>Ga0315287_10001365_pt1 | contig 22377 bp, 20 predicted proteins | sample YL17G11_0_MG_FD_205037 | JGI IMG/M metagenome (GOLD analysis project Ga0315287, IMG submission 205037) | Sediment microbial communities from Yellowstone Lake, YNP, Wyoming, USA - YL17G11_0 | ecosystem: Environmental > Aquatic > Freshwater > Lake > Sediment | place: USA: Wyoming | collected...
AAGGCCGGCATATCCTCCATAATGCGGTGCTCTTGGCGTCCATAGCATTGTGCCACGTCTACACCGTCCTTTGGGCTGTTGCATCATCCACTTTCCTCTTGTTCGTCAGCCGGGATCCGATGGAGCTTCCGCCGTGGACTCGGGCCGGACTGCGGGTTTACGTGAGGGATTTTTCCCTGAGGCTGTCATACCTCGCCAAATCATACCCCCTGTCCTTCATGCTGACCGGCTTCTGGATAGTCCCGCTCCTCCTCAGGCTTAAGCAAACGACGTCGTATGACCTGCCATGGAACATAACCGAGGAGATTCTGCCGCCGATACTCTGGCCTTACCTCGTTTTGGCGTTATACGGCATCTACCGGTCGATTCGCAGCCTTGACCATAGGACGGGCCTTTATATGTATTCTATTGGCGTTTCCCTTGTGTTCTTCTTCCTCGCGCACGAACTCGGCGTCATAGACATACGGTTCCTGCCGTTCGCGTACCTGTCGCTCATGATTCTTGCGGCTTACGGGCTGTCGGAGGCGTCGGCGGGCGTCCGTTCCGCCTGGGCGTTGCCTATCATAGTCTTGCTCTTGACCGTGTTCTGGGTGGACGCTAACAAGCAGGTGGTGGTTGTCGAGAAGGATGTCATAAAGATATTCCCCAAGGAACTCTCGAAGGCGCTAACCGACTGGAAGTACGGCGGCTACAGCGCGTACTGGGCTAAGTGGAACTACGAGGGCTTTGAGGCGAAGCCTGAGTGGAAGTCGTACAAGCAGGTGAACGACTTCCTGAAGGGGGGTCCTGGGGACCCTAGGGCGCAGTTCGAGCACAACGAGCAGTACAATTCCGCGGGCACAGTGAGGGCGTTCGAGAGCATACCATTATTCTCCGGCAGGAGCATACTGGAGGGCCTGTACATGCAGTCCATACACACGTCCCCGTTCTCATTCTACATACAGTCCGAGATCAGCGACCAGCAGTCGTGCCCATTCTGGGCGATCTGGCCGTGCACGCAATTCAACCTGCAGAACGGGACCCGGCACCTGAAGATGTTCAACGTCAGGCACATAGTCGCAAGGAGTGAGAAGTTGAAGGCTGCAATCAGGAACGAGTCTGAGTGGAGCCTCGCGTTTTCGGCGGACCCGTACGAGGTATGGGAGCTCACATCGAATCCGGACCATTACGTAACCGTGCCCGTTAACGAGCCTGTGCTCTTTGAGACGTCGGACTGGAAGAACATATCCTACCAGTGGTTCAGGGGGATGGAGCGCCTGGACACGCCTGTGGCGTTCGCTTCGGCCTCGGACTCCCGGGACGCCTCTTTGTTCAGGAACATAATAAGGACTCCGTCGGTCCAAAGCCTGGACGCGCTGCCCAGCCGGCCGGTAGGCAGGACATGCAGCATAAACGAGTCTGTGATGGCGGAGTCGATTGAATTCACGACCGACTGCGTCGGCGCCCCACACATAATCAGCGTCTCCTACTATCCGAGCTGGGCGGTGGACGGCGCCGACAGGATATACCTGGTCTCGCCGTCGTTCATGCTCGTCTACCCCACCCAGGAGCATGTCCGCATATACTATGCGAAGAGGGTTGAGGACTGGTTTGGCCTTATGTTGTCGGCTTCAGCCGCAGCCCTGATAGCATACGCCTTCCTGTCAAGGGACCGGAGGGTGAAGGATTTCTTCCTCCTTAGGGCTTAGGTTATATTCTGGCGAGGAGAATACTATCCGATGGCAGCTAGCGAGCGCACCCCACATGCGGTCGTCGTAGGCGCGGGCCCGGCAGGCCTGACAGCCGCATACGAGCTTGCCAGGCGTGGTGCGAAGGCGACAGTCCTAGAACGGGAGCAGGCGGTCGGCGGCATAGCAAGGACTGTCAGGCACGGCATCTTCCGCCTCGACATCGGCGGACACAGGCTATACACGAAAATGCCGGCAGTTAAGAAGATGTGGAATGAAATACTCGGGGGGGAGCTTAAAACCATAAAGCGGGTATCGCGCATATACTACGGCGGCAGATTCTACGATTATCCGCTCAAGCTGCCAAACCTCCTTTCAAACCTTGGGTTCATTGAGGGTGCGATGATAGCAGCCAGCTATCTGAAGACATGCATTGGGCGGAAGGTCGTTGGCGGCTCCTTCGAGGACTATGTCACATCAATGTTCGGGCGGCGCCTCTACGAGATGTTCTTCAAGGGCTATACGGAGAAGGTGTGGGGCGTCCCCTGCTCCCAGATTAGTTCGGAATGGGCGGCCCAGCGGATAAGCAACATGTCGCTGACGAAGGTCTTGAAGCCAATGCTACTTGGCGGACGAAACACTGCGAAGTCCCTCATAGACGAGTTCCAGTACCCCCGCCTCGGGATAGGCCAGCTCTGGGAGGCCTTAGCAGACAAGGCCGGGGGGATGGGGGTAGAGGTCAGGCTAAACCGTGAGGTCATCAGCCTGAACGTGGAGGGCGGTCAGGTACGTTCTGTCACCGCCAGGATTTCCGGGTCAGAGGAGACGTTCACGTCGGACTATGTGATAAGCACCATGCCGCTGCCGGACCTGGCGTGTTCCATCAACCCTAAGCCGCCGGCGGACGTGCTGGAGGCGGCCGGTCGCCTTAAATACAGGGACTTCATACTCGTCGGCCTCGTTTTAGGCCGTAGCGGTCTCTGGCGGGACAACTGGATTTACGTGAACGACGGAGGCTTCAGGGTGGGGAGGGTTGCGAATTACGGCAACTGGAGCTCTGACATGGTCCCAGACTCCGGGAAGTCCGTCATTGGAATGGAGTACTTCACATCGGAGGGCTCGGACTTATGGGGGATGACAGACCAGGAACTAATCGAATTTGCGTCAGGGGAACTGGTGAGGCTCAGGCTGGCTGGGGACAAGGTGCCGGTATTGGATGGTATAGTCTGCCGTATGCGTAAGGCCTACCCGATATACGACCCGGGTTATAAGCAGAATGTCCAGATTATACGGGAATACCTGAAAAACATCAGGAACCTGCAGACAATAGGCCGGGCAGGCCTCCACAGGTACAACAACATGGACCATAGCATGTTGACCGGTATTTTTGCCGCAGGTAATGTCTTCGGGGAGGCTAATGACGTGTGGGGCGTCAATGACGACGATAGCTACCTGGAATCCAAGGGCTGACGCCTGGATTTAACCCTCATCCAGAGCCTGACCAGGTTGATTAGGCGGTACGCTATCTCGTGGGCTATGTTGAACCTGCTGCCGCGTGTGTCGCTGCAGTACACGGGGGTGTCGACTACACCCTTACCCTCAACCCTCTCCAGATAGTATATCAGCTCTATCACATACGACGACCCGTAGTCTATGCCGTCCAGGTACCCTATTATGTCGCTCCTCCTCCAGCCCTTCGTGCCGATGCTGTAGTCCTCCCACCTGAGGCCGAGGAGGAGTTTCACAAGCCGTATGAAGACCGAGCTTATGGCGGTCCTGTACCACCTCCTCTCCTGAGAGCCCTTCCTCTTGGAACCCACGACCACGCTGTGCCCCTCCAGGAGCCTAAGGCACTCGGGTATGAACTTGAGGTCGCTCGTGAGGTCGACGTCGATGGACACCAGCTTCTCCGCTCTCGCGGCCTTCACCATCTCCCTGAAGGCGAGGCCGACGCCGCGTCCGGGGATGCTGATGAACCTTACCCGGGGGTTTCGGATTCCCCTGCCTATCTCGTCGGTGCGGTCGTCGCTCCCGTTGCTGCAGACGATAATCTCATAGTCCGGCGCCGCCGCGTCCAAATAGGCCGCGAGCTCTCCGAGTTTCGCCTCAAGTATCCCGGCCTCGTTGTAGACCGGTATGAGGACGCTGTATTCTGGCATCTCATTAGTTAGTGGTTTACGGGGAAAAATAACGCGGCTGCCGGGTAGGGTGGCCCGTTTCCATGCGTAGTTGCCGTTCGGCGGTTTCGATGCCGCCGTCCAATGATTTACCCCCGCGGTTGGCATACGCGCGGCCAGTGCCGCAAGGCGTCGGTAACCGACAGAACGCCCGAGCCTGCGTCCTCCGTCTACCCGCCGCTCACCTAGCATCCGTCGACCGTTACGCCTATGATCTTCACAGCCTCAGCCAGAGGATTGTCCGGTTCCTTACAGTACCTTCCGTCACGGGCCTCTGCGACCGCATAGAGGTATTGCGGTCCGCAGGGGATTGATCCAGGGACCGTGAACTTGCACTCCATGGTGTAGTAGTTTAGGGTTCCGGTGTCACCAACGACGTCGCTGTGGCAGTACCCCACCGTGTCATATATGCTGCCATATTTCACGAGGAAGGTCCACTGGACATGCCCGTAAGGTCCGTGGTCGCCCTCCCACTTGACTTCCACGGTCTCCTCCTGGCCCCTCGTGAGGGCGCCCCCCAATACATTGAGGCTGTGTATGTCCCCGACCGAGTCGGATGCGGGCAGGCACCCAAACGGGGGTGGGTAACCCTCGGCCCACTTTTGGCATGGGATGCTATTGTAGTTGAGGCACCCGGTAAGGTCTATGTTTATGTCGTCCATAACTGCGTCGTAGCTGTCGTTCATCGGCGACGGGTAGCAGAATCCGCCCTCGTTCTCGGCCGTCACTATCAGCGTGTGCATGCCGTTCGGGAGCGGAAGGGCGACAGGGTCCGGCCAGAGGGTGCAGTTCATCTCGTACTCGTAGTCCCCGTTCGGGTCGCCCGGCGGCACCTCGTTCGCAGGCACGTCGCTTTTACATTTGCCGACCATGTACCTGCCGTCGTCCACGAAGAAGGCGAAGTAGTTCGGGTTGCCTCCGTGGTTCCCGACCCAGTTTATTGTCACGTCCTTGTTTATTCCGCAGGTGAGTGTGTACTCCGGCCCGCCGGCGCCCCAGAGCACGGTATTCTCCATCGTGATCACCGACGGCTTGTCGGAGACGCACATGTCCTTGTCGGCGATGGGGTTGCAGTCTATCGCCTTCCTCAGGGTTGTCGTGGTGGTTGACGTCGTAGTCTCGCCGCTTATCCTCGCCGTCCTCTCCCGCCCGCCCCAGACCGCGACCCTCAGCTGAACTATGCCGTCGCCGACCGGCTCCCTGCCGGTGAGCCTGTCAAGCGCAGTCGGCGGAAGCCCGATGATGCCCGTCTTCATGACCGTGTGCACTTCGCCGCCTGCCGGCTTCAGCCCCGCCTCGCACGGCTTGCCGGTGTTCGGGTTCCCGTACCTGTCCCTGTTGTCGCGCCTTGGGTCGTACGACTGGTCCGTGGTCAAAAGCAGCGCGTCCACCATGTCCCCTGCTGCCGTGTCGTTGAAGCCTATGACGGCCTCGTATCCGAGCTCCTGAGTCCCCAGGAACTTCCAGTCTATTATCCCGCCCGACGTGCCGGCGTAAAGCGGGTAGGCTGTCTGGTCTATGAATATCCACGCGCCACCGCCGGGGTTGCCGAGGACCCGCACCCAGACGTAATGCCCCCCCTTCTTGGACGGCACGTGCGCGTCAGGGGCCTGGTGGATGGCGCTCAAGTTCCCTCTGCTGCATCCTATGGCGCACTGGCTTTCGTCGTTGTTGCCCCACAGGTCCTCCGCCTCGTGCCACTCATACGAGTTCGTCATCTTCCACGGCCTGTTCACGTATATGGGCTGGTTGTTGCAGCCGACGGTGTCCGTCACGTTTTGCAGCGGGATGCCCTGGAGGCAGGTCAGGCCGGTCGAGTTAAGGCATGACACCTCAAGGTAGAGGTCGTACGTGCCTGAGCCGAGGAGCCTGTCCCTCACCTTCGTGTAGTTGCTCCTCAGGTCCTGCAGGAGCATGAGCAGCTTGTCAGCGTCGATGATGCGGCTCTCCGTCTGCCCGTAGGCGCCGCTCTCCTCTGTGAGTCCGTAGGTGATGACGTTCTCCCTCGCCCAGTTCGGGGGGTCCCCCGCCGTCCTGACGAGCTGGTCCCCGACGGTCTCCACGAGCCAGGTCATCTCATAGCCATCCTCGGAGGACCTGAGATCGTTGTACGAGGTATCCCATATGCTGATGGTTATGCCGAAGGTCAGGAGAAACAGTGTGAGGCCGAATATCATGTCCCATGTGAACATCTGTCCCTTGCTTTTCATCTTCACGGGTAGGCTATGCATGTCACGAGGTCCTCGGTCTTCGACAGCTTCACGTTGTTTCCGTCCGAACTGAGCACCAGCCAGTCGTTCGGCCCGGTTATCTCCGTCATGGCGAAGCATCCCCTGAAGCCTTTTTTGAACTCCAGGCTTCCCCCGTCCACGGGGTCGGTGACGGGGTTGTCCCAGCTGGCCTTGGGCAGCCCGGTGGCCGCGTCGAATGTGAATTCGCCGGCGTCGTCTGACCTCAGCTCCAGGAGGCGGCCGGTCATGTTGACGAACTCTATCTTCATCCTGCCGCCCTGGCCCGCCATGCTGAAGACGAGCGCGTACGTTTTGTCGGCGGTGTTGTGGTGGACGTAGACGACGTTCCGCTGGGCTCCGAGCCGGGTGACGAACGCCGGCGGGTTCGAGGGGTCTGGCTTACCCTTCAGGTCGTATGCCGCGACATCGGCGTTCAAGCTCTCCTGGACTGTGTTGTGCCTCTGCGTCAGGTATATTCCTCCGGCGTGCTTCTTAAGGGTTATCTCCATCGCCTCATCGACCTTCAGGCACTGCTCGGAGGAGGTTGCGTTGCATCCTCTCGTGCACTCCGGGAGGAGGCAGTTGACGTTGCTCGTGGACAGCGGGCTCGAGAACCTGAGGTCGCTTCCGGTGCTGAACGCCGAGCCTTCGATGAACGCCGCCGACTCGTTGTCGTAGAACTTAAGGGTGTAGTTGCGCGCCCCGAAAAGCTCGGCGGGGATGGAGAGCGTCGTCATGTGGCCGTCGGAGACGGCGTTGAGGGAGTTTATCTTGTCTGCGATGCGGTTTGCGAGCCTCTCCCCTGACACGTATATCTTCAGGTCGTTGGACCTCACATAGGCTCTGTAGACGAGGAAGCCGATTATTATGAAGAGGATCATGACGATGCCGAGGACGACCATCAGTTCGACTCCCGTCTGCCCCCTCCTCTTTTTCATTTGTCTACATGACGGTTATGTTGATGTCGTCATTGGAGACGGATTCGACCCTTAATACGTAATAGCCTTCCCTGTTGACGAACGTGAGGTCGCCGTGTATTTTGCCCTTGGTCACGGAGTAAATATCCGTGTAGCTTTCCCCGACCGATACCCTGACGACGACGCTGTTGTTGGTCTCGAGGATGGTCATGTTCTCCACGTTCGGGGGTATGTAGACGTTCACCTCCGTCCTTGAGGGGTGTCCGTGAACGTAGACGAAGTCCGCGGCAGTCTTGAGCTTCTCGACGGCCCTCTGGGCGGCATCGACGCCGACCTGGAGGCTGCTTGCGGTTATGAGTATGCTTGTCACGTAGATTACGGCGGAGAATATGGTCAGGGATATGGCTAGCATTATCATGTACTCGAGGGAGGCTTGTGCTTTGGCTGGCATCCTGTTCATCTTATTTATACCCTGGTTTGCTTATAAAATAGCCAAACCTAATCGGCCGTGAGGTATTGAAATGGAATACGAGACTATTACGAGCGAATATGTGGAGTATGGGAGGAACAAGTTCATAGAGGTCTCTAAGAAGCGCGTTAACCCGGAGGGTGCGGTCTTCCTGAACATATCGAAGGGGTACTACGCGCCGGACGGGCAGAAGAGGTATCAGCGGGGGATAGGCTTCCCGCCCGAGGGGAACATCGTCGGCGACCTCATAAACAAGCTGCAGACGGTGATGGACAGCTTCACGGACGAGGAACTAGCCTCCCTGAAGAAGTCCGAGAACGCCGTGGATTAGGTCCACCGGGTGTTCGTTCAGAGTTTGAGGGCGTTTTTCAGTTCGGTCTCGTCGAATCCGACTATGACTTGGCCGTCTATGTCTATCACCGGGACTCCCATCTGGCCGCTCTTCTTTATCATCTCCTGGGCGGCCTCCTGGTTGCCTGCGACGTTTATGTCCGTGTACTGCACGTTGTTTTTCTTCAGGTATTCCTTCGCTTTCTTGCACCACGGGCAGCCCGGCGTCGAGTAGACTTTCACGTCCATGCGAAATACCATTTGCGCCGGACCTTATAAAAGGGGGCCTTACCTTAAGGTATGCATGGCCTTGAGTGGTTACGGGGCTTTGCGGGGGCGTCTTAATGGCCTCCTGGAGTCGAGGGTGTATTCTAACCAGGGTATGATGGAGTTCCTCCTCATGTTCCTCCTCGTCTACATAGTCCTTGACGCCGTGATACTTGCCTGGTTCTTCCTCGCCCCGCTCATGGCATCCTCCGGCAACCGTCTCTTCTTCGGCTTGGCGATGCTCGCGTACAACCAGGGGTACCTAGTGTCGAACTGCCATCAGATGTTCCAGCGGTCACTCATATTCGCGGGCTTCGAGATGCCTTTCTGCGCGAGGGACACGGGGATATATGTGGGCTGCCTTGTGGGCGCCGCCCTACCCCTCGCAGGCCTAAAGCTCCCCCGGAGGCTTGCCTCAGTGTGGGTGTGCGGCCTGTTGATGGTGCCGCTTGCAGTGGACGGCGTCAGCCAGACGATACTCGACATGCGGGAGAGCAGCAACCTGCTGCGCGTCGCCACGGGCCTACTATTCGGCTTCGGGATGGTGTACGTCTTCTCCGCGCGGATAGTGGAGAGGTCGCGGGAAATGGTCGACGTCAGGAGTGAGGCCGCTAAGGCGCTCCGCCTCGGGGTGCTTACCGTCGCCGTGCTCTTTGCCGTGGGATATTATGTGGGAGGCGGCTATGTGACCCTGCGGGAGGCGGTGTCCGAGTCCGGCATGAATCCCTCATTCGTGACGTATGCGAGCAAGCGGAGCCTGGAGACGGTGAGGTACGACCCGTACCTGAGCTCGTACGACGACTCCGTCCTGGATGAGATGGTGGCGTACGGCTCCAGGGGCAACGGTGTGTGGGTGGTGTATGAGGGGCCGATGGGGCACGCCGGGAAGGATGTGTTCTTCAGGGGCGACGGGACGTTCAGGCTGGTGTCGGACGTCAATAGCTCCTGACGTACGTGTATTCCGCTGGCCGGTAGTCTCTCCTGTACTTCCAACCCATAATCAGTCCCGCTATGAGGCCGCCTATGTGCGCGGACACGGCCGTCTCGCCGCCGAGTCCGGTGGGGACGGCGACGAAGCCGTAGAGCATGTACAGGCCCGCGAAAACCCAGAGCGGCATCGGGAACAGGAAGTACATGTAAAGGGTCATGTTCGGCTGGAGGATGACGAGCGCCCCGATGAGGGCGAAGACCGCGCCTGAGGCGCCGACCGCGGCCGTCCTCGGGTCCGGGAGGCCGAGGCCGAGCGACAGGAGCACGTAGAAGAGGCCTGCGGCGAGGCCGCCTGCAAAGTAGACTTTGGTGAACTCGCGCTCCCCCACCATCCGCTGCAGATAGGTGCCGAACATCCACACCCCGAAGAGCATGTTGAAGAGTATGTGCTCGAAGTCGGCGTGGATGAACATGTTAGTGACGAGCGTCCACGGCATCGACAGGACATGCGCGGGGGTGAGGGCGAGCCAGTCGACGACGAATCCGGGGGCGGCGAGCCTCACCATGAACATGAAGGCGTTTGCTATTATGATGTACTCTATCACCCGGCTGCCGTATCCCGCACCCATCTCAGTTGTACCCCGCGTTAATCTTCACATACTCCGGCGTCATGTCGCATGTCCAGCCTACGGCCGAGGAGGGCCCGAGGTGCAGGTCGACTTCGACCTTGACTGCCCGGGCGGCTAGCACCTTCCTCGCGGGCTCCGGGTTCATGGGTTTGCCACCTGACAGGAGCTTCGCCGCGCGTCCCTGAGCCGAGTATGTGACGTCCACCCTCGTCTCGTCTATGTCGAGCCTGGAGCCTATGGCCGATATAATCCTCCCCCAGTTCGGGTTCTCACCGTAGAATGCAGTCTTCACGAGCGGGGAGTTGGAGACCGCCTTCACCGCGGCCCTCGCATCGGCGACGCTCCTGGCACCCTTCACCTCCACCTCAATGAACTTGCTCGCGCCCTCCCCGTCGCGGGCTATCATCTTCGCAAGCTCTGCCATCACCTGGGCGAGCAGGGGCTTGAAGGCGCGGTAGCCGGTGCGCGCCGTCCTGTTGGACATGAGGAGGACGGTGTCGTTCGTGCTCATGTCGCCGTCGACGGACACCATGTTGAACGATTCCTCGCACGACTCCCGGAGGGCCTTCCCGAGCATCCCCTTCGGGAGCGCGGCGTTCGTGGTTATGAAGCACAGCATCGTCGCCATGTTCGGGGCTATCATACCCGCCCCCTTGCATATCCCCCCGACCCTTATGCCCTTCGACTCCGCGGAATACATCTTGATTCTCGTGTCCGTGGTCATGATGGCCTTCGCGGCCTGGAGGCTCCCCTGCGGGTTCGGAGCGAGTCCGCATGCGGCCTCGGACAGGACCGACTTTACAGCTTCCATGTCCATTTTCCTGCCTATTATCCCGGTCGACGCGACGGCCACGTTCCTGGCCGAGAGCCCGAGCGCCTTGGCCGCGGCCTCAGCGAGCTCTCTTGCGTCGTCCACGCCGGAGGGTACGCAGCAGTTGGCGTTGCCTGAGTTGGCGACGACCGCGGCGACACCGTTTTTTACCATGGCCTCCGTGTACCTGAGCGACCCCGCCTTCACGCTGTTTCTCGTGAAGACGGCCGCCGTCTCGCATACGCGGTCCGCAACGACCAGTGAAACCCCGTACCTGCCTCTCTTAACCCCGGCAGCCCTGAATCCGGGGCTGCAGACGCCGTATCTCGTCTCCTTGAATATCATCATTATATTATTAAGCACGCCTGTTGAAAAATATTACTCATTTTCCAAAATGAGGGAGAAATGCGCTGTTTTCGGGGCTAAGTCAGGAATTGACGTCTTCGAAAGCATCTACTATGCCCTCCACAGCATGCAGCACCGCGGCCAGGAGTCCGCGGGCATAGCCATCTGCAACGACAGGATACGGGTCTACAAGGGGATGGGCCTAGTCTCCGAGGTCTTCCGGAACGCATACCTTTCCGGCGACTGCGGCATCGGCCACGTCAGGTACTCGACGACCGGGGAATCCAGGGTGGAGAACGCGCAGCCCTTCGTGATAGACTACCTGAAGGGGCCGCTCGCGATAGCGCACAACGGGAACATCGTCAACCAGTGCGATCTAAGGAGCAGGCTCGAATCGTCTGGGAGCACGTTCACCACCACCTCCGACACGGAGATAATAGCAAAGCTGATAGCGTACGAGCACACGAGGCGCGGCGACATAGTGAAGGCCATCCAGTCGACGATGAAGCAGCTTGTCGGCTCGTACTCGCTGACGATACTCCACGACGGCAGGCTCATCGGGGTCCGCGACCCGGGGGGCATCCGACCCCTCTGCCTCGGCGTCAAGGACGGCACCCACTACATATCCTCGGAGAGCTGCGCACTCGACACCCTCGGAGGAGAGTTCGTGAGGGACGTGAAGCCTTCGGAGATACTCGTCATAGGCGACAAGGTAAGGTCGTACAGCGGCCCGAAGGGGAGGCGCTGCCACTGCATGTTCGAGTACGTGTACTTCGCGAGGGCGGACTCCGTGATAGACGGCAAGCAAATCTACCAGGTGAGGAAGAACCTCGGCCGCAACCTCGCGAGGGAGCATCCGGTGAAGGCGGACATAGTGTGCGCGGTCCCGGACTCGGGGGTCACCCACGCGATAGGCTACGCGCAGGAGTCGGGCATACCCTACAGCGAATGCCTGATGAAGAACAGGTACGTGGGCCGGACCTTTATCATGCCGGACCAGAGGCAGAGGGACATCGGCGTCAGGATGAAGCTGAACCCCATAAAGTCCGAGGTCGCCGGCAAAAGGATAATCCTCGTGGACGACAGCATAGTCCGCGGCACCACACTCAGGCGGATAGTGGCCTCACTCCGCCAGGCGGGGGCGAGGGAGGTCCACGTCAGAATCGCGTCGCCGCCCATAAAGAATCCCTGCCTCTACGGCATAGACATGCAGACCAGCCAGGAGTTCATAGCATCCGACCGGTCGGTGAAGGGCATATGCAAGGACATAGGCGCCGACACCCTCGGATACCAGAGCCTCGAAGGCCTTGCGAAGGCGATAAGCCACCCGTTGGAGAGCCTCTGCATGGCATGCCTGACCGGCGAATACCCGCTCAGGGACAGGCAGAAGAAGCTGACAGATGACTAAGCACTTAATCGTTGGCGTGGACCCGGGAACGACCTGCGCTGTCGCGGCCCTCGGCCTGGATGGGAGCCTCGCCGGCGTCAAAAGCTCAAGGGACATGGGCGCCCCCCAGGTCATCGAATACATACTATCCCTCGGGGGGCCGTCGCTCATCGCATCCGACGTGAATCCGCCGCCGGCCTTCGTCTCCACCATCGCCTCCCGCTTCGGAGTCAGACTATACGTCCCAGAGAAGACGATGCAGGTAGCGGATAAGCTTGAGCTTTCCCGCCCCTACGACCTCTCCGACGCACACCAGAGGGATGCGCTCGCGGCGGCATTGAACGCTTACCGGGCATATAAACACACTTTCCGGCGGATAGATTCATTAGGCCTTCCCGAGGAGGTCAAGCACATGGTCCTACAGGGTGTGTCGGTGAGCGCCGCGAAGGCTTCGCTAGAGAAGCCCCCAGAGGCCCCTGAATCTGTGGATGAGCCCCGGATGGAGCGCGAGCCATCGGTAGTTGAGAGGCGCATCCGGGAGCTTGAGAGGCGGATAAGGACTCTGAATAACACAGTCCTTGAGCGGGAGAGGGAGACGGAGGCGCTCAGGCAGGAGCTGGCTAAAGCGAGAAGGGTGGTCCACACGAAGCCGGAGCCGAAGCCGGCTTATGAGAGGCAGATAAAGTCGCTCGCAAAAAGGGTGCACGAGCTCAAGCAGGAGGAAGGCCTCCTCAGGCGGGCCGTCTCAGGGGAGATACTGCTCGTCGGCGTCTGGCCTCAGGCTTGCAACGGCATGTCGCTTGTGGAGGTGAAGCCGGAGTCGGCGGAGGGTCTCGCGGTGGCGTTCACATCATCCGGGCGGGTGAGGGAGTTCCTCAAGGCATCCGGTGTTGAAGTCCACGACGCCGGCCAACTCCAGCGCCAGGCGAGCTTCCACTACCTGCCTGCGAAGAGGCTCGGGCAACTGCGGAAGGAGGCGGCCAGGCCGGACCTGGAGAGGATAATCCGGGATTATAAGTCCGCCCGGCGATAAGCTAACATGGACTCCAAGGCTCAGGGGGCTATGGAATACCTGATGAGCTACGGGTGGGCGATACTCGTCATCATGGCCGTCGGAGGCGTCATGTGGCAGCTTGGCATATTCAACGTCGGCGGGAGCGTTCCCCCGACGACATCCGGATTCCAGACGCTGAAGCCGCTGATACAGACATGCGAGATGAGAAACGATGTTTGGAATGCAGGCTATAATGGCTTCACCTGCCAGTTCGTGAACGCGGCCGGGGGGGAGATACGGCTCCGGGACATTAACGTTACCGTGGACGGCGAGTACTGCACTCTCCCACTACTCGACCGAGTCCCAATCCTTGATTTTACTAAATCGTTCATACTGTACTACTCGTGCCCTACAGTGGCGGCGTGCATGGGCCCATGGAGCATCGACTTAACAACCTGGCATTCCTGCCCGCCGTGGGATTCCCCAGACTGCTTCATACCGGTGCCGGACGGCGGCCAATTCACGGTTTACGCATTCACCTGGGCTAATTCGCGAGACGACCCCTGCGCAGACATCATCGACGGGAAGTCCTATACTGTGGACGTGGCAGTCACATATGAGATTAATGTCGGCGGTATCGTGGCAACCAAGGTGAGCTCTGGGAAGGTGCGGCTCCCCGGCAAGGAATAGGCTCACACGATTACCCTGCCGGCAGGAACCATCCGGCTACGATATCCTGCTACGTGCGTCTCAGTCCTTCCGCCAAATCCATGAGGGCTTTCCTCGGGTCCTTGGCTTTGGTGACGCCGGATGCGAGGAGGACTCCCTCCGTGCCGAATTTGAGGGCGTCGCGCACGTGCTCGCCGGTTTTCACTCCCGCCCCGGTCAGCACGCCGACGGCGGTGTTCGCTTTCCTCACCGCCTCAACGACTGCAGTGATGAGTTCCGGCCTCGTGGTCACCGAGACGTCGCCGCCTATGAGTTCCGGCGGCTCCGCTGCAATGTAGTCCGGTCCCATGGCGGCTATCGCCATGGATTCGCGTATCGTGTCCTCGCTCGTCTTCAACCCCGAGCAGACTATGGTGGTGAGGCCGGCCTCCCTGGCCCTCTGAAGCCTCGGTGCGATTTCCTCGAGTCTCAGCTTCCGTTCGCTGTGGTTTATGAGCGTGCCCCTGGCGCCTGCGTCCCGGACCGCTTCGGGGAGCGTCCAGCCGGTTGCGCTGCCGTATCCGACGGCGTCTACGTGCTGTGCGAACACCGGTATCCTGACGGCGTCGCATACGCGGCTTATGTCCGCGGCCTGGACTGCGACGACTATGTTGGCGCCCGACTCCCGTGCGACTAGGTCGCATATGCGGGCGAGCTCGACCGCATTTTTCCCGGTCGCCTCCATGTACGTCTTGAAGTTCACGACTATGCTTCCCTTAAGGCTGGTCTTGGATGCCATGGATTGGTATTTGTCGCAGGCGGAATAAAAGAATACCGCGGCCTTCAGGCCGCGGTATTCTTGCTAGAAGATTCGGCACATATCTGCCGAATCTTCTATAAAACATCAGATGAAGAGGCCGATGATGTAGTCGAACGCGTAGTACATGCCGAGCGACGCGGGCACGAGGAGGAGCGCGTACTTGACGGCGTACCTGTTCTTGCCCTCGTTGATGACTGCGAGGAGCCAGCTCGCTATCAGCGATGTCACGGTTATGTTCACGAGCGATATGACGGCGAGGAATTCCGGGGTGAGGTTGAGTTGGCCGAAGGTTATGCCGCCGACGCTCTGGATGTCCGGCATGTCCGCCATGACCTGGTTGGTTATGTCTCCTATGGTCTTTATGAAGTGCATGGAGACGACGGAGAGGAGGGGTGTGCCGATGACTACTATGAAGGCTATGAAGAGTATGTAGCTTTTGCTCCTGGCGACTATCTCCCTCTTCAAGTCCATGTTCTCGGATATGTCGTTGGCCATGTCGGACAGGAGTGTGGCGAGGGACCCGCCAGTCCTCATACCCTCCAGGATGAGCTCGATGGAGTCCTTGAAGGTCGTGGACTTCACCCTCCCGGTCATGTCGAGGAGGGCCTCCGGGAACTGCATCGTCGACAGCGACAGGGCTATCGTCCTGTCTATCTCCTCCTTGAGTATGCCGAACTCCGGCCTCGAGGACTCCCTGAACGCCTGGAACGGCGTCATCCCGCTGTTTATGTTCGCGGCGATGAGCTGGAGGAAGCTCGGGAGCACCTTCTCGACGGCCTTGCCGCGGTTCTCGGCCTTGAAGTAGAGGGTGAGGTAGGCGGCTATGTGGTACATGCCGGCGATGAGGAAGAAGAAGAATGCCACGATGACGTTCTCCATGCTGATGGACACGAGTATGGCGAATGTGATGAGGAATACGGACGCGCTGATGACGAAGCTGCGGCCGAGCCAGTAGTCGGCGTGCATGTCGCTGCCGCAAAAGTTGAGGAGCATGTTCACGTCGCGCTTCGCCTGCTTGGGGAAGAGCTTCGCCGCATTGTAGAAGGCCCAGTCCATCCGCTTAACTATTCCCCAGCGCCATATTAATCCGAGCGTTCACTCCAGGAGGGCCCACTTGACGGCCGCAAACAGCTTCTCCCTGGGGCAGAAGCCAGGGTATTTAACCCCCCCGGCATATTCTAACTCTATGGACGAGCGGATTAAGACCGGCATCGCCGGCTGGGACAACCTACTCGGAGGCGGGATGATACCGAGGAGCATCAACCTCCTCTCTGGGTGCAGCGGCTCCGGGAAGACGCTTTACACGATATCCTACATCTACAACGGGGCGGCCATGTACGGTCAGAAGGGCGTTTACATCACCCTCGAGGAGATGCGGGAGAACGTCCTCAGGGACGCGAAGCTGATAGGCTTGGGCGTTGACAAGGTGAGCGAGGAGAAAATGGCGGTTTACGACATGTCATCGCTCAGGGTGAACGCCATAAACACGAGCGACGAAGTAGACAACGAGGACAGCCCCCTCCGCCTCAAGAACCTGCTCGAGTTCATAAAGCTCAACTACTCCGACGTCACACGCCTCGGCCTTGACAGCATTGTGCCGATTGCGATAGCGTACCCTGACGAGCACATCTTCCGGGCTGAGCTCTTCCGGTTCATGATGGGACTGAAGCGGATGGGGATAACCGTCCTGTTCACGACCGAGATATCGTACTCCTCCAACGACACCAGCCGCTTCGGGATGGAGGACTTCCTCGCCGACTCCGTTACCCTCCTGAGGATGCGGGAGGAGTGGGGCAGGCAGGTGAAGGTGCACAAGATGCGCGGCTCAAATCACGCGAAGAACTTCGCCGACTACGAGATATCCGCAAACGGGGTAAACGTCATCTACAAGTGACTATGGCGACTCTCGCGCACGAGCTTGCGGCCTACATGCAGAAGTGGACCGGCTCCTCCGGCCGGCTCATCCTCGCCAACGAGCTCAGGATGCTCGGCGTCTCCGACGCCGACCAGATGACGGACGCCCAGAGGCGCGACGTGCTGGAGATACTAGCCGACGACTGCCTGAGGACGTTCCTGTCGCCCATGAGGCTCCAGCTCGCCCGCGCCGAGCTCGCGGTCATACTCGGCATAAGGGACGAGCCGCCTAAGTGACGAATATCATCGGCCTCCTGCTCTTGATGAAGCCGACTAGCATCACCTGTATGATAAAGCAGACCGAGAGGACGAGCGCGTACACGTTCTCGTCTATGCCGCTTCCCATGAGCGACGTCATCACCACCATCACCGTCATGATGATGGTCGGTATCGCGACCGCGAACAGCATGTAGACCATCCCGAGCATGTTCAGCTCCTGTATGAAGTTCCTAATCCTCCTCTTGTGCTCCCTGATGAGCGCCTCGATTATCCCGGAGAGCGCCTCCCTCACGCTCGTCCCCGCCTTCGTCGCGTTTATGACCTGCCAGAGCGCGTTGCGCATGAACTCGCTCGACGTCCTCAGGGCGAGCTCCTCCAAGGCCTCGTCCAGGGGCATCCCCCGGTTCGTGTTCTCCACCGCCTTCCTGAAGTCCTCCGAGACGAGGCCGTGGTCGTCCTGGGAGACCTTCTTCAGGCTCTCGAAGAGGGTGAGGCCGGCGCTCATGTTCAGGAGGAGGTCCTTGAGCGCGAAGATGAGGTCCCTCTCTATGAGTTCAGCCCTCTTCCCAGCTATTATCTTCGGGTAGCTGAGGAGTACGAATAGGTCGAGTACTGTGAGCACGGCGGCCGGCGCCGCGGAATACACGAGTTCGCTGCCGGGTGCGAGCTCGAGGAAGGTGAGTGAAAGGAACGTGACTAAGAGGAGCGCGTAGCCGAGCGTGAACGCGGAGAAGAAGGACGCGACGATGTACTCGCCGGCCGTGAGCGGTATCTCGGCGAGGACGAGGGTGGTGTGCATGCCAGGCGTGTATTCGGCCAGGTGGTCGCCCACCCTCTTGAATATCCTGCCGAGGAGGCGGCCGAGGCTCATGGGCAGCACCATCGCCCAGACCCTCATCTTAAGCCCCCCGCCCTCCCGGCGTTGACGGCCGCCATCAGCTCATCCTTGTCCGTGTAGTACATGTTCATTACGCGGCCTATGTCGTGTATCCTGTTCAGCTTGTTCGCGAGGAGCCATTTCAGGACGTTCTGCTTCTCCTTCAGGTCAGCCTCAATCTCCTTCACCGTCATCCCCGTGTACAGGTTCAGGTCGTTGTATACCCTGGTCGAGCGGTCGATGGCCTCGAAGGTGTCGGTCTTCACCCTCCAGCGGTAGAGGTAGTTCAGCTCCAGCTTCCTCTCCGTGGTGCCGGGCACCACCTCCGCGACCTCGAAGGTCTTCCTGATGCCGTGGAGCCTGTCCCTGTACTGGGTCACTATCACCTGGAGGGCCTCAAGCTCGGCCTCGGGTATGGCTATGGGCGGCTCCGTCACCCTCCGCCTCACGTGCTGGCAGGTGTCCGCGTGCATCGTCGAGTACACGCTGTGGCCGGTGTGCATCGCCTCGAACAGGACCTCCGCCTCGTCCCGGTCCCTGATTTCGCCGACGATTATCCTGTCCGGCCTCATCCTGAGGGACGAGACTATCAGGTTGAGCATGCTGACGCCGCCGAGGCCGTCCGGGTTCGGGTTCCGGGTGGTGAGCTGTATCCAGTTGAGGGAGAGGTGGCTCGGAAGCTGTATCTCGCGGGTGTCCTCTATGCTTATGACCCTCTGGCCCGGCGGTATAAAGGCGCAGAAGCTGTTGAGCATGCTAGTCTTGCCGCTCGCCGTCCCCCCCGCAATCATTATCGACAGCTCGTACTGTATGCACAGCCACATGAAGGCGGCGATGTCCGGGCTTATGGTGTTGTGTGCCGGGTCCATGAAGTCGACTATCGTCCACGGGTCCCGGGCGAACTTCCTGATGGTGATGGTGTTGCCCTGCGACGAAATCGGGAACATGGACGCCATCACCCTGTCCCCGGTTATCAGCCTCGCGTCCATCAGCGGGTTCAGGTTCGTGATGTCCTTGCCCACCCTCCGGCCTATCTGCGACGCGTAGTCGAATATGTCGTCCTCGCTCTGGACCATTATGTTCGTCTTCAGCCACCCGTGCCTCCTGTGGTAGATGATTATCGGCGTCGCCGCGGAGTTTATGCATATCTCCTCTATCAGGTCGTCGCCTAGTATCATGTCCAGGTCCCCGAGGCCGTACACCCTCTGCAGCGCGATTCCGGAAAGTATGTCCACCTGCTCCGGGGTCACCGGAATCTCCGCGAGAATCCTCTTTTTCGCGTCCTCCTGGAACTTGTCCTTGATGGTCTGGGCCTTCTTCGGGTTCGAGATGTCGTCCGTCCTCACGGAGATGCTCTTGGCCATCTCCTTCACGACGTTCGACAAAAGGAGCGCGGTCGCATCCCCGAGGTGGGGCATCGTGACCGTGTAGCTCTGCATCACGTCGCCCTTGCTCTGCTCGATGACGACGTCCGCCGGGACCTTGTCCACGACCACGGAATACCTCTCAAGCTCCCGGCCCCCGCCGCTCACCGAGATGTTCGGGGCGTGCGATTTGATGGGGGCCTTAAGCTTCACCGACGGCTTCCTGAGGGGATTCACGGGGTAGCTTATCTCGACAAGGTCGCCAAGCTGCTTCGCCCACTTCTCCGCGGTCTTGAAGTCGAGGCCCGCCGCCTTGGCGGTCTTCTCCAGGTCGTCGCCTCCCGTGCTCCTGATGGCGTCCAGGAAGTCGTCCGCCTTAGTCCTGACCTCGGCCATGCCGGATAACAATTACCCGCCGGGTAATATATAGCGGCCCGCCTATTCCATACCTGACATGGATTATCCGCAGGCGATGCTCCTCGCAGTCGTCCAGGGGGTAACGGAATGGCTGCCGGTGTCAAGCTCCGGCCACCTCGCAGCCGCCCAGATGCTCATGGGATTGGAAGTCCCCGTAGCCTACGACGTCGTCCTCCACCTCGGCACCCTCATGGCGGTGCTGGTGTTCCTGCGGAAGGAGCTCTGCGAGATGGCTGCCTCCGTCGTCCGCCGAGAGTTCAGGGGCGTAAGCTTCCGCCTGCTCGCCCTCGTCGCCCTCGGCTCAATCCCCGCGGGCGTCATAGGCCTCCTGTTCAAGAAGCCCCTTGAGTCGCTGTTCACGAACCTCCCCGCCGTCACGGCGGCGTTCGCCTTGACCGGCGTCATCCTCCTGTCGAGCAGGAGGCATGACAGGCCCAGGGAGCTTGACGCCAGGGTGGCATTAGCGGTCGGCGCCATGCAGGCTGCGGCAATAATTCCCGGGGTCTCGCGCAGCGGCTCCACAATCAGCGCAGCACTCATCCTCGGATTATCCCCCGAGAATGCGGCGAAGTACAGCTTCCTCCTGTCAATCCCCGCGATACTCGGCGCAGGCCTACTCGAAGCCGGCTCCCTCATGTCATCCGGGCTCCCGGCGGTCATGATACTCTCCGGGTTCGCGGTGTCCGCGGCCGTCGGCTGGGCGTCGATAAACGTCCTATGGCGCGTCATAGCAGCTGGAAGACTCCACATGTTCGCCTACTACTGCTTCGCCCTCGCGATTACGCTCGCGGCCCTGCAGCTCCTCTAGCCCCTCGCGAACCAGACCCAGTCGCGGAAGTCCCACGGCTCCTGTATCACAAGGTAGGTGTTCGAGTTGACGGTCACGTCCCGTTTCATGCACCGGCAGCTGCTTGAGCAGATGCTGTCCTCGGGACATCCCCCATCCGAGTCGCACTGCCATGTCCCGCAGCCTAAGGCAAGGGTGCTGTTGCACGTGTAACCCCACGCGCACTCGCTCTGAGAGCAGCTGCCTCCCGAGCATGTGTTGTCCACCGGCGGCGCACTCATCCACCTGTTCCTGGAGCAGGAGCCGGTGCACGGGTAGTCCACGCATGGCGTGTACTCGCAGACCACGCAGTCCGACTGCGCGTCAAAGCAGGAGTCGGAGACGAGACCCGCGCACTCCGCGCTGACAGTCCCGCAGCCGTTGTAGCCCTCGCACTCGCTCCTGCACAGGCCGTCCGCGCCCCCCGTGCAGTCGCTCTGGCAGCAGTCTGCCTGGCAGTTCAGGTAGTCCTCCCCGGCCTCGCAGTCGAACCTGCCGCAGCAGCTTAGCGCAGGCGACTGGCAGATTCCGTTGCAGCATACGTTGCCGCCGCACTGGGAGTCGTTCGCGCACACGCCGATTCGTATCGTGTCGGACGCCGTTTTGTTATCGTAGAGCCTCGCCGAACAGCTGACATTCCACCCGTAGAGGCCGGACCTGTTGAAGCCCCCCGTCATGTTGAACTTATAGAGGCCGGTCGAGGGCGCGTACGTCATCGGAATCCAGCCCGTCCACCCTGAGACGTTGTATATCCGTACCCTGCACTCCGCTTGGGGGTCCGCCGAGGCGTTAACCGGGTAGCCGGTCTCGTTCGTGTAGTTCGCCCAGAACGACGCCGGCTCATCGGGGTCTATGTTCACGAGTCCGCCCGCCGGGTCGGTCTCATCCCATATGTCAAGCACGGAATGGAGCATAATCAGGGCAGTGTCGTTCCCCGTCTTGTTCGCATGCTCCAAGCCGTTGCATGAGACGTTCCACGGCCACTCCCCGTTCACGGAGAAGCCCCCCGCCATGAGGTAACGGTAGAGGCCGCTTCCCCCGTCGTACGACATCGGCCGCCACCCGGTCCATGCGGTGACATTGAGCATGTTTATACTACAGTTCACAGCCGAATCTATTGTCGCGTTCACCGGGTAGCCGGACGAGTTCGTGTAGTTCGCCCAGAACGATATGTCCTCGCCCGCGTATATGGTCTGGCCCCCGCCGGCCTGGTCGGTGTCGTCCCATATGGCCAGGTTCGTCGGCTCAAGCGGCCTAATGTACGCTGTGTCGTTGAGGCTCCAGTTCCCGTAGGTCCTCGCCTGGCAGCTCACATTCCAAGGCCAGGTCTCGTTCAGCAAGAAGCCGTCGGGCATATAATACGTGTACAGGCCCGCAGTTGCGTTGTACTCCATCGGCGTCCACCCTGTCCATGCAGTCACATTGTAGACGTTTATGCTGCAGTTCACGGTGGGGTCCAGCGTCGCGTTCACCGGGTGCCCCGTCCCATTAGTGTAATTGGCCCAGAACCTGATGGGTTCCCCCTCCCGAACAATCTGGCTCCCCCCCGCAGGGTCCGTGTCATCCCATATCGTCAGGTTAGTCGGCTCAAGCGGGCGTATGTATGCGGTGTCGCTCCCAGTCCAGTTCTGGTATGTCCTCGCGTAGCAGCTGACGTTCCAGCTCCACGTGCCGTTTGCGCTGAAGCCGTCTGTCATGTCGTACCGGTAGAGGCCTGATGTCGTGTTGTGCGTCATCGGCGTCCACCCGGTCCATGCGGTGACGTTGTAGATGTTGATGCTGCAGTTCGTCGTCGGGTCGAGCGTCGTGTTCACAGGGTATCCTGTGGTGTTGGTGTAGTTCGCCCAGAATGTGATGTTCTCGCTCGCCCACAGGAGCCTGCTTCCGCCGGCCGGGTCCGTGTCATCCCAGAACGTGAAATTGGTCGGCTCAAGCGGCCGTATCACCGCCGTGTCAAATCCGGTCTGGTTCTGGTATTTCAAGGACATGCAGCTCACGTTCCAGCTCCATGTACCGTTCAAGCCGAATCCGCCCGTCATATTGTACAGATACACTCCTGTCTGGGCGCTGTAGTCCATCGGCCTCCATCCAGTCCATCCGCTGACGTTGTAGACGTTGATTGAGCAGTTCGTGGAGGG
>Ga0315287_10001366_pt1 | contig 22373 bp, 18 predicted proteins | sample YL17G11_0_MG_FD_205037 | JGI IMG/M metagenome (GOLD analysis project Ga0315287, IMG submission 205037) | Sediment microbial communities from Yellowstone Lake, YNP, Wyoming, USA - YL17G11_0 | ecosystem: Environmental > Aquatic > Freshwater > Lake > Sediment | place: USA: Wyoming | collected...
CAGGAGGTCACGCGGCCCTGGGCGTTGAAGTTGATGACGGTCCCTCCCGTGCAGGCCACGCCACCTCCGCCGGGGGTGGTGAAGGCGGTGTTGCCAGTGAGCGTACAGGAGGTCACGCGGCCCTGGGCGTTGAAGTTGATGACGGTCCCTCCCTTGCAGGCCACGCCACCTCCGCCGGGGGTGGTGAAGGCGGTGTTGCCAGCGAGCGTGCAGGAGGCGACCCTGTTCTGAGCGTTCATCGTGGGTCTGCCGGAGCAGTTCACCCCGCCTCCGCCGGGGGTGGTGTAGCCTGCCACCTGGGCACAGACGTCTGCTGCAAGGACCAGTGTCGCGACGACCAGTGTCCCGATCAGTGTCTTCATGTTCTCCCCCTTATGGGCACGGAACCGTGGACCGGACTTGTGGGACGTGAGAGCTGTGACGAGGCACCCACCAGATAGCGGGCCTTGCCGCCGAAACGGCGGCGGGAAGAAGGGGGCCTGCTTCTGGCCATGGAGGTTCCACACAGGCCAAGAGACTGTCAATCGAAACGATATCGGAGTTGCACGACGTATCCGACGCCACCTATCCCGCAGAGCCAGAGAGTGACCGCCCTCCAACGCCCAACCCAAGACCGTCTTGACCGGCAAGTGGCGCAGACGTCGCCGTCGAAAGGGATAGTGAAACCACGGCCACACTTCGTACATCGATGAAGCTGCACCGGCACCTCTCGTGTCCCGACTCGTGCCCGATGCACCCGCTTACGGATAGGAACTTGCTTCCACCGATCCGAATATCCGGGCGGGTCGGCGGCGCGTCAATGACGCAGCGGGTCGGTTTCGGTCGCTGGGCGGGTGCGGAACCTGGGTGCGTGGGGGGTGTTCGGGCCCGGCGAGGGGTGTGGCTGGGTGCTGAAGCGGTCGGCGAGCGCCGGGCGGTGAGCGGCGGGCACGCGAGGGGCTCGACCTCGTAGATGCGCCGCGGGCACGGAGGCACAGACGCACAGGGGCACAGACGCACAGGGGCACAGACGCACGGACGCACGGACGCACAGACGCGCTCGGGTCCCCCGGGTCCGGCTGGCGTACCAGCCGTAGTAGCGCGTCATCACCTGGCCGGGATCGGGGATGTGGGTGAGGAGCCGGGCGAGAAACTCGAGCGGGTCGAGGGTCTGGGTGCCGGCCGTGGGCCCGTCGCTCTTGTGTTCTTTCTACAATCATGAAACTCTATCTCCGCGTCAGGACGGCTCTTCGTCAAAGGAGCAACGAGGTCTCACGGGTTCTTCCGATGGAAGGAGCACACTACGATGGAGTATTCGGAGTTGATCGCCGCGCGTTACAGCGTGAGAGCATACCGCCCCGACCCGGTCGAGGACGAGAAGTTGAGGGCTGTTCTGGAAGCGGCGCGCCTGGCGCCAACCGCCGATAATCGGCAGCCCTTTCAACTGGTGGTGATGCGCACAGCCGGGCGCGCGGAAGAGATCGGGAGAATCTACCCTCGCCCGTGGTTCGTCCAGGCTCCGCTGGTGATTGCCGTCTGTGCGATTTCGTCGCAGGCCTGGGTGCGCGAAAGTGACCGCTTCAATGCCCACCTGATCGATGCGGCCATTGTAGCCGACCACCTGATTCTGGCGGCAACCAACCTGGGACTGGGCACCTGCTGGATCGCGGCGTTCAACGTGGAAGCCGCGCGCAGTGTATTGCAGCTCCCCCCTGAAGCCGAGCCAGTCGTCTTCACGCCCCTCGGCTATCCTGCCGACCTGCCTGGACCCAGAATCCGCAAACCGCTGGCTGATCTGGTGCGCTACGAACGTTGGTAGGAGATCGGGCTCTTGTTGACCTCATCTTCGGTCATCGCCTATTGATGGAGCACTTCGCAGGAACATGCACGGAGTAACCAATTCACCCCGTGTTTCCCTTTCACCGTCCCCGCCAATCCCTCACCACCTATTTCCACTGTCTCGATTGTGGACATACCTTCCGCCGCGAGATTCCACGCACTTACATCCGCTAGGACTTCCCTTCGTGCCGATCCGACCGATCCGAACATCCGGGCGGGTCGTCGGCGCGTCGATGACGCTACGGGTCGGGCCCGGCACGGGTCGCGGCTGGGTGCTGAAGCGGGCGGCGCGCGCCCGGTGCTGAGCGGCGGACACACCGATGGGCCCCGGAGCCGGAAGTAGGGAGCTGGGAGCAGGGAGCAGGGCGCGTTCGGCGCACCGGGCCCGGTGCACGAGGATGCGGGTGATGACCGCCGGGTCGGTGATGACGGCCACGATGCGCATCGGGGCGGCACACCGCGGGCACGCGAGGGGATCGACCTCGTAGATGCGCCGCAGCAACTCCGCCCAGCGATAGCGCGCGGCCCGCAGGGACCAGTTCACAGCCTCGGTGATCGCGACGGGGCCCTCGACCGAGAGGCCGTCAGCCGTCAGCCGTCGGCCGTCAGAGACCAGACGCGCTCGGGTCCCCCGGGTCCGGCTGGCGTACCAGCCGTAGTAGCGCGTCATCACCTGGCCGGGATCGGGGATGTGGGTCAGGAGCCGGGCGAGGAACTCGAGCGGATCCAAGGTCTGGGTACCGGCCGTGGGCCCGTCGGTCTTGTCGGAGCGATAGGTGAGTTGCTCGGTCGCGGGTTCGTAGGTGAGGCGGTCCAAGGCCAGGGGGTTGCGGGCGCAGTAGCGCGCGAGGCGCAGCGCGAAGGGACGGTCATCCTCGCTCACCCCGACGCCGGCATGAACGTGGAAGCCGGAGTGCGGCCACTGGAGCATCCCCTCGGCCTGATCCTCGTCGAAGAAGCCGCGGCGGACGAAGAGCCGGAGCACGGCGCGGCGAAAGGCCTCGCTCAGGGCGGCGCTATCGTAGGCCGGCCAGCCGGGCCAGCGCACGAAGGTGCCGTCGGGCCGGAAACCGCCGTCGGTCACGACGAGGTGGAGATGCGGATGCCAGTTGGCCAGGGAACCGTGGGTTTGTTGAGATCGGGCTCCCCCGTGGTGGCGCGGACGCCCGCCGTGACGATGCGCGCCGCCAGCCGCGCCAGGTCGCCGAGGAGGGCCCGGCGGTAGAGGCAGTAGGGGCGGAGCCGCTTGGGGATCGTGAAGACCACCTGGCGGTGCGGGACGGGGGCGAGGAGGGCCTCGTCCAGCCAGAGGGTCCAGCGGGCGAGCCGCTTGGCGTGGCAACTGGGACAGAAGTAGCGGCTCCGGCAGGAGAAGGCGAGCAGGTACTCGTGGGCGCAGACGTCGCAGCGGATGCGGGCGAAGCCGTGCTCCAGGATGCCGCAGGCGAGAAACCGGTCGACGACCGCGGGGACGACGGCGCGCCACGGGCCGTAGGTATGGGCGAACTGCTCGTCGTAGACCAGGCTCAGGTGCCGGAAGCGGCGGTCGAGCAGGCCATAGAGGGGGGAGGCGCGCGGCCGGCGCGGCCGGTACACGCCCGACGGCTGGGCGCCCGGCGGCGCGCCAACCCGATGCTCGTGATGCCCGTGGTGTGCTGCGACAGCCGGTGCCGCCATACCCCCGCCCCCGTGAGCGAGCGGGCAGGATGGAGCCGGGCGGGACCAATCACGGTACCCGACCTACGCGCGCAGGATCATTTCTCCGCGACGCGGCTGGGTCGCGGCGGTGGGCGGACAACCGGTCGCCGGTGATGGGTGATAGGAGCGCCCGACGCGACGGGGCGTCCGTGCCCCCGTGCCTCCGCCTACCGCCCCCTCACCGCCTCCAGCGCCGACATCCGCCGCGCGCCGGGGTAGGGCACGCCCTCGCCCTTCACCGCGAGCCAGATCACCCGGCTGAACGCCTCGTCGTCGATGGCGTCGGCTCGACTGAGGTCGAAGCGCCGCGACTCCAGCGCCGCCCGCGTGCGCGCCGGGTTCACCTCGTCCAGGCGCTGCGCCGGCGTGAGCGCGGCGAAGGCGGCGGTGTCGGGCCGGTCCGCCCAGATCTCCCGCAGCGGCCGCCCGTAGTAGTCGAACTGCGACAGCGACGCCAGCCCCAGGATCTCCTCGATCGTCCGCAGCACGTCGGTGGTGTTGCCGAAGCGATGGTACACGCCCGGCCGGTTCCACGCCGAGATGACGAGGAGCGGCGAACGGTGACTGTCCACGTGGTCGGGGCCGTTCTGCGCGTCGTCCTCCAGCACGAAGACCGCCGTGTTCCGCCAGAACGGGCTCCGCGAGAGCGCTTCGACGATCCGCCCCAGCGCGAGGTCGTTGTCCGCCACCATCGTCCGCGGCGTGTGCTGTCCCGCCGCCCCGCCCGAAGTGTGGTCGCGTGGCAAGTGCATCACCTGGAGCGCCGGCATCCGGCCCTCCGCCACCCACTGCCGGAACTGCGCCAGCCAGATGTCGGCCCGCACCTGATCCGGGATGTTCATGTCGAACCACGGGAAGAGCGTGTCGGTGTTCGCCACGAGGAACGGCTTGGTGCCGCGGTACACGCGGTTCTCGCGCGGGCCCTCCTCCACCACGAACTCCCCGAAGTTCCGATACGTGATCCCCGCCCGCTCGGCCAGGTCCCACAGGTAGCCGCTCGCCGGCTCGGCCACGTCGTCCTCGGGCACGACGCCGCGGTTGGTGCCCTCGTAGTCGTACGAGCGCCCGTCCCCCGCGTAGTTGGTGGGCGTGGTCTTCTGCGTGTAGTCGGTCGCGTACGCACCCACCGACCAGTTGTGCCCGTCGGCGCTCACCTCGGCGTTCACGAAGAACCGGTCGAACAGCCCGAACCGCTCGGCGATGGCGTGCGCGTTGGGCGTGACGCCGCGGCCGAAGAGCACGAGCGAGGTGTCGCCGTCGCCCTGCGGCATGTCGCCGAGCACCTGGTCGTAGGTGCGGTTCTCGCGGATGATGTAGATGACGTGCGCGAACGGCGGGTATCCCCGGCCGCGCGAGGGGGAGCCGGTCCAGCCGTTGGCCCGCGCCACGCGATTCGTGAACGCCTCCAGTTCCGCTCCGCCCGCCCGCGCCGCGGGCACGATGCTGAGCGTGCCCGAGAGCTGGCCCAGCGTGTAGGCCGTGGGCGGATGGCGCGGCCCTCCGGGAATCGGGCCGTCGGGATTCGGGCCCGCGCCGCCGCCCTTGCCGTTCACGACGAAGAGCGTTTCGCCCAGCACTGTTACGGCGGTCGGGAACCACCCCATCGGGATGCGGCCCGCCAGGCGGTCATTGCCGCGCGCGGTGGGCACGCCGGCCGTTTCCGCCGAGAGGTCGAAGACCGCCACGGAGTTGGCGTCAGCCTCGGCGGCGAAGAGGCGCGTGCCGTCGGCGGAGAGGGCCAGCGCGTTCGGCGTCGCGCCCTCGCCGGGCCCGGCGGGCGGCGGGTCGAGGAGAGTTGCCACTACTCGTCGCGTCCGAGTATCGATCACCGTCACACGATCGGTGCTGCCGGAAGCGACGAACAGCCGTCGGCCGTCAGCCGTCAGCAACAGCGCGGACGGGTGCCTTCCTGCGGCCACCGGGGCCGCGGCGACGAGCCGGCCGCCGGGCGTGGCTTGACCAGCGCCTGCCGCAGGTGCCGGTGTGAAGACCGAGACGGTGTTCGCGTTCCAGTTCGAGACGAAGACCGTGCCTTCCGGCGTGACGGCCACGCCGTAGGGGTACCGGCCCGTCGCCAGCCGCTGCACCACCAGACCACTCGCCAGATCCACCACGGCCAGCGAGTCGCCGAGGTTCTCGGCCACGTACAGCCAGCGTCCGTCCGGGCTCGGCGCGAGACCGGAGGGGTAGCGCGTGCCGTCGCTGTCCGGCGGAGTCATCCGCAGGCGCAGGCTATCGGCGAGGACCGCGCTGTCGCCCGCCCAGCGATAGCGATAGACGAGGTCGCGGTTGCCGCCGGAGGCGTACAGCGTCTGCCCGTCCGGGGAGAACGCGAGGCCGAGGAACGCCGCCGGCTGCGGCAGCGTCTGGCGCACTTCGCCCATGCGGTCCACGACCTGGATCCCCTGCTCGCGGTAGCCGTTCATCAGCAGGACCATGCGCCGGCCGCCGGGGGCCGCGACCATCGCGAGCGGCATCGAGCCCACGGGCCTGACGACGCCCGCGGGATCGAGGGTCTGGCCGGTGGAGAGGCGGCGCACCTCGGCGCCCGAGCCGGTGCGGCTCGAGGGCGCGGGATGGCAGGCGGCGAGGGCCGCGAGAGCGGCCACGGCGAGGGGACGAGTGTTCATGCCGGAGAGTATATTCGTTCCGGGCCGTCTTCGCCTGCGCTCTCCGGCGCGCCGCGCGGGGACTGGCCCCCCACGATCGCTGTCCTCGCCCCCTGCACGGAGCACCCGATGCAGCCACTCGACCGCCGTCGGTTCCTCAATCGCCTCAGCACCGGGATGTCGGTGTGGGCCGCCGCCGGGATTCCCGGCTTGGCGAGAGGCACGGCGATCCCATGGGGCTCGGACGTCGGGGAGAACCGGCCGCAACGGTCCGACGGTCTGGCGGAGCCCGCGTTCCGCCCCCTCCCACTCGGCGCCGTCCGGCCCCGCGGCTGGCTGGAGCGGCAGCTCCGGATCCAGGCCCAGGGACTGACCGGGCACTTGGACGAGTTCTGGCCGGACGTGGCCCGGAGCCAGTGGTTCGGTGGTGACGCCGAGGGGTGGGAGAGGGCTCCGTACTGGCTGGACGGCGCCATCCCCCTCGCCTACGTCCTCGACGACGAGCCCCTGAAGGCGAAGGTCGCCGGACACGTGGACGAGATCGTCCGCGGGCAGCGGCCGGACGGCTCATACGGCCCCATCGCCTCCGCGACGGGCACCCGGTCCTACGACCTCTGGGCGATCCTCCTCGCCAACAAGATGCTGGTGCAGCACCACGAGGCCACGGGAGACGAGAGGACACTGCGGGCCGTCGAGGCGAGCCTGCGGGCTTTGGGGCCGAGCGTGGCCCGCACGCCGCTCTTCGGTTGGGGAAAGTACCGCTGGTTCGAAGGGCTGATCCCGATCTTCCACGTGTACGAGCGGACGCGCGAGCCGTGGCTGCTGGATCTCGCCCGCACGCTGCGCTCGCAGGGGACCGACTACCCCGCGCTCTACTCGCGCGAGTCCGTCACCCTCCCCACTCCGCGGCGGGGACTGTGGACGTGGGACAAGCACGTGGTGAACACCGCCATGGCACCCAAGTCCGGCGCCCTCTCGTGGCGCCTCGACCGGCGGCCGGACGACCGCGCGTTCCCGGCGCGGATGCTCGGCATCCTCGACCGCTATCACGGCCAGGTCACGGGGATGTTCACGGGAGACGAGTGCCTCGCGGGGAAGAACCCGGTGCAAGGCACGGAACTCTGCGCCGTGGTGGAGCTCATGTACTCGCTCGAGACACTGCTGTCGGTCTTCGGAGATCCCGCCTGCGGCGACCGTCTGGAGCGCGTCGCCTTCAACGCGCTGCCGGCCACGTTCTCCCCGGATATGTGGGCCCACCAGTACGATCAGCAGGTCAACCAGGTCCAGTGCACCATCAATCCGGACCACATGTGGACCACCAACGGCCCCGAGTCCAACATCTACGGACTCGAGCCGAACTTCGGGTGCTGCACCTCCAACATGCACCAGGGGTGGCCGAAGTTGGCGGCCCACCTCTGGATGACGACTCCGGACGGCGGGCTCGCCGCCGTCGCCTACGCGCCGAGCGAAGCGCGGTTCCGGTCGAGGGGCGTGCCGGTGAGCGCGGCGCTGGAGACGGACTACCCGTTCCGCGAGACGCTGACCATCACAGTGACGCCGGAGCGCGCGGTCAGTTTCCCGCTCCTGCTGCGCGTGCCGGCCTGGGCCGACGGAGCGAGCGTGCGGGTGGCCGACGGGCGTCCGGCCGCGATGAGACCGGGGAGCTTCCATCGGCTGGAACGGCAGTGGACGGGACCGACGCGCGTCACCCTGCGCTTCCCGATGCGGCCGCGCGTGAGCCTGCGGTACAACGACGCGCTGGCGGTGGAACGGGGGCCGCTGGTGTACAGCCTGCGTCTCGAGGAGCAGTGGACCAGGGTGAACGCGGACCGTCCCCACCGGGAGCTTCCGCACGGGGACTTCGAGGTGCGCCCCACGTCGCCCTGGAACTACGGTCTTCTGCTGGATCCGGAGGACGCGGCGTCGGGCCTGACGTTCGAGGAACGGCCGGTGGGCGAGCGCCCGTTCTCGCCGGAGGGTGCGGGGATGCGGGCGCGGGTGCGAGGCCGCAGGCTCCCGGGCTGGGAGATGGCGCACGGCTGGGCCGCGGAGGTCCCGCCGGGCCTCCAGGCGTCCACCGCGTCCCTGGAGGACCTCACGCTCGTTCCCTATGGATGCACCAATATCAGGGTGACGGAGTTCCCGCGGGTGCGGGCGTGAGGCGGGCGGTCTTGCACACAAGCCGCTGCGAAACTGGATCGTCTCGAAACGGGAGGTCGTTCGCGATGTCCGGACTCTGTCGTGCCGCCATCTCCGTCGCCGCGATGCTGGCCGCTCTTGTTCCCTCGGCCCGCGCGCAGCGCCCCGCGGTCGAGGCCGCGAGTGCCCGCGCGCCGGGAGCGCGGGTGGCGGCCACGGTCCTGCGTGCCGTGGACTCGCTCTTCGCCGACTACGCTGCCCCTGGTGCCCCCGGCGCCAGCGTCGTCGTCATCCGCCGCGGCCGCGTCGTCTTCACACGTGGCTACGGCCTCGCCGATCTCGAGGCCCGGACGCCGGCCGCGCCGCGCACCGACTATCGCCTCGCGTCGCTTACCAAGCAGTTCACGGCGATGGCCGTGATGATCCTCGCCAAACAGGGTAGGCTCTCGTACGACGACCCGGTCTCCCGCCACCTGCCGAGCCTGCCGGCGCACGCGCGGGACGTGACGATCCGCAACCTCCTGAATCACACCGGCGGGCTGTGGGACTACGAGAACTTCGTCCCCGACAGCCAGACCTACCAGGTGAAGGACCGCGACGTGCTCGCGCTCATCCAGCGCGCCGACTCGCTCTACTTCCGGCCGGGTTCCGCCTACCGATACAGCAACACCGGCTACGCGCTGCTCGCGCTCGTGGTCGAGGCGGCGTCGGGAGTGCCGTTCGCGAGGTTCCTGGAAACGCGGATCTTCCGGCCGCTCGGCATGAGCGGCTCGGTCGCGTTCGAGGAAGGCGTCTCCACAGTGCCGAACCGGGCCTACGGCCACTCGCGGGACTCCACCGGCTGGCGCCGCACCGACCAGAGCAACACCAGCGCCGTGCTGGGCGACGGCGGCGTGTACACATCGGTGGAGGACATGGTGAAGTGGAGCCGCGCGCTCGACGGGCACCGCTTGGTGAGCGCGGCGACTCAGCGACTCGCCTGGACCGACGTGATGCTGGCGGACGGCGGCCGGAGCGGCTACGGCTTCGGCTGGTACGTCTCGCGGACCGGGGACCGCTTCGAGGTGTGGCACACCGGCGAGACGCGGGGCTTCCGGAACGCGATCTTCAAGCTGCCGGACGCCGGGCTGACCGTGGTGGTGCTCACCAACCGCAACGATAGCCCGCCCATCGCGATCGCCCGGCGGCTGGCGGAGTACTTCCTGCGATGAGGCGCACCGGGGCACAGGCGTACCGGGGCACCGGGGCACCGGCGCACCGACAGACATTCGGGCGGACGATGAGACCGATATTCTGCGCCGCCGCGGTGGCGCTGCTCACCATCCTCGACGGGGTCGCCGCCGTGGCGGACGCACAGAACGCGGCCACGCCGGCGCACCACCTGATGCCGGTCCCCGCGTCCATCCAGTGGGGCGCCGGCCGCCTGCGGCTCGACAGCACCTTCACGGTGGCGGTGCGCCCGCAAACCGACGGGCGCCTCGTCCGGGCCGTGGCTCGGATGACGCGCCGCCTCGAGGCGCGGCTCGGCGTGCCGCTGACCAGAGCGATCAGTGCTGATCCGGCGCGGGCGACTCTCGTGGTCGAGGCCGCCGGCCCCGGGCAGGAAGTGCAGACGCCGACCGAGGACGAGTCGTACACGCTGGAGGTCGGCGCGACGCGGGCGACGCTCCGCGCGCCGACGACGGTGGGCGTGATCCGCGGCCTCGAGACCTTCCTGCAACTGCTCGACGGGGATCGCGCCGGGTTCTACCTGCCCGCGGTGGTCGTCCGCGACGCGCCGCGCTTCCCGTGGCGCGGCATCCTCATAGACGTGGGGCGACACTTCGAGCCGATCGGCGTGATCCAGCGGAACCTCGACGCGATGGCGGCGGTGAAGCTCAACGTCCTTCACTGGCATCTCTCGGAGGACCAGGGCTTCCGCATCGAGAGCCGGCGGTTCCCGCGCCTGCACGAGATGGGCTCCGACGGGCTCTACTACACGCAGGACCAGATCCGCGAGGTGGTGGCCTATGCGCGGGACCGCGGCATCCGTGTGGTGCCCGAGTTCGACATGCCGGGGCACTCCACGGCGTGGTTCGTCGGCTACCCGGAGTACGCCAGCGCGCCCGGGCCGTACGCGATCGAGCGCCGCTTCGGCGTCTTCGACCCGACCTTCGACCCGACGCGCGAGGAGACGTACCGCTTCATCGACCGCTTCATCGGCGAGATGGCGGCGCTCTTCCCCGACCCGTATTGGCACGTGGGCGGCGACGAGAACAGCGGCGTGCAGTGGAACGAGAGTTCGAGCATCGGCGCCTTCAAGGCGCAGCGCGGCTTCGCGACGAACGAGGCGCTGCAGACCTACTTCAACCAGCGCCTGCTGCCCATCCTCCAGAAGTACCGCAAGCGGATGGTGGGGTGGGACGAGATCCTCCAGCCCGGCCTGCCGACCACGTCCGTCATCCAGTCGTGGCAGGGCCGCGCCAGTCTGGACAGCGCGGCGCGCCGCGGCTACGCGAGCATCCTCTCGAGCGGCTACTACCTCGATCACCTGCGCACCGCCGAGTACCACTACGCGGTGGACCCGCTCCCCGCGAGCAGCGCGTTGAGCGCCGAGGAGGCCGCACGCGTCCTTGGCGGCGAGGCCTGCATGTGGGGCGAGCACATCGGCCCGGAGACGATCGACTCGCGCATCTGGCCGCGTGCCGCCGCCATCGCCGAGCGGTTCTGGTCGCCGAGGGAGGTCACGGACGTAGGCGACATGTACAGAAGGCTTGAAGCTGTAAGCCGGGAGCTGGAAGAGGTCGGGGTGAGGCACGAGTCGCATACGGATCGGATGCTCCGGCGGCTCACCGGCGGCGAGGACATCGGTCCCCTGGCGGCGCTGCTCGAGGTGGCGCAGCCGGTCTACTTCGGCGAGCGGAGCCAGTTGCAGCGCACCACCCAGCTCACGCCGCTGACGCGCCTGGTGGACGCGGCGCGGCCCGATCCGGTGACGCGTTTCCGGATCGGCGCGATGGTGGACGCCTTCCTCGCCGACCCGCTCCACGCCGCGTACCGCGACGACCTGGCGCGTCTCTTCTCGTGGTGGCGGGACCTGGCTCCGCGCGTCGAGGCGCTCGCAGGCGCGGCGCCGCTCGCGGCCGACGCGGCTCCCGCCGCGCAGGCGCTGGGCGAGCTGGGCGCGGCGGGGCTCGAGGCGCTGGCGTACGTGGGCGGGGGCGTCGCGCCTCCGGAGGGCTGGCAGGCGCGCGTCACGCCGCTCCTCGACCGCGCCGAGCGGCCGCTCGGCCTGCTGCGCCTGCCGTTCGCGCCGGCGATGAGGCGGTTGGTGGTGGTGGCGAGCGGGGCAACGCGGTAGCCACTCCGCGCGAGCGGGGCGGCCCGGGAGGCTACAGATTCGGTCGCGCTTCCTGGGGCAGGTGAGCGACGATGGCTGCCACGACGCGCTCGGCGAGGTTCAGCCCGGCTGCCGTTTCCTCTCCGGAGGGCTCGGTGACCTCTCCCGGATAGCGGAACTGCCAGGCGTATTCCGTGAGGGGCGCGGCCTCGCGCAGCAGCGGCTCCAGTCGGTCGTCCAGCGCGGCGCCCTGCACGCCCAATTCCCCAAGGTCGTGGGTCTTCCGGAATGGACGGTCGTGCCATGTGAGCCACGCCTTCAGTGACTTCTCAACGGCCTGCTGACAGTGGAAGAGCGCGTCTCCGAGAATCGGTGGGCTCGCCGCGAGATCGGCTCGCGCGCTGCGGAGGTCGAGGTCCGCTTTGGCGAGCCACGCCCGTGTATCGGCGGCGCGCAGCGGATCAGGCCGCATGGAGCAGTCGCCCCTCCCGCAGGATGACGGCCGGCAAGGACGCCTTCAGGTGCGCCCGTGCGTCGAACGCCGTCCGCGTCCACACCAGAACATCCGCGGCGACGCCGAGTCCCCACAGTACCTCGTACGCCAGCCGGCTGCGGCGCCGTGCGGGCGGCGCGTCGTCAGCGACGACGACCATCAGGTCATAGTCGCTGTCGGGCCCCGACTCGCCGCGCGCGGCGGAACCGAAGAGATAGATGCGTTCGGGCTCGAAGGCGGCGACCAGCCGCTGAACGACTTCTTCGAGGCGGCGATCACGGGTCGTGACTAGCTGCGCGGGTGGAAGCATCGGTACCTACACTACAGCCCAGGTGCGCAGCAGGCAAACCGCGCCTCGCATCGCGCGCCAGCGGCGTGATGTGGGCGCGGGGTCTTGCACATACCCATAATGGGTAGTAGTATGCCCAATATGGGTACTCGCGCTCGAAGGTCGCCGGCTCGGCCGGGTGTCAGCCCGGCCGACGCGTTGTTCTCCCGTACGCGGCAGCGGGTGCTGGCGTTCCTGTTCGGACAGCCGGAGCGGAGCTACTACGCGACGGAGCTGATCGGCCTGGTCGCGGCCGGCTCCGGCGCGGTGCAGCGCGAGGTCGCGAAGCTGGCGCACAGCGGACTGGTGACGGTCACGCAGGTGGGCAACCAGAAGCACTACCAGGCCAATCCGGCGTCCCCGATCTTCGCCGAGCTGTGTGCGGTGGCGCAGAAGACCGTGGGATTGGCCGAGCCGCTGCGCGAGGCGCTGGCGCCGCTGGCGAGCCGCATCAAGGCGGCGTTCGTGTTCGGCTCGGTGGCCAAGCATCGCGACACCGCGGTCAGCGACATCGACGTGCTCGTGCTCTCCGACCGCGTGGACTACGCGGACGTCTCCGGCGCCCTCCAAGGCGTGGAATACCGGCTGGCGCGCCGCGTCAACCCCACGGTGTACACGATGGCCGAGTGGCGGCGGAAGCGGAAGGAAGGGAACGCGTCCGTCGTGAAGGTGCTGAGGCAGCCGAAGGTGTTCCTCATCGGCTCGGAGGCCGAGCTGGGCTAACGACCGTCGCGCTCCCGCGCCGCCGTCGCATTGGGGACGGCCCTGATCGCCGTCGTGCACCGGAACGCGGTGGACGTCGTGGTCCGCAACGACGTTCCCCCCGAACTGGCCGCGGCCGTGGTCACGTCGGGGGTCTGCCTGCATTGCGCGGATGCGGACGCCGAGCGCGCCTTCACGCGCGACGCGCTCCTCCGTAATGCCGACGTCCGCCCGTTCCTCGAACGCACTCGCCGCCTCAAGCTCCAGGTGTTGGCGCGATGACGTTCCTCGTCGAGCGGCTTGCCGACCTCCGCCTGCATCTTGGGCACCTGCGGGACATCAAGCCGTGGGTCCGTGATGCCGGGGCTCTGTGCTCCGACCTCAGCCTGCACAATGACGTGCTCTTCTCGATCCTCGTGGTGTGCCAGGCGGTCATCGGCGTGGCGGGAGAGCTGGCGGGACGGCGCTGCATCCGCTTCCAGGACTACACCGAGGCGGTGCGCGCGCTGCGGAGCGTGGAGGGGATGCCGCCGGACGCCGTGGAGCGATTCGTCACCTTTGTGGCTCGACTCGAGGGCGACGCCTGATCTGACACGCCGGCCTCGCCGACCGCCCTCCGCAGTCGTTCCCTCGTCCGTCATTCCCTCTGCCGTCGCGGCCGCGGTCGGCGGCGACGAGCGACATCGCCCCTGGTGACGGGGACCCCCCACCCGGATGGCACGGCGGAGCCGGATATCCGCGCGCTTCGCGTTCGTCTGTTCTATCTTGTGAGGCGGTTCATCGCCTAGGTGCAGTGAGGAGCCATTGGCTGATCTCTTCAATATCTATTGCGACGAATCGGGACACCTCGAGCACGATCATCTTCCGGTGATGGTGCTTGGCGCCATCTGGTGCCCGCAGGACGTCACGCGCGAAGTCGCGGAGCGAATCCGGGAGATCAAGACCAGACACGGTTTGAGCCGGCACTTCGAGGTGAAATGGACCAAGGTGTCGCCAGCCAAGGCGCAACTGTACCTCGACCTGGTGGACTATTTCTTCGACGACGACCAACTGCACTTTCGAGCGCTCCTGGTGCCTGACAAGACGAAGCTGGACCACACCAGGTTCGACCAGGGTCACGACACGTGGTACTACAAGATGTACTTCGAGATGCTGAAGGCGATTGTGGACCCCAAGGCGGGATACCGCATCTATCTCGACATCAAGGACACGCGAGGCGCAGCGAAGGTCGCGAAGCTCTGGGACGTGCTCAGCAACAACATGTACGACTTCTCTCGGAAGGTGGTCGCCCGCGTCCAGCTCGTGCACTCCCGGGAGGTGGAACAGGTGCAGTTGGCGGACCTGCTCATTGGCGCCGTGGCCTACGCGAATCGAGGGCTCGTGACCAACGCCGCCAAAGTGCAGCTGGTCGAGCGAGTGAAAGCGAGATCGCGGTACTCTCTCACGAGGAGCACGCTCCTCCGAGAGTCCAAGTTCAACATCCTACGGTGGCAGGGATCGGAGAGCCAGTGACGTCAGCTGGCCAGGCCGAGTGGTTGCCGCCGCTGGCCCGTGTCTCTGGCAACTGGGCGGTGGCGGTTCAGGCGCTGTACGGGGTCTTCGAGACGGACTTCAAGCGGGGTAGGCCACGATTCTTGGGAATTGCGGTCTGGTGGGACCAGCGGGTGCTCACAGGCGAGAAGTACGAGGAAGCCTTCTGGCACCTCATCACCAGGGATGATCCGGAGCATGGTCGCATTCCGGATTTCCCGCGCGCGGAACGCCTGCCTTGGTGCGCGCCGGTCCTCACGCATTCCGGCGAGCCCTCAGTCACCAACTGGAAGTACCAGGAGGGCACTCGGAGAGTGCGGCAGTACTTGTGGCTGCACGAGTACGACTATGTGGTCGTACTGGAGCCGCGTCCCCATCGCGGCGGGACCGTGCTCTTCCTGGTCACAGCGTACCACGTTGATGGAGAGTCGTCGCGCCGGACACTCAGGCGGAAGCACGCCAGCCGAACGGCGTAGTCCCGGGAATGCAATCGCCGCCCCGGCGAGCCGGGACGGCGAAAGATCTCCTTCTACACGTGGTAGATGAGTCTTGCCTCAATTATACGCGTCCTGTCAAGACCGGTGCCGTCTCGGATGTCGTCTCGGAGAGGAGCGGTGGCGTGAAGTTGTTGTGCCGTCGGGTGTTGGGCAATCCGGCTCAGGAGGTACCCTAGTGACTCGCCCCGCCGCCGCCCTGCTCACCGCAGTACTCCTCGCGGCCGCCTGCAAGCCCGCGCCGCAGCCCGCCGCGCAGCTACCCGGCCAGACCACGGAGGCGATCCTCCCCGAACCCGCCATCCCCTTCGCGCCGCGCGCCTACGTCGCCTATCGCGCCGAACGGCCGATCCGCGTGGACGGCCGGCTCGACGAGGCCGCGTGGCAGGCCGCGCCCTGGACCGACGACTTCGTGGACATCGAGGGGCCGCCCAAGCCGGCGCCGAGGTTCCGGACGCGGGCCCGGATGCTGTGGGACTCGACCAACCTCTACATCGCCGCGGAACTGTCCGAGCCCGACGTGTGGGGCACCATCACTCAGCGCGACGCCGTGATCTTCCGCGACAACGACTTCGAGGTCTTCATCGACCCCGACGGCGACACGCACCAGTACTACGAGCTGGAGGTCAACGCCCTCGGCACCGCGTGGGACCTCTTCCTCGTGAAGCCGTACCGGGACGGCGGGCCCGCCATCAACGGCTGGGACATCGCCGGTCTCCAGGTCGGCACGAGAGTGGACGGCACCCTGAACCGCCCCGGCGACACCGATCGCGGCTGGACCGTGGAGCTGGCGCTCCCGTGGGCGGCGCTGCGGGAGGCCGCGCACCGCGCCGCGCCCCCCGCAGCCGGCGACCAGTGGCGCATCAACTTCTCGCGGGTCGAGTGGCGCACGCGCGCCCTGAACGGCCGCTACGTGAAGCTCACCGACTCCACGACCGGCCGGCCGCCGCCCGAGGACAACTGGGTCTGGTCGCCGCAGGGCGTGGTCAACATGCACTACCCGGAGATGTGGGGTGTCGTGCAGTTCTCGGCCCGCGCGGTGGGGCAGAGCGTCGAGACCCTGGCCTCGCGCGACGAGGACGTCGTGAAGTGGCTGCTGCGGCTCGTCTACTACCGCGAGCAGGCGTTCCACGCGCGCCAGGGCCACTACACCGACGACCTCGCAGAGCTGGGCCTGGAGCGCGCGCCGCTCGCCGGACGCCCCTGGCCGCCGGTCATCTCCGTCACGCCCAACGGCTACGAGGCCTCGCTCCCCGCACCGGCGGGCGCCGACTCGACGGCCGCGCGCGGCCGCCGCCTCCTCATCACGCAGGACGGATCCGTCCGGTGAACCTCGCCCCTCTCGACTGGCTCATCATCGCCGGCTTCTTCGTCTTCGTGGTCGGCACGGCGCTCTACTCGCGCCCCCTGGTGCGGAGCGTCGCCGACTTCCTGGCGGCCGGGCGCACCGCCGGGCGCTACGTCCTCAGCGTCTCCCAGGGGGCCGCCGCCGTCGGCGCCATCACCATCGTCGGCACTCTGGAGATGAACTACATCGCCGGCTTCCAGCAGACGTGGTGGGCGTTCACGACGGCGGTAGTGGTGCTCATCATCGCGGTGACCGGCTGGGTGGCCTACCGCTTCCGCGAGACGCGCTGTCTCACCCTCGCCGAGTTCTTCGAGCGGCGCTACAGCCGCAGCTTCCGCATCTTCGCCGGCTCGATCGCCTACGTGTCCGGCATCGTCAACTTCGGCATCTTCCCCGCGGTCGAGGCGCGGTTCTTCATCTACTTCGCCGGCCTGCCTCACCACTTCCAGTTCCTCGGTCTCCAGGTCGCCACCTTCCCCGTGACGGTGGCGTTCCTGCTCCTGCTCTCGCTGTTCCTGGTCTTCGTCGGCGGGCAGGTGGCCGTCATCGTGACGGACTTCCTCCAGGGGCTGTTCATCGGCGCGGTGTTCCTGCTGATGAGCGTGGCGCTGCTGCGCATCGTCCACTGGGACCAGGTGGCGGCGGGCCTCCTCCAGGCGCCGCAGGGCGCGTCGCTCGTCAACCCCTACCGTGCGAGCCAGGTGCCGGACTTCAACTTCTGGTACTTCCTCATCGGCGTGATCGGGGTGGTCTACACCTGGATGTCGTGGCAGGGCACGCAGGGCTACAACTCGTCCGCGAAGTCGGCGCACGAGGCGCGGATGGCGTGGGTGCTCTACGCCTGGCGCATCATCCCGCAGACGCTCGTGCTGCTGGTGATCGCCGTCGTGGCGTACGCGGTGCTCCACAACCCCGACTTCACGGTGCAGGCGGCGCGCGCCAACGAGGTTCTCCAGGGCGCGGGCTCGCCGATGATCCAGAGCCAGCTCCGCGTTCCGGTGGTGCTCCAGCAGCTCCTGCCGCCGGGGCTGATGGGGGCGTTCACGGCCGTGATGCTCGCCACGGCGCTCACCTGCAAGTCGGCGTACATGCACTCGTGGGGCGCCATCTTCGTGCAGGACGTGCTGATCCCGCTGAGGGGCAAACCCCTCGAGCCGAGGGAGCACCTCCGGGTGTTGCGCTGGTCGATCCTCTTCGTGGCGGCGTTCACCTTCGCCTTCAGCCTCCTGTTCCAGCAGAGCCAGGCGATCTTCCTCTTCTTCGCCATCACGGGCGCGATCTTCGCCGGCGGCTCGGGAGCGGTCATCATCGGCGGGCTGTACTGGAGGCGCGGCACCACGGCGGCGGCGTTCACCGCGATGATCCTCGGCGCAGCGATAGCGGTCGGCGGCATCGTCATCCTCCAGCTCCAGCCGAGCTTCCCCGTGAACGGACAGTGGTTCTGGGGGATCGCGATGGTCGCCGCGAGCGTGGGCTACGTGGCCGTCTCGCTGCTGGGGAAGGGCGCCGGCGCCGATCTCGACAGGCTGCTGCACCGCGGCGCGCACGCCCTGCCGCAGGACCAGGTGGCCGCGACCGACCTGCCGCCCGTCGGCTGGCGGGCGCTGGGGATGGACCGCGAGGCGAGCCGGAGCGACCGCCTCATCGTCCTCGCCACATACGGCTGGATCTTCCTCTGGGCGGCGGTGTTCGTGGTGGGCACGGTCATCAACCTCTCGCGCGACGTGAGCGAGAGCGCGTGGGCGAGCTTCTGGCACGTCTTCCTGATCGTCAACCTGGCGGCGGGTGTCGTGGTGCTGCTGTGGTTCGGCACGCTCGGCATACGCGACCTGCGCCGCATGCTGCGCACGCTCCGCGGCCGGGAGCGCGACGCGACCGACGACGGCTTCGTGCGGAGAACCGACCCGTGACCCTGGTGCGCAGTCCCCGGAACCCCATCATCACCCGCGGCGCCATCCCGCCGGTGCTGCCGGACTTCAGCGACGTGACATCGGTGTTCAACCCGGGCGCGATCGAGTTCGGGGGCCGGACGCTGCTGATGCTCCGCGTCCAGAGCCGCGGCCGGCGCACCGCGCTGGTGATGGCGGAAAGCGATGACGGTCTACGGTTCACGGTCAACGGTACGCCGGTGGTGTTCCGGGGGGTGGAGGCAGCTGGCGAGAAGCTCCACCACCTCTACGACCCGCGCATCACCCTGATCGGCGACACTCACTACGTCATGTTCGCCGCCGACACGGAGACGGGCTGCAAGCTCGGCGCCGGCAGGACGAGCGACTTCGTGACGTTCGACTTCATCGGCCTCGGCGAGCACCCCGACATCAGGAATGGTGTGCTGTTCCCCGAGAAGATGGGCGGGCGCTTCGCGCGCCTCGACCGCCCCAACCGCTCCGCGCTCGAGGGCGGGGTCACCTCGGGCGACGAGATCTGGTTCTCCTCGTCCGACGACCTCGTGACCTGGACCCCCGAGCACGCCGTGATGGGCGGCCGCTGGCACTACTGGGACGAGCGCATCGGCTCGGGCCCGCCGCCCGTCAAGACGCGGCAGGGGTGGCTGCATCTCTACCACGGCATCGCGACGCACTTCGCCGCCGCGAGCATCTACCAGGTGGGCGCGGTGCTGCTCGACCTCAAGGAGCCGTGGCGGGTGCTGGCGCGAAGCTGGAACAACATCCTCGAGCCACGCGAGATCTACGAGATGGTGGGGCAGGTGCCCAACGTCGTCTTCCCGGGCGGGATGATCGTGGAGCGCTGGGACGACGAGGGCTTCGCTCTGCCCGAGAGCCGAGTGCGCGTCTACTACGGTGCGGCGGACACGTGCGTGGGCCTGGCAACCGCGACTGTCGCGGACCTGATCGGAGCGTGTGATGGCCCGGCGTAAGGTGGGCTCGCCATCGCCGTTCCCGGCGGACGGCGCGGCGACCCCCGAGCCGCGCGTCGCGTACATCGTCTCGCACACCCACTGGGACCGCGAGTGGTACCTGCCGTTCCACCGCTTCCGCGTGCGCTTGGTGGACATCGTGCGGCAGGTGCTCGAGACGCTGGAGCGCGGCGACGAGTTCCGGCACTTCCTCCTCGACGGCCAGGCGGCGGTACTGGGCGACTACCTGGAGATCCGCCCCGAGGACGCCGGCCGTGTCCGCGCCCTGGTGCAGGCGGGCCGCCTCTCCATCGGGCCGTGGTACGTCCTCCCCGACTGGTTCCTGGTGAGCGGCGAGGCCATCGTCCGAAACCTCCTCGTCGGCCACCAGGCGTGCGCGCCCTTCGGGCCGGTGCAGAAGGTCGGCTACATGCCCGACTCGTTCGGGCACACGGCCCAGATCCCGCAGATCCTCCGGCGCGCCGGCATCGACTCCTTCATCTACACGCGCGGCAACGGCGACGAGACCGACCGGCACGGGCTGGAGTTCCTCTGGCAGGCGCCCGACGGCAGCGAGGTCCTCGCCGTGAACCAGCACCGCGGCTACGACAACGCCGCGGGGCTCGGCTTCGAGACGTACTGGGAGGCGCACACCAGGCGGGACGTGGACCTCGCGCTCGCCGTGGAGCGGGTGCGCGGGATCTTCGAGGGGATGGCGCCGCGCACGAACGGGGACATCTGGCTCCTCAATAACGGCGGCGACCACCTCCCGCCCCAGCAGGAGTTCGGCGCGGTGCTCGCGGCGCTGCGCCAAGCGTTCCCGCGGACGGAGTTCCGGCACACGGGCCTCGCGGAGTTCGTGCGGGCGGTGCGCGAGGCGGGCATCGCGAAGAAGTCCTACGGCGGCGAACTGCGCTGGGGGAAGGACCAGCTCATCCTGCCGGGCGTCTGGTCGGCGCGCACGTACCTCAAGCAGGCGAACGACGAGGCGCAGAACCTCCTCGAGCGGTACGTGGAGCCGGTCTTCGCCGACGCGCACTTCCGGCTCGGCGCGCCGTACCCCTCGGGGGCGATCGGCTACGCCTGGAAGCTCCTGCTCCGCAACCACCCGCACGACTCCATCTGCGGTTGCAGCACGGACGAGGTGCACCGCGAGATGGTGCCGCGCTTCTCCGGCGTGATCGAGACCGCCGAGCAGCTGATCGCGGACCACCTGGTGTCGCTGGCCCCGACCTTCGCGCGCACCGCGGCGGGGGACCGCGCGACGGTCCTCTGCGTGATGAATCCGCTGCCCGAGCGCCGCAGCGCGGTGGTCGAGCGGCTCGTCGTGCTCCAGCCGCCGGGTGCCGACGTCTCCCGCCTCGAACTGGTGGATGCGCGGGGACGTCCCGTGCCGTGTGAGGTCGTGGCGTCGTGGTGGGTCGAGCGGTTCTGGGGGATCGACTATCGCACGGCCCTGTTCGGCGAGCGGCAGCAGGCGGTGTTCGAAGGCTACCGGGAGCAGTTCGCGAAGAGGATCCTGCGGAAGGGGGCGGAGGCAGACAAGAATGATCAATTCCTCCTCATCCGCTTCCTTGCCGAGGATCTGCCGGCACTTGGGCACAAGACGTTTCACGTGAGAGGTAAGAGGCTAGAGGAGACGCGAGACGGGGCGCGCTTCGTCGTCGGCTCCGCGGCGGCTGACGGCCGGCGGCTGACGGCTGACGGCTGCGTCCTCGAGAACGACCTCGTCCGCGTGACGCTGCACGAGAACGGGACTTTCGACGTCCACCACAAGCCGTCGTCGCGGACGTTCGAGGGCCTCAACCTCCTGGAGTCGAGCGAGGACGTCGGCGACGAGTACGACTACGCGCCGTGTCCCGCGCCGCAGTCGCACACCGCCGAGGGAGTGACGGGCGTCGTGTCCGCGGTGGAGGAGGGCGGACTGCTCGGGCGGCTGGAGGCGCGGTTCGTCCTCCGATTGCCGGCGGCGATCCGCCCCGACCGAAAGGCCCGGGCGCGGCGGCTGGTGGATTGTCCCGTGACGGTGCGTCTCACGCTTCGCCACGGCAGCCCGGTGGTGGAGGTGGAGACAGTCTTCGACAACCAGGCGAAGGACCATCGTCTCCGCGCCCGATTCCCGGCCGGGGTCGCGACGGACACCGTGGCCTCCGACGGGCACTTCTACGTCAACACCAGGCCGGTGGACATCGCCGCCCACCCCGAGTGGCTCCAGCCGCCCGCGGACACGCACCCGCAGCAGGAGTTCTCGGTGGTGGAGGACGCGCGGGGCGGGCTCGCGGTGCTCGCGCGAGGTCTGCCGGAGATCGCGCCGCTGCGGGACGCGCAGGGCGGGGCGGGGTTCGCGGTGACGCTGCTGCGTGCGGTGGGCTGGCTCTCGCGCGATGACCTCGTGACGCGCCGCCGCCGCAACGCCGGCCCGACCATCGCCACGCCTGATGCCCAGTGCCAGGGCGTCCAGCGGTTCCGCTACGCGGTGCTGCCGTACTCCGGCGGTTACCTGGCGGCGAACGTGCCGGGGTGGAGCGCGCGGTACCGCACGCCGCCGCTCGTGGTCCAGGGCGTGGAGGACGGGCACACCGTTGGCGGCGCGGGGCTGTTCGCGTTGACGGGCGACTCCGTGCGCGTCAGCGCCGTGAAGAAGCACGAGACGCGTGACACCCTCGTGGTGCGCCTCTACAACCTGGCCGATACCCGCCGCGAGGCGACACTCCGCTTCGAGCCCGCGGTGTTTGAGGCCTGGCGCACCGACCTTCTCGAAGAGCGCTTGTGCGATCTGATGGTTGGAGATGCGCATCAGGTGGTCGTGGAGCTCGGCCCGCACGAGATCGCGACGGTCGAAGTGGCGTTCTCCGCTATTCCCGCTCTCTAGTGTCGCGAGAAACGCGCGAGGCGGTCACCTCCAACCAGGGGGAGGGTGCAGGAACTCCCCATGGACATGCGGTAGAGGAGCAGCGAGTCCACGCGTTGCAGGTACATGGTGTAGACTGCACCAGTCATTCCGGGCTGGGGGCCCAGGTAGAGGGCCACGGCGGAAT
>Ga0315287_10001368_pt1 | contig 22368 bp, 16 predicted proteins | sample YL17G11_0_MG_FD_205037 | JGI IMG/M metagenome (GOLD analysis project Ga0315287, IMG submission 205037) | Sediment microbial communities from Yellowstone Lake, YNP, Wyoming, USA - YL17G11_0 | ecosystem: Environmental > Aquatic > Freshwater > Lake > Sediment | place: USA: Wyoming | collected...
TCTCGTACGCCACATCAGCCGGAGTCGGTGGGGCCGGATCGTACAGATGGACCATCCCAACCGCTCAGCCCGAAGCAGGCGACTACAGGATCAAGATAACCAGCACATCCAGCAGCGTACACACCGATATCAGCGACAACGACTTCTGGATAGCAACCGTACCCGGTTCACCATGAGAAGGCAGCGTTACGGCCTTGCGAGCCAGCACAATCTGCCCCCTCGCCCTGGACAGAGAGAGGGTTGGGGTGAGGGTGGAAAGGCTTTGGTGTTTCGGGAGTCTTGTTCCCAAAACGAACGAGTTCTCGGTGATAGTCCGGCACATCATGTGCCGGACTCGCCCTCCCCGAGCGTCCACGCGCCATCCATTCCCAACCCACACCATCACTGATTGGGAGTCTTCCAGTTATCCGTTCCACGAAAGCGAGGAGGCTGTCGCACTTGATGGCACCGCTGATGTTATCGTGACGCGTGCGCTGGTTTCGGGAACAGGATTGTCGAAATACCGGAATCATGGGATATCGGGACCTGTGGATACTAAGAGCCGCCCTTGACAAAGGCGTTGACAAAGAGGAAAAAGCAGGGTAACATCCAGATAGAGCCACCACCACTTCCAACTATGGATGGGACTTCCCTCAAAGAACTGAAGCTATCAGCACAGTATAAAGGAGAGAACAATGCGAAAGATTCTTATCACTATTCTCGTCATGACATTAGTCGGCATCCTGGCAGGGGGAGCGTGCCTTGCCGGAGTCCCGGGAAGTATCAGCTACCAGGGTAAGCTGACGAACGCACTGGGTCAACCCGTCTCGGACAGAGCGTATCCGGTGCAGTTCAAACTCTACGCGGAAGGCATCCTTTTCTGGACGTCGGCTGTACAGAACGTGACCACCAGCGGAGGGGTCTTCACGACCCAACTTACGCCTCTTGCCGCCTCTGATCTGGCAGGCAAGACGGATGTATGGATGGAGATATGGGTGGGCAGTCCGCTTGCGGCTCTTTTTCCAAGGACTGAGTTCACCTCAGTGCCTTATGCCCTAATCTCGGGCGACAGTTGGAGCCTCTTGGGCAACGCGGGCACAATCCCCGGCACAAACTTCATAGGCACTACGGATGATAAGGCTCTGGAGTTCAAGGTGCACGGCACCCGTGGCTTTCGGCTTGAACCTACTTCAGGCGCTCCCAACGTTATCGGGGGTTACTCCGGCAACACGGTTACCGCCGGGTTTGCTGGAGCCACCATCTCAGGTGGAGGCGCAAGCAGCCTCCCAAACAGAGTGACCAGCAGCTTTGGCGCCGTCGGGGGCGGCGTCAACAACACCGCTGGCGACCAGGCCACCGTCGGGGGCGGCTACGACAACGCCGCCACCGGCTCCTATGCCACCGTCGCGGGCGGCTTCGGCAACCGCGCCAGCGGCAACTATGCCACCGTGCCTGGCGGCAACTACAACACCGCACTCGGCATTTACAGTTTCGCCGCCGGACAGCGCGCTAAAGCCAACAACATTGGGGCCTTTGTGTGGGCCGACTCGACGGCGGCCGATTTCGCCTCTACGGGAAACAACCAGTTCCTGATTCGGGCATCGGGCGGAGTAGGTATTGGGATAAGCGATCCCATAGCGGGAGCATTGGATGTTAACGGTCTCATCCGCTCGAGAACTGGTGGCTTTAGATTTCCGGATGGGACTACTCAGACAACTGCCGCGTGGGGTCTCACCGGCAACGCGGGCACTACCCCCGGCACAAACTTCATAGGCACTACGGATGATATGGCTCTGGAGTTTAGGGTGAACAACTCCCGTGGCTTTCGGCTGGAACCTGCTTCAGGTCGCACTCCCAACGTTATCGGGGGTGACGCCGGCAACACGGTTACCGCAGGGGCTTGTGGAGCTACCATCTCAGGTGGAGGCACCAGTGTCAAACCAAACAGCGTGATCAACGACTTTGGCACCGTCGGGGGCGGCGCCCTGAACATCGCCACGCACTACGGCACCGTCGGGGGCGGCGATGACAACACCGCCAGCACCTATGCCACCGTGGGGGGCGGCGGTAGCAACAACGCCGGCGGCTACGCTGCCACCGTCGCGGGCGGCTTCGGCAACGCCGCCAGCGGCAACTCTTCCACCGTCGGGGGCGGCTACGACAACGCCGCCAGCAGCTCCTATGCCACCGTCGCGGGCGGCTACGACAGCGCCGCCAGCGGCTACTCTTCCAACGTCGGGGGCGGCTTCGGCAACGCCGCCAGCGGCAACTATGCCACCGTGCCCGGCGGCTACAACAACGCCGCATTCGGCACTTACAGTTTCGCCGCTGGACAGCAGGCCAGGGCCAACAACGATGGGGCCTTTGTGTGGGCCGACTCGACGGCGGCGTATTTCGCCTCCACAGCGGCCAACCAGTTCCTGATTCGGGCATCGGGCGGAGTAGGCATCGGGACTACAGCGCCAACTCACGCGCTGACGGTGCAGTCGCCGAACACCAGTACACTACGGCTTATAGGCCCAGAGTTTTACGGCCAAACTGCGAAGCTGAACTTTGGCGACGCAAACTACGTTTACCTGCAGGAGGACGTAGATGACGGGCTCACGATCTACGCCGGTGGCCGTACGGCGATCATGGGCGGCTATGTAGGCATCGGGACAAGCGCTCCTGGATACAAACTCGATGTCAACGGCGACGTGAACTGCAGTGGTATTTATCGCAATATTTCCGATCTCCGCTACAAGACCAACATCGCCACCATAGGAAATGCTCTCGACAAGGTGATGAAACTGCGGGGAATCAACTTCGACTGGAAGAAGTCCGATTACCCTGATCTGGCATTCGGTGGCGAGCGTCAGGTAGGTTTCGTGGCGCAGGAGATCGAGCAAGTACTGCCCGAGGTTGTTTCTAAAGACTCCAAGGGCATCTACTCTGTCGCATACGCCTCTGTGGTGCCTTTGCTTGTGGAAGCGATGAAGGAGCAACAGAAGACAATTGACGAGCTAAAGGCCAGGCTCGCCGCAATAGAGGCCAAATCAGAGCAGAACTGAAGCTATCAGCACAGTATAAAGGAGAGAACAATGCGAAAGATTCTTATCACTATTCTCGTCATGACATTAGTCGGCATCCTGGCAGGGGGAGCGTGCCTTGCCGGAGTCCCGGGAAGTATCAGCTACCAGGGTAAGTTGACGAACTCGGAGGGCCAACCCGTCTCGGACGGCCCGTATCAGGTGCAGTTCAAACTCTACGCGGAAGGCCTCCTTTTCTGGACGTCTGACAAACAGAACGTGACCACCAGCGGAGGGGTCTTCACGACCCAACTTACGCCTCTTGCCGCCTCTGATCTGGCAGGCCTAACGGATGTATGGATGGAGATATGGGTGGGCAGTCCGCCTGCGGCTCTTTTTCCAAGGACTGAGTTTACCTCAGTGCCTTATGCCCTAATCTCGGGCGACAGTTGGAGCCTCCTGGGCAACGCCGGAACAACCCCCGGCACAAGCTTCCTTGGCACAACGGATAACCAGCCCCTGGAGTTCTGGGTGAACAATGCCCGGGCGCTAAGGCTGGAACCTACTTCAGGCACTCCCAACGTTATCGGGGGTTACTCCGGCAACACGGTTACCGCAGATACTTACGGAGCCACCATCTCAGGTGGAGGCGAAAGCGACTTCCCAAACAGCGTAACCTCCCGGTATGGCACCGTCGGGGGCGGCTACGGCAACACCGCCAGCGGCTACTCTGCCACCGTCGGGGGCGGCCACGACAACACCGCCAGCGGCTTTGGTGCCACCGTGCCGGGCGGCTACGCCAACACCGCAGTCGGCAATTTCAGCTTCGCCGCTGGACGGCGCGCCAAAGCCAATCACGATGGGGCCTTCGTGTGGGCCGACTCCATGTGGGCGGATTTCGCCTCCACCGCAACCAACCAGTTCCTGATTAGGGCGTCGGGCGGAGTAGGCATCGGCACGAGTAGCCCGACTAACGCTCTCTCGGTAGCGGGTAACGTGGATGTTACAGGCAACGTCGGCATCGGGACGAACGTCCCGGCGGCGGCGCTGGACGTGAACGGTCTAATCCGTTCGAGGACTGGCGGGTTCAAGTTCCCTGATGATACTATTCAGACAACTGCTGCGTCAACTGCCGCGCCGTCCTGGAGTCTCACCGGCAACGCCGACACTACCCCCGGCACAAACTTCATCGGCACCACGGATAATACGGCGCTGGAGTTTAAGGTGAACAACACCGGTGGCCTTCGGCTGGAACCCACTTCAAACACTCCCAACATTATCGGAGGTTACTCCGGCAACACGGTTACCGCCGGGATTTCTGGAGCCACCATCTCAGGCGGAGGCTCAAGCGGTGGCAATTCCCTAAACAAAGTGACCGACCATTGGGGCACCGTTTCAGGCGGCGAAGGCAACACCGTCAACGACTTTGGTGGCACCGTCGCGGGCGGCCACTATAACACCGCCAGCGGTGACGGTGCCACCGTCGGGGGCGGCAATAACAACACCGCCAGCAGCTCCCGTGCCACCGTCGGGGGCGGCAGCAACAACATCGCCAGCGGCCCCTATGCCACCGTACCGGGCGGTATCAACAACGCCGCACTGGGAATCGGCAGCTTCGCTGCTGGACATTGGGCCAAAGCCAACCACGATGGGACCTTTGTGTGGGCCGATTCCACCGATGCCGATCTCACCTCCACGGGAGCCAACCAGTTCATGGCTCGTGCATCAGGCGGCGTGTGGTTCTACTCCAACGCTGCCGCGACGACCGGGGTCGTTCTGGCTGCCGGCGCCGGCGCTTGGGCCAACGCCTCTGACCGCAGCCTAAAGGCCAACTTTGCCTCGATTGACGGCAAGGAGATTCTCGCGAAAGTTGCGGCTCTTCCTATGAGCAGTTGGAACTACAAGTCGCAAAATGCATCTATTCGCCACATAGGCCCGGTCGCCCAGGACTTCGCGGCGGCTTTCAAGGTCGGCGAGGACGATAAGTACATATCGACCATTGACGCCGACGGCGTGGCCCTGGCAGCCATCCAGGGGCTTTGCCAGGAGCTGAAGATCAGGGACGCGAAGATCGCGCAGCAGCAGAAGCAGATCGACGAGATCAAAGCGCTGGTTGCTGCATTGGTCAGCAAAGAAAAGGAGAAGCCATGAATACAAGAACTAACGCAATAGGTACGCTGTGCATTTCGCTGATGCTGATTGCGTCATGCTCTGTGTTCGCACAGAGCTACAAAGTCGATTGGAACTCCGTCAACTCGGGCGGGGGAATGATGAGCGGCGGGGGTTACGGCATCAATGGGACCGTCGGACAACCAGCAGCAGGCTTCACGAAGAACACGAGCTTCCTGCATTGGATTGGGTTTTGGGCGGGGGAGGTTCCTACTCCTGTAGTCGTACCGACAATAGCTGCGGCGAAGCTGCTTGCGGACCGCACATTTACATGCGTCTCTGGTAAGATCGCCACAAGCACCGAAGGTGATTTCTCCGGGTCCTTCTACCTTGAGGAATCGAATAGATCAAGCGGGATCAGGGTGGCGTTCCCTATCGGGGCCGTAAGTGGACTGGTGCGTGGGAAGAGCGTGGTCAGTGTGCTGGGGAGCATGGGCACGACCTCTGCCGGAGAGAGACAGATCACGGCGTGCATCATTGTGATCACCTCCACCAACCCGCTTGCCATCGGGTCGCTCGGAATGAACAATCGAACTCTTGGCGGAGGTAACCTTGGGATTCCACCGCTCGGTCAATATGGCGTCCTTGGCGGAACCGGGCTCAACAACGTTGGTCTGCTTGTCACGACATGGGGCCGGGTCACCGCGACGGGAGGCGGCTATGCCGTGATCGACGACGGTTCCGGGACACCGGTCCGGCTCGACACGTCCACTCTCGCCGACCCGCCGGAAGTCAGCGATTACATAAGCGTGATCGGCATATCGAGCCTTTACAAGCCGGGCGCCGATCGACTCCGGCTGGTGCTCCCGAGAACGGATTTGGATATCAGCGGGTATTAGCTTTCGATCATCAGTAGTCAGTTGTCAGTCGTCAGACTGACAACTGGCTACCTCCAACACACCCTATCGCCACATATCTCACCACTCCCGCGCATTCGTCGCAAAGCGGATTCCCGTGCGTTCGCCATCTGAATATGCCATTGACACACTCAGTATATGGGGGTATACTGCGTTTGCCCGCCTTGGCTCTGTTTCGAGCCTTGGCGGAACTTCAAACTGGCAATTAGGGAGAGAGGGGTAACTATGACAGCAAGTGTAAGGCAAGTTTTCGTCGTACTGTTGTTGCTGTGTGTGGCTGCTGGTTCGGCGGGAGCGGAGGGCGTTCCCGACAGCATCACCTACCAGGGCAGGTTGACCGACAACTCAGGCCAGCCGGTCCCCGACGGCTCTTACCAGGTTCAGTTCAAGCTGTACACCGTGGAGATCGAAGGAGACGCGTTCTGGACGTCGAAAGTTCTGAACGTCCAGACGAGCGGCGGGCTGTTCACGACCCAATTACAGCCGATCACCCCGGCGAAGCTGGCCGGGGAGACCAACGTGTGGCTCGAAACGCTGGTGGGCGACCCGCTGGCCGCACTCGCCCCACGAGTGAAGTTCGCCTCGGTGCCCTTCGCGCTTCGGGCAGGTGAGCTGGCCCTGCCCTTTTCGGGCGAGGTCTACAGCAACAGCGATGCTTTCTGCGTGACCAACACGGGCTTTGGCACAGCGGGGTATTTTCGGGTCAACAATACCGATGCATACGATCCCGCATTGTACGCCAGAACCAACGGCACCGGCGATGCGCTGTACGCCTACACGACCGGCACTGGAAACGCCGTGCATGGCTACACGACGGGCATGCCGGATGGCTCGGCGGGATACTTCGAGATCGAGAACAGCGACAACTTTAGCCCCGCGCTGTACGGCGCTACCAACGGCTCGGGCCATGCCGTGCTAGGCTTCAAAACAGGCGGCACTGGCGGCAATGCCGGCTGCTTCCAGATCGACAACGCAGCAAACAACAGTGATGCCCTCTCCGCCGCCACCAATGGCGGCGGAGACGCGGTGCACGGCTACACGTCCGGTCCCACCGGAAGCAACGGCGGCAGCTTCGAGATCGACAACGGGGCCAACACCGGCCCGGCCGCATACGCTGCCACGAACGGCAGCGGCAGCGCGGTGAAGGGCTACGCCAACGGCAACGCCTATGCCGGGTACTTCCAGATATCCAACACGAGCAACACGAAGGACGCGCTCGCCGGGGTCACCAATGGCAAGGGCCACGCGGGATACTTCGCGGTGACGAACTCCGGCACCCTCACCTCCGCTCTCTACGCGCAGACCGCCGGCACGTCCACCTACAACGCGCAGGCCATACACGGAGTTCACAGCGCGAGCGGCAACTACGGCTACATCGGCACCGGAAAGTACGGGGTTTACGGCAACGCATCCGGCTCTGCCTGCCACGGAGTGTATGGCCTCGCCTCGGCTGACAATGGCTACGGCGTATACGGCGTCGCCAGCTCAATCGCGCCGGGAGCCAGCAACTACGGCGTTATGGGCATCGCGGGCGGCGAGTTCGGATTTGGCGGCCACTTCACGGCAGCGGGGGCCATGGGCCGGGGCATCCAGGCCATGGCTATCCTCACCGGTGACGTTGAGAACTACGGTGGCTATTTCACTGCGTCCGGTGACCGAGGAATCGGCATCTATGCTCGCGGGGGTGCCAGCGGCTACGCGGCCAGCTTCTCCGGAAACGTCAGGTTGACTGACCGGACCACGGGCGACACAGTGATGGAGCTTGGCACCGGCCTGGACTACGCCGAGGGCTTCGACGTGGCGGATACGGGAGGGGTCGCGCCCGGCGCCGTGCTCGTCATTGATGCGAAGAACCCGGGCAAGTTGGCCATGAGCCGCAAGCCGTACGACCGCGGCGTCGCGGGCATCGTGGCCGGCGCAAAGAATATGGGGTCGGGCGTCCGCCTTGGGGCGGGCCAGTTCGACCGCGATGTGGCCCTGGCGGGCCGGGTTTACTGCAACGTGGACGCGACCAATGCCGGCGTCCAGCCCGGAGACCTGCTCACTACTTCCGGCACTCCCGGCTATGCCATGAAGGCCGCAAACTACCGCCGCGCCCAGGGCGCCATTCTCGGCAAGGCGATGGAGTCGCTGGCGAAGGGTCGCAAGGGCCAGATACTGGTTCTTGTGAGCCTGCAGTGATGTGGAGGTGAAGTCAAATGAAGAAGCTCATATTCGTTTATCTGGTCATGCTCATGCTGCCGGCCTCGTGTGCTTGGGCTGAAACTGCCACCGAGAGCGAGGCGCTGAACATGGCCCAGAACTGGGTCACGCGGGTGATCAGCAACTACGGTGGATGGGGTGGTTCCGCTCAGGCCAGGGTGGTCGGCATACAGCCGTTCTCTCGCGGCGACAAGCAACTGGGCTACTACTGCCCGGTGGAGCCGCGCGGCTATCTGGTCGTCTCGCTGTACAAGGAACTGGCGCCGGTGAAGGCGTATTCCGAGACCGACACGCTGGACCCGAGTTCCGATGAAGGAATGGCCGATATCATCAAGGGTGGTCTGGAGCGGATGCTCAATGCCGTCGAGCGACGGGTCGGCAAGATGGCATCCCCGGCCACGATGGACCTTAGCGCCATCGTTGAGATCGACTACAAGCCGGTCTGGAGCCGGCTCGCCGTCAAGCCGGCGGTCTACAGCGCAGCGTCGGAGCCGCCATCGATCCTGGCCAACTACCAGGAGGGCCAGACGCTGCTGACGTCCGCGTGGCATCAGTTCTGGCCTTACAACGACCAGTGTCCGAACCTGGGTTGCACTGATCCGGATCTCAATGGCCACGCTCTGGTGGGCTGCGTGGCAACGGCGGGGGCGCAGATCATGCGGTACTGGTGCTGGCCGCCACATCGCGTCGGAGACTCGGCCGACCCATACGACTGGCCGAACACGCCGGAAACCGTGACAGGGGCGTCCCCCGCGGCCGAGATAGACGCCGTGGCCGAGCTTTGCCACGAGGTCGGTGTGGCTTGCGACATGGACTACGGATGTGATGTGTCAAGCGCGTACAACTACAATTGGTTCTACCGCGACATGATCGACGCATACGAGGAAGACTTCCGCTACTCGACCAGTGCCGAGATAGCGTACAGAGACGACTGGACCGCGGTCGAGTGGTTCGACCGGATGAAGGCGCAGTTCAACTTGAACCGCCCCGTGCAGTACGGCATCCCGGCCCACTCGCTGGTAAGCGACGGCTGGCGAGAGACCGGCGATCCCGTCGTCCGCGAGCACCACATGAACTACGGCTGGAGGAACACGAACTACAACACGTGGTACGTGCTTGACGCGCTGCACGACGGCGACCCCGACGAGGAGGAGATGATTAGGGGCATAAAGCCGATCAATTGTTTCGATGGGGTTGTGTTAGGCCCCTACTGGGTGCCAGATCTTCCCTATCGCTACGTTGACCAGGACGCGACCTGCAGCGACAGCGCCACGTTCGCGAGCGGCCACAACCTGCAATTCCTGCCGAACGTCACGCTGACCTGCACGAGCACAACCGACTCGCTCCGCATCTACGGGACAAGCTCCGAGAACACCATTCTCTTCACAAGGGGCGACCCTAGTCGAGGAGTGCACATAGTCGGTTCCGCGATCAAGATGAGCCACGGCGGCACGGTGGTGTTCAGATGATGCTTCGGGCAGGCCGACGAGGGTTGCAACTGACCTTCTGAACGGAGATGAAAGCAATGAGAGTGCTGTTCACAACGATGCTTGTTGTCCTGGTAGGCGCAAACTGAGCGACTGCCGCGGACTACAAGATCGACTTGAGGAAGTCCGAGTACCCTGAAATCGCATTTGGTGACGGGCGTCAGGTGGGTTTTGTGGCGCAGGAAATCGCGCAAATACTGCCCGAGGTTGTTTCTAAAGACAGCAATGGTATCTACTCTGTCGCCTACGGCTCTGTGGTGCCCTTGCTTGTGGAAGCGATCACGGAACAAAACACCCGTCTCGATCGACTCGAAAGTGAAAATAGCAGCCTGCAGAGGCAGATTGACGACTTGAAAAAGCTCGTTGCTGAATTAGTCAGCAAAGAAAAGGAGAAGCTATGAATACAAGAACTAACGCAATAGGTGTGCTGTGCATTCTGCTGACGCTGATTGCTTCATGCTGTGTGTTTGCTGAGGATTACAAGGTCGATTGGAACTCCATCAACTCGGGTGGGGGAGTGATGAGCGGCGAGGGTTACAAGATCAATGGGACCATCGGCCAAGGGGCAGCCGGCTTCACGAAATCCACGAGCTTCCTGCATTGGATCGGGTTTTGGGCGGGGGAGGTTCCTACTCCTACAGTCGTACCCACAATTGCCGCGGCGAAGCTCCTCGCGGACCGCACATTCATAAGCGTCTCTGGTAAGATCGCCACAAGCGCCGAAGGTGATTTCTCTGGGTTCTTCTATCTGGAGGAATCGAATAGATCAAACGGGATCAGGGTGGCGTTCCCTATCGTGGCCGTAAGTGGACTAGTGCGTGGGAAGAGCGTCGTCAATGTGTTGGGGAGCATGGGCACGACCTCTGCCGGAGAGAGACAGATCACGGCGTGCATCATTGTGATCACCTCCACAAACCCGCTTGCCATCGGGTCGCTCGGAATGAACAATCGAACTCTCGGCGGAGGTAACCTTGGGATTCCACCGCTCGGTCAATATGGCGTAAAGGACGGGTTTGGGCTCAACAACGTTGGTCTGCTTGTCACGACGTGGGGCCGGGTGAGCTACGCCGACAGCACGTATATGATCATCTCCGATGGGTCAAACAGTGGCGTGCGGGTAAGCACGGCGCAGCTTGCGATTCCACTGCCGAAAACAAACGACTATATCAGCGTGATCGGCATTTCCAGCCTGTATATGTCAGGGATCGATCGGGTGCCGCAGGTCTTGCCGAGGAATAACGGCGACGTTAGGTAGGGCCGAAATCGACGAGAGAGGCAGTGGATAGTCCAACGGCCCAAGCGTGCTTTGTGGGCCGGCATCCATTGCTATGCTTGTATAGTTGCCTGTGGTATCTCAAGAGGTTCGTTGTATCGGGACACCCCTGTCCCGATACCCTTAACTGTGCGCCGGACCACGCGCGCTCACCAGTTTCGGCTCAAGGGTGAGCCGAAACAACGGCATTGTTCCCGCCCTCTCCCCGCCCGTCCACGCGCCATCCCTTCCCTTCAGCACCTTCCTCCCATTCCGCGTAATGTGCGATTCAAACACCCCAAATCCCCATCCCCTGAGCGTGCACAACCACTCGTGAACAACATTTAACCGAAACATACCGGGATTTTATTGTTATTTTGCCCTTCTCGTTGTCTTATAATTATGGGAGTGCTTTCGCGAGCGCCCTCCCTTCCCAAATCCGAAATCCGAAATCCGAAATCCCAAATCCCAAATCCGAAATCCCTTCCGTGCTTGCGTGATGAAAACGGACAGTTCGTTCGGCGTGTAAATTCACGGGTTTTACGGGTTTTGTACGAGCGAACTCCCTCGTGGGCTGAGCGTGAAATATACTTCGCTCGCTCTAGTAAACTATTTCAGCGATAAACGCGCGGGAGGCAGGGGGCTTGTCAGCTCTTGTTCCGCCGAACGTCCATATAGACCGCCGTCAGGATTACGAGGCCCTTCACAATATACTGAAGCGAGAAATGCACACCCGCCTGATTGAGGCCCTTGTCGAGAATACCGATGATGACAGCGCCTATCAGGGTGCCATACATCGTGCCGATGCCGCCAGTGAAGCTTGTCCCTCCCACGACCGCGGCAGCGATGGCGTTCAACTCGAATCCCTCACCCGATCCGGGCTCAGCGGAGTAGAGCTGCGAGGCATGGATCATGCCTGCGATGCCCGCCATGACCGCGCAGAGAAGATAGACCCACACTTGCGTGCGCACAATGTTTATGCCGGTGAACTTTGCCGCTTCCCGGTTCCCGCCGATGGCATAGATGTGTTGGCCGAACCGAGTGCGGTGCAGAAGTATTGTGGCGAACACAAAGACCGCAAGCATCACAAGCACAGGCACCGGGATGAAGCCAAATAGCCGGGCATTGCCGAGCGCCAGAAAAGTCGCGGCATTGCCCGGAATGGGGATAGGTTGAGCTTCGTTGAAGCGATAGGCCGTACCTCGTGCGACCAACATCGTCGCAAGGGTTATCACGAACGCAGGCATCCTGGTCTTCGCGGCGGGTATACCGTTGAAAAGACCAAAGAGCGCGGCTATGCTCATGCCGCCGCCCACAGCAAGGATCAGCTTCACAGACGACGCCATAGACGGATCGCACGACGCCAGGATGGATACTGTCGCTGTGCCTACCAAAGCCATCACCGCGCCAACGGAAAGGTCGATGCCCCCGGTCATAATGGTGAAAGTCATACCGAAAGCTATGATTGCGTTTACCGATATTTGCTGGAGCACGTCGATCTGATTGTCCATCTGAAAGAACCTGGGATATCGAATGCCGAACATCACCTCCAGCGCGGCCATCGCGATTATGAGCGGCCCGATCTTGCGCAGGGCCGGCGCCGCTTTCCAACTATGCTTCTTCATGAACGCTTGCTCCCGTCAGCTTCTCCATAACGTATTCCGGCGTGAGCGAGTCCGCGTCCGCCGCATCCATTATCCGCCCGTCCGAGTAGATCGCCACCCGATGGGACACATTGAGTACTTCAGCGAGGTCCGATGATATCAGCAGGACCGCCATTCCTGCCTCCACGAGCCCGCTTATAATGATAGACATTGACTCTCTCGCGCCCACGTCCACACCGCGGGTCGGCTCGTCCAGAATCAGCACCTTCGGCGGATGTTCCATCCATCGCCCGACCAGCACCTTCTGCTGGTTGCCGCCGGAAAGCCCCTCCATGCTCTGCCAGACATCTGAGGCCTTGATGGAGAAATCCTCCATGGCCCTTGCGGCCATCGCATAGCGCTTTCGCGAATTCGGCAGGAAAGACGGGTTCCACTCTCGTGTCCACGGGAGAGTGAGGTTGAACGCCACGGACTCCATCATAACCAGTCCTTCCTTGCGGCGATCCTCCGGGATGAGAACGATGCCTGCGTCGAGTGCGTCGCGCGGGCAGGTGATGGAGACCGGGCTGCCATCGACGAGAATGTCGCCGCTGTCGAACCTGTCTATTCCGAAAATAGCGCGAGCCAGTTCCGACCTTCCCGCCCCCACCAGGCCCGCAAGGCCCAGGATCTCTCCGTAGCGGATGGAAAGGCTCACATCGCGGATATCTTTGCTCCGCAGATTCCTCACCTCGAGTGCGATGTCACCGGGGTTGTGCGGCGGGCGATGGAAATAGTCGATGATATCGCGCCCTACTATCCACTTCATCAATTCTTTCTGGTTCACGGCGGAGGCATCCTGCGTGCCGATGGAGCAGCCGTCACGCAGGACCGTGATCCTGTCGGCAATCCTCATGACCTCTTCAAGCCGATGAGAGATGTAGATAATTCCGACTCCCTGGGAGCGGAGCCGGTTCAAGGTCGCAAAGAGCGCCTCGGTTTCCATCTCGGAAAGGGAGGACGTGGGCTCGTCAAGGATGAGTATCCTTGCGCGGCAGGAAAGCGCCCGCGCAATCTCCACAAGCTGTCGGTGCGCGACACTGAGTTGGGAAACTTGCCGGCCAACGTCACCGATCTCCTCCAGTCCCAATTGCTCCACCAGCGTCTTGGCTTCCCTGTAAATGCGGCCGCGGTCGAGCAAGCCCATGTGCACGGGTTCTCTGCCGAGGTAGATATTCTCCGCCACGGACAGGTTCGGGGCGAGGGAGAGCTCCTGGTGTATAACGCGGATGCCGAGGGCGTCGGCATCCGAGACGCAGGTGATTATGGCCTCGCGGCCATCGATGCGAATGGCGCCGGCGTCCGGGAAGTATATTCCCGCGAGTATCTTGATGAGCGTGGACTTGCCGGCCCCGTTTTCTCCAAGCAGCGCATGTATCTCCCCGGTACGCAAGTCGAAGCTGACGTCATCAAGGGCTGTCACGCCGCCAAATCTCTTTGTGATTCCCTCGAGTTCGAGCAGAGCCTGACCCGGGTGCGAATTCTGATTCATAGTGTTTCCCGGTCTACTGGGCGAATTTATCGACGTTACCTGCCGTTATGAGTTCCACCTTTACCTTGATGTCCTTCTCTATGGTCTTGCCCGCAAAGTGCTCGTAGACCTTTTCCGCCGCAATGCGTCCGATCTCCTTGGGGAACTGCGCGGAGGTCGCAAGCATCTGCCCTTCTTGGATCGCCGCTACTGCCTCCTTGGCGCCATCGACCGCGACTATCTTGACGTTCTTCAGTTTTCCCGCTGACTCCAGCGCGGAGATACACCCAAGGGCACTCGGGTCGTTAATTGCAAAGACCGCATTGATATCCGGGTGACGCCCGATGAGGTCGCGCATCACGGGCCGGGAACTCTCTATTGTCCCCTTGCACTCCTGTTCGTCGACTATCCGCATATCGGGATACTTCGCGAGGACCTTTTTGAATCCGGCAACGCGGTCGATGCACGCCTTGTTGATGGACAGCGCCAATACCACGATCTTCGCCGGCCGCGTCGTGCGCGCAAGCTCCTCGGCAATCAGTTCTCCGGCCTTGACATTATCCGATGCCACCGTGCAGGTTACAAGACTCTGATCCTTCACTGGAGCATCGACCACGATCACGGGAACATTTGCCCGCTTTGCTTCGATAAGGGTACCTTTGATGCCCTCCCAGTTGACAGGGTTTATCATGATCGCCGCAGGCTTCTGCATGATCAGGTCGGATAGATCGTTCTTCTGTTTGAGGGAATTGCTCTGGGAATCCATTACCACGAGCGTGTCGCCGTGAGCCTCGACGACTTTCCGGGCGCCTTCCGCGAGATCAACGAAGAACGGATTGTTCATGTGCTGGAAGCTGATGCCGATCAGCTTCCCCTTTCCGGTCGATGTGCCGGCCTGTTTGGCGTTGTTGCTGCACCCCGCCATGAGTGCCACCGCGATCAGCATCACCACAAGAAATCGAATTGCTTTCACCTTGATCCTCCTCATTGCTTTCTGTATTCCGTTGGCCTATTTGCTTTGCCAGACCCTGATGTCCCTGAAAGCACCTTCGCCATCCGCTCCCATAAAACCTACCTGTCCGTTGTATTGCACGCGTATTGTATTCATGAGGTAGTCGTTGATGTATAACTCCATCATGTCAGCCTTTATCACCAGACGGAACCTCAGAGTTGGGCCGAAGTCCAGGTCGCGACTAAAGAGGTAAACAACCTTCAGATCGCTTCCATCGGGCCCGACTTCAGCGAAACGGGACCCATCGCGCGCCAACAGCAGGCACCGGCCCTGACCGTTGCCCTGGTCGAAGAAAATGCCGTAATCTCGTCCGGCGGGCATTTGCCGGGTTGTCTCTGCCAGCGTGCCCTCGATGACATAAGTGTGCTCGTGATCCAGCTTTGTACCGAGCATCCGCAGCGACGCGGCATACCCGACGCCAGGCTCCGTCAGCCGCGCTTCCACCGGTATGGCTTTGAGCTTGTCGTTGTTCTTCCACCATTTCAGCCGCAAAATGCCTTCGCGGTCCACCTCGATTGCCTTCAGCGGCGCCGCGTGGACGGTGCCATTGTTGTAGAAATGGTTGACGAGGGGGCCGCCCGGGGCGTTGTGAAAGAAGCGGGGAAAGTAAATGTCGCAGCCCGCGCCGAAGGCATTGGGGTTCTTCTTCTGTGCATAAAACGGCCCCTCGGGCTTTATACCGACGGCGACCCGGCCTTCGCTGATAAGGATGTAATACTTGCCGTCAATCCGTTGAATGCCGCCGAACTCGCCGCTGATGTCGCCTTCGATGGGTGGAAGGGCCGTCCACGAAATGCCGTCTTTGCTCTCGGCGAAACCGAACCCGCAGGGGCGATAGGAGACCTTTCCTTCTTCGGGATCGGCGGTGAAATACCCGTAGAGGCTGCCATCAGCTCTCTCGATGGTATCGATGCAGTCCCATCGGCCTTTCTCCTTGTACCATCGGGTGTCCTGCACAAATCGATACTTCTCATCGACGGTGGCCCAGTTCAAGAGGTCGGTGGAAGTGACGAACGTGATGTCCTGCTTGTCGCCGAACCATTCGGAGTAGTTCATCACCCATTTGTGGGTCTTGTCAAAGTCGGGCGATTTCCATATCTGCCCCGTTCCCATCCACGTAACGCCTTCACGGGGTTTGACAACCACCCCCCGTTCCTTCCAGTAGACTCCGTCCCCGGATGTCGCCAGCTCGAACCCGTCCCAATGTCCAAGAGGGCCGGCCAGGTAATACAAGTAGTATTTGCCGTTGTAGTAATACACCCAGGTGTCCCAAAGCTGGCCCGTTCGGCTGGGCGTGTAGAAGCCTGCCTGAACCGGTTGGACCGTCTCCACCGGGGGCGCCGGTCCGGCGCCATAGATCATCAACAGCCCCGCCATAATTGCTATCGTCGACAATCCACCTGTTTCCACAGTATTATCCTCCGTTCCTGAAGTAGTGCAGGAATGGCTTCCTGATCGTTGCGCGCCCGCCTGCTATCTCAATCGCCAGTTTGTAACATGAGCGGTCCACGACGCGCGCGCTCAAGCATTCCTGGCCGTCGACAAAGGCCTCCATGTTGTTGTCGCTGACGACAAGACGAATGGTCTGCGGACCGGCATCGGTGTAGAACAAGTAGTACTTGTCTTTATCACGCACGACCGAGCACGTGGCGATATCGTGGCCGATCATCGCCCCTTTTATGCTCCACCCACTTGACAAGGTGGGTGCTCGTAAAATGCACGATCATACGAAGGTCAACGCTCAGCGCATACAGATGCCACACGCCATCCCAGTAAACCGGCATCGGGTCGCCGAGTTCCTTGCCGTCACCGGTTACGATGAACGGATTGGTGCTGGTGTCGAGCACATATCCGGTTAACCACTGATCATTTGGCGCGCCAACCGCCGATACGGAGCCACAAATCAGGATCGCTGCGAAAACAATTACCGAACTCACAATCACGTTATTAGCCATTACTCACATTCTCCATGCTATCCGAAACGGGCCGCGGTTGTAGGGGTGCATCCCGCATTCAAGGTGCATATCGCAACAGTGGCGTTTCGGCATTGAAATGCCGAAACATCACACAACCTTCGGCTCATCATACAGGTTGCGAAAGAGTTTCAGCAACGCGGGTTTGTCGCCCCGTATATACACGGGGATATGCTCAAGCGGCGCGTTGGCGGTGATAAGGCGTCCACCATGGAGTTTCTTACCGGTCCAGGCATCGGTCCACTCGGCTCCGGCCGGAAGGTAGACCTCACGGCTCCGCATCTCGAATTTGGTTATGGGGGCAACAAGAAAATCGGGGCCAAAAAGGAATTCATCTTCCACTGCCGCCGCCTTTGGATCATCCTTGAAGTCGAAGAACAATGGCCGCATCGGCGGCAGGCCTTTCTTGGAGGCCAGCTTCATCTGTTCCATTACATAGGGGCGCAAGTGCTCTCGGAGGAGTATCGAAGCCCGGATATGCCGATAAGTATTTCCGCCGATCGTCCAGGGTTCGTTGTTGGGCCGACAGCCGTGGGTGCGAAAAACAGGCAGGAAGACACCATACTGATACCACCGCACCATCAATTCAAGAAAACGCGGGCTGCTATTATCAGGGGTTACAAAGCCGCCGATATCGCAACTCCACCAAGGAATCCCGCTCATCATCACGTTGAGGCCCACCTTCATGTATATTTCCAGATCCTCAAAAGAATTATTGATGTCGTGGGGAGCCGGGCACGCCCCGTAACGCTGGCTGCCCGCCCAGGCATTGCGACAGATGGTCACCACTTCTTTCTCGCCGGCGGCAAGCAACCCTTCATAGATGTTCTTCTGATGGGCCACCACGAAGAATGCATGCGCTTCTTTGGCCGGACCGATGTGAAAGATAACCTGGTCGTAATCCGCGATCTCATGAAACTCATCGCACGGATCGAGCCAGAAAGTGCGGATACCGATGTCGACGTAATTCTGCTGCCACTTGCTCCAGAGGTACTTGGCTGCTTCCGGATTGGTCGGGTCGTATTGGTACTTCGGACCAATGAACTCGACGGTGTCCTTCTTCCCGCCAATGGAACCGGTGAACAGACCGTGTTCTTTCATATACGCAAAATTCTCGCTCTTCTCGTCCACGAGGGTCCAGGGCGAGATCATGATCCTGACGCCCATCTCGTCCATTTCCTTGACCATGGCTCTGGGATCGGGCCAGAACCTGGGATCCAGTTTCCAGTCGCCGGTTGTTTTCCAATGCAGGAAATCGATCACCAGAACCGACAATGGCAGACCGCGCCGCTTGAATTCCCTCGCTACATTGAGAAACTCCTCTTGGGATGCGTAGCGGAGCTTGCACTGCCAGAATCCGGAGGCCCAGTATGGGAACTTGGGTGCGTGTCCGGTGGCATCGGCGTAATTCTCCATGATATCGGCGTAGGAATCTCCGGCGGTGATGAAATAGTCCAGTTGTCTGCTGCCATAGGAAATCCATCGGGTCCTGTTATTTCCGAACTCAACCCTTCCCAGTGAAGGATTGTTCCAGAGGAACCCATAGCATTCACTGGAAACAACAAAGGGGACAACGGCTTTCATATGCCGCTGATAGAGGTCGATCACGCAGCCTTTCAGGTTAACCTTTCCCGGAGCGTCCTTTGCATTCTCTCCCATACCGTATAAGCGTTCTCCGTCGTGCGCCGCGAACTGCAGATCGGAAGAGAAAAGGCCGTCGCCTGCCGGCTTGAACGTGCGTGTGCCGGGATTGTTCGCGTCAACGACACCATCATACTCGCTCAGAATGCAGACTTTCTTGCCACCGCTATGCTTAAAGAACTGCATATAGCCTTTCTGGGTGGGAGTATCATGAATTTGGGCGGAGATTTTCCCGTTCCGGATAGTCGCCTCGGTGTCGGAAATTTCAATCTGTCCTTTGGTTTCAAGGGGGATATCCAGAGCCCAGTCCGAGGTTTGTCCGCCGCCATCGGGAGTGACCCGCACGCGGAGGCCGTCCCGTCCCCACGCCTGGATGATGATCGTTTGCCCGGCATCCCTGTAGACAAGCTTGTTGCCCTCTCTTGTGGCTCCCTTGTAAACGTCGCCAGGCGACGGGGCAGGTTCCGCCGCGCAAGCTGATGCGGCTGCCAGCAACAGGCCGACTGCCAAGGGCGAGTGGGTCATTAGCATGTTCTTCATAATGTTGTTCTTCCTTTACGGCTGCTATGAGCTCTTGTCTAGATAGAGTGCAGGAATTGTGTTAGGCGCCCTTGCTATCGCTTTGGCTCCTGAAGCGGGCGGACCTCCATGGACTCGAACGTCACCTCTCTCTCGATTCCAGGCGACCCGCCATTGCCCGTTACCCAGGCAGTGGAAGGGCTGCCGCCGCAGGCATCTGCCCAAGACTCGCTCTTGCCCCGGGAAACCCATACCAGTAGGTAGTGGCTGCGCAGTCAACATCTATCTGCTGCCAGCCTACCATCTCCATGTCCATCCGCAGCGACTTCGTGAATGGAACGGCGTCGAGATTCCTGGTTCGGGTAAATGTGTTGTGCCCCAATGAACTCGGGTCATCAACCCGGGGCGCGTTAGCGAATGGCGTATGAAACACGACAACCGGAGCCCAAGAGGCGTTGTAGTAGTCCTCCAGACCGGTTCCCAAGTGTGAAGGCAGGCTCTCGCCATCCACCCATATTCTCTCGTCGCCTTCGCCGTACCAGGTATTCTTCGGATTGTAGAGAGCGAGCGAATCGCCCAGGTAGACGCCCTTGCCGCTGATAGTCACATAATTCCAGTCGATTGGAGGGTTTTCGGGGTCGAAGAAGCGCTCTACCGCCTGGGAAACACGAACCCCGGCGCCATGCCGCCAGTTCGCATGGAAGTGCATGGAACGGCTGTCCCATTTCCAGTCACCCACCAGCGCGGAGAGTGATACACTTACCTCGGACTTACCAGCGTTCAGCAAAGAAACACGGGCGGATTTATGATACGGCATGACCCACCGGCAGGTGATCTTGCCGTCCGCTGAAACGCTGCGATACCAACTCGACATTGGCCGGCCACCCACACCAGCGCCCGAGAAATCGCCAACAGGACACCATACGGTCTGCTCGCCATCGAAGGACATTTGCAGGACTGTCGATCTCAGGGCCTGAGCGATCTGGTCGGGGTCCGAAGTGGAGAGAGTGATCTCCAGTGTCCTCACCGCGGCAGGTCCGGCTGGCAGATCAAGCCACACGGTCTTGTCGGGCATTATCGACTTCGAAAGCCCGAGGGTCATGCACCCATCGGGTTGCGGTGGGTTGATAAGCGCCTTGCCGACCTTTTCTATTAAGGGCCGTGCACATTCCAGAACCGCCATTGTGAATGTCTCCACCTGCGTTTCCGGCTCGTAGGTCACGTAGTTGATCTGATAGTAGCGCGGCGGCATATTGGCAGGATCTGCGTCTTCCCACGTTACCTTACAATGCTTTGAATAGGGAATCGGCAGGTAAAGAGTGCTGCCGCCAATGTTATCAGGCTTGTAGCTGGTATGAGGAGTAAGCAGCGGCACGCCAACATTCAGTGGCCCCTTGAGCAAGTCATAACCGGGGAACACGATGGCAGGCTCATCGGCTCCGTCCAGGTAGATGCGCAGCTTGCCGTCCCTGGAGGTCGTCGTCAACCAGAATCGCACTATGGCGCCTGGTCCGGCAGAGTCCATCATAACGTGTTCTTTTCCGCCACCCTTCTCGACCCGGATGAACTGCGAATAATCGTCATTGGCAAACCAGCCAATCGGGTCTTCGGGAGTAACTTGCTTGCGATTGTAGCTGCTGGCCTGCGCACACGTACGCTCATGCTCAGGCCATCTGGCCACGAGATCATAGTCGATCATTGAGTCGAGTAGTGATTCCAGAGATATCTTCTTCATGACTCTGCCGGCCAAGCTGATTTCAGTTCGTATACAGTCATTGACAGTATCTTCGGGCTGCCGCCATCGGAGAAAAGTTCCAAGCCCGTATTATTCGGGTTAGGCAGGAAACACGATGTCATGACTACCTTCCCGTCATTGGCAAAGACTTCGATGGATGTGCGGTCGACGAGTATGCGCAGGGTTATCCGGCCCCGGCTTCCGCCGGGGCTTGAGGCTTCTACCGGGGCCTCCTTGCCGAGACAGGTCAGCGTCTTCTCCTCAGCGTTGTATGTCACGGCTTCGCCTCTGCACTTGATACCAAAGCTCTTAGCGCCGCCGAGGTCTAGGAGCATCTGAATGTCGTAAAGACCGCCTGAAACATCCTTGAGCAGATTCTCGTCTGCAGTGATAGTCTTATCTTTCCAAGAATGCTTCTTTGCATAGAGGTTCTCAATCTCTTTCACGGGCAGCCTGCAAATCCTGAGACCCTTCGCAAACGTGCGAAGTTTCATCTCGCAGGGAAAGCTCATTTGCTGATTGAAGGGCATGTCGGGATATTTGCCGCCGTTCATCCACGAGATTTGTATCCTGCGACCATCGGCGGCAGGCATGTCGCTGTAAGTTTGGACGGCGTAGTAATTGGCTCCGTAGTCAGCCCTGATTATGTCGCTCTCAGGCTTGAACGCCTTGCCGTCAAACGAACCTATCAGGTAGTCTCCGTTAGCTGCCGTGAATACCCATTTCTGGTTCTTCTTGGCGCCGTTGACCGGCATGGGGAAGAAATCGGGGCATTCGCCGTGGCCGGGAAACTTGATATCGTGCAGTTTGGTCCAGGACTTCAAGTCTTTGGAGTCAAAAATAGCGAATGTGTCCCCATCGAGAAACAGCGCCATAACCCATTTCTTCTCCGGAGCATACCAGATCACTTTCGGGTCGCGGTTACCTCCGATAATATGGCCGAGCACGGGGTTCTTGTCGTATTTAGTAAACTTGCGGCCATCATTAGTGTAGACTATGCACTGCGTAAACGGTACGCCATTCTCACCCGCGGCAGTATACATGCAGACCATTGCTTTTGAATCGGCGGTCCCGAACCCGGATGTATTCTCCCAATCCACCACAGCGCTTCCCGAGTAGATTGTGCCGAGTTCGTCAGGCTCAATTGCGTTGCCCATCTGCGTCCAGTGCACGAGATCCTTACTCACAGCGTGCCCCCAGGTCATATTGCTCCAGTTGATGCCGGTGGGGTTGTGTTGAAAGAAAAGGTGATACTCACCTTTGTAGTAGATCAGGCCATTGGGATCATTTATCCAATTGGTCATTGAGGTAAAGTGGAATTGCGGACGATAGGTCTCAATGTAGAATTCTGTAGTCACTGCGTTTGCTCCCTTCATGCCCAGCAATAGATAAAGACAGATTAACAAAGGTTTCATTTCAT
>Ga0315287_10001369_pt1 | contig 22367 bp, 17 predicted proteins | sample YL17G11_0_MG_FD_205037 | JGI IMG/M metagenome (GOLD analysis project Ga0315287, IMG submission 205037) | Sediment microbial communities from Yellowstone Lake, YNP, Wyoming, USA - YL17G11_0 | ecosystem: Environmental > Aquatic > Freshwater > Lake > Sediment | place: USA: Wyoming | collected...
CAGGGCGAGGTGGTCGGCTATGCGGGGATGTGGGTGATCGAAGACGAGGCTCATGTTAGCACCCTCGCGGTCCGCCCCGACGTGCGCCGCCGCGGTCTGGGCGAGGCGATGATGCACCATCTCATGCACGTCGCCCGCACCCGCCGGGCGGTGCGCATGACCCTGGAGGTGCGGGAGCAGAATGAAGTCGCGCTCACCCTCTACCGGAAGCTCGGCTTCACGAGCCGCGGGCTGATCCCGCATTACTACGGGGACACGGGCGAGAACGCGTATGTGCTGCACCGGGAGCTGACGGAGGCGGAGGAGATTGCCGCGGAGCAGCCGCAGGACGGCTGACGACGGGAGCGTCACGCCTCCTGCGCGGCCGCCTCTTCGCGCCGCTCGGCGACCAGGGTGCGGATCACCGCCAGCACCGGGGGAGCAAGGAACATCCCCAGCAGGCCGCCCACCTGGGCGCCGATGAGCAGGGCGACGATGATGAGCACGGGATGCAGGTTCAACTGGTGTCCCAGGACGGCGGGCATGAGCAACTTGGTTTCCAGGAGGTGCAGCAGCGAGAAGAAGAGCACAAACCAGAGCACGAAAGCCAGCGACTTGTGAGCAAGGAGGAGCACCAGCAGAATCGGAATCGCCCCCAGTACCGGGCCGATCACCGGAATGGCCCGCGTCACTCCCGCGATCAGCCCCAGCAGCAGGTAGAAGTCCAGGCCCGCCGCCCGCAGGCCCGCCGTCACCACCACGAACGCGATCAGGCACAAGATCACTTGGCCGCGGATGAATCTCTGGAAGGCCTCGTCGGAGCGCGTCAGGGCGTGGTCGGTCCAGGGGAGGGCGCGGCGGGGGACGAAGAAGAGCACTTGCTGTCTGATGCTGCGCCCGTCGGCGAGGAAATAGAAGGCCAAGATCGGCACCAGGAGGAGTTCGACGAGCATCCACACGCTCTTCACCGTCGTGCCCAGGCCTTTCTGGAACGCGGTCCCCGCGGCCTCCACCAGTCCCGCCCCCCATGACCGCACCGTGCCGCGGATACCCTCCGGCAGGCTCTGCAGGTAATCTTGCCACCGCGCGGCCTGCTGCACCAGGTCGTCATGGTAGGTGGGCCAGCGCTGCTGGAACTCGACGAACTGCCGCCGCATCGAGTCCGCGCCGATCAGCCACACGCACCACAGCGCCGCGCCGAGCAGGAGGTAGACGAGGGCCACCGCGGTGGTGCGCGGCAGGTGATAGGTTCTTCCCGCCAGCCGCACCTCGAGGCGGCACAATTGCCCCACGAGCGGCCGCAGGATGTAGGCCATCACCAGCGCCAGCAGCACCGTCACCAGCACGCCGCGGACGCGCCACAGCACCAGGCCCAGGACGAGCAGCAAGAGGATGGACCCGCAGGTGCGCAGCCAGTCGGTTCGTGTCTCGGACATAACGGCCCTAACCCCTCCGCGAGATCCAGATAGCGATGGCGCCGCAGCACGCGGTGACGATGTACGTGAGCAGTACCACGCGCGGCTCCGACAATCCCATGGCCAGCAAGCGATGGTGGAGATGCTCGCGGTCGGCCTGAAAGGCCGGCTGCCCGCGGAGATAGCGGCGCACCGGAGACAACAGGGTGTCGAGCAGCGGCACGGCCAACACCAAGAGGGGCACGAAGATGGCGATGGCGGCCGCGCTCTTGAAGGCGCCCAGCACGGTGATGGCCGCGATGACGTAGCCCAGGAAATAGGCCCCGGTGTCTCCCATCATGAGGCTCGCCGGGTGCCAGTTGTACGGCAAGTAGCCCAGCGCTCCCCCTGCCAGCGCGGCGCAGAGCACTGCCACCGCGGGCTGGTTCCAGTTCACCGCCACGACCGCCAAGGCCAGGCACGCGAGGGCCGACACCCCCGCGGCCAGCCCGTCCAGCCCGTCAATCAGGTTGATGGCGTTGGTGATCGCCACCACCCACAGCACCGTCACGATCCAGGAGAGCCACTGCGGCAGCGGGATCAGCCCGTGATGAAAGGGGTTCGAGACGAAGCTGATGGTGACCCCGCCGAACAGCAGTGGGAGCGTGGCGACGATCTGCAGGCCTAGCTTGATCTTGGCCGGGAGGTCCAGGCGGTCGTCCACCAGCCCCACCAAGGCCACCAGCAGCGCCCCGGAGACGATCGCGAGCAGCGCGTGGGGTCTGAGGTACTGGGGCGCTCCCGTAGCCAGCGCCGCCACCAGGAACCCGGCGATGATGGCCACCCCGCCCGAGGTGGGCGTCGGTCGTTGGTGGGCTTTGCGCTCATTGGGAACGTCTATGCTGCCGTGCCGGAGGGCCAACCATCGGGCCACCGGCGTCGCGACACAACTCACCGCGCCGGCGATTCCAAGGGCGATAACTACGGGAGCTCCATAGGCCATGCTGCTCTAACGCTCTGCGGTCTCCGCTGACTTGACGCCCGTCCGCACCAGCTCCACCCCGGCCTGCGTCAGCATCTCCAGGGCCAGCTCGTCCGGGTAGTCCCCTTCATATACCACGCGCACGACGCCCGCGTTGATAAGCATCTTCGCGCAGATTACGCACGGCTGGGTGGTGCAATACAGCACCGAGCCGCGGGTGTTCACCCCGTGGAGCGCGGCCTGGATGATCGCGTTCTGCTCCGCGTGCAGAGCCCGACACAGCTCCTGGCGTTCGCCCGAGGGGATGCCCAGTTCGGCCCTCCGACAGCCGACCTCCTCGCAGTGGGGCAGACCGGAGGGCGCGCCGTTATAGCCGCTCGCGAGGATCCGCCTGTCCCGCACCAGAATCGCGCCGACGCCCCGGCGCAGGCAGGTGGCGCGCCGCGCCGTCACCCGCGCCATCTCCAGGAAGTACTCATCCCAGGAGGGCCGATCCTTCATGCGCCCCCACCCCCGCGCCGCTCCAGGGCCGTCACTTTGTCCAGCCGCCGCCGATGGCGCGCGTCGCCAGAGAACGATTCGTTCAGCCAGGCTTGCACCATCTCCTTTGCCAGTCCGCCGCCCACCACCCGCTCGCCCAGGCAGAGCACGTTGGCGTCGTTGTGCTGGCGGCTGATGCGGGCCGAGAACGTATCGCTGCAGACCGCGGCGCGGATGCCGACGTGCTTGTTCAGCGCGATGGAACTCCCCACCCCCGTGCCGCAGATCATGATCCCCAGGTCCGCTTCGCCCTCCACCACCGCTCGGCCTACCGCGCACGCGTAATCCGGGTAATCGTCCTCCGCGTCGTAGCAGTGCGCCCCGACGTCGTGGTAGGAGAGGCCCTGCTCCTCCAGCCACTTCACCAACTCGGTCTTCAGGGCGAACCCCGCATGATCCGACCCGATGGCAATCCTCACGCCGCGCTCCTAACGCAACTCTCACGCGGCCCGCGTGAGAGTTGGATTCCTTGCCCCAGGCGACCCACCTCCTGGCGTCCGATCCCTATGATGGCTGTGCCGTCGTCCTGCTCTGGGCCTGCTCCTCGGCGGTGGGCTGGCGCAGGGGAAGGAGGAAGGTGAACGTCGAGCCCTCGCCCAGCTTGCTCTCCACCTTGATCTCGCCGTGGTGCGCTTCCACCAGGTGCTTCACGAGATACAGCCCGATCCCCGTACCATACTGCTTGCGCGTATCCCGGTTGTCCACCCGGTGGAAGCGCGTGAACAGCTTGCTCAGGTGCTCGCCCGGGATGCCGATGCCCTGGTCGCTTACGCTCACCGCCACGTGCTCGTCCAACCGCGCCGCCTGCACCGTCACCTTCCCGCCGTCCGGGCTGTACTTCACCGCGTTGGAGAGCAGGTTGGTGAGCACCTGCTCGACTTTGTCCTGGTCGGCGGCGATTGGCGCCAGATCGCTCGGCACGATCACGTCAAACGCGTGGTTCGTGGCATAGGAGCGCTGTGCTTCCACCACTCGGGTGATGGTCCGCGGCAGGTCCACCTCGGTGACCACCAGGTCGAGGGTTCGCCCGGACTCGATCCGCGACAGGTTGAGCAGGTCGCTGATCAGCCGCACCAGCCGGTCGCACTCGGTATCAATGATGTGGTAGAACTCCATCTGCATCCCGCGGTCGTAGTAGCCCTCAGTATCGTCGAGCAGGGTCCGGATGAACCCCTTGATGGAGGTAAGCGGAGTGCGCAGTTCGTGCGAGACGGTGGCGACGAATTCCGTCTTCATCCGCTCCACGCTGCGGATATCGGTGATGTCGTTCAGCGTGGCGACGACGCCGACCACCGCCTTGTTGTCGCCCTGCAGCAGCGCGGTCTGCACCTGGTAGATGCGCTCCTCCGGGTGGAAGATGGAGATCTCCGCGCTGGCCTCCGCCCGCCCGTTCAGGCAGGAATACACCAGCTCCGTGATCTCCTCGTTTCGCACTACCTGGGTAAGCGGTTTCCCGGTACTGTCCTCGGCCGGGATGTCGAAGATGTGCTTCGCCGCCGAGTTCACCAGTCGCACCCGCCCCTGCGCGTCCACCACCAACACGCCCGAGAGCATCCCCTGGAGGGTGGCCTCCAGTTCCCGCTTCTCGTCCGCCACCGCGATGTACAGCTTGGCGCTGGAGATCACCGCCGCCGCGTTGCGCGACAGCGCCGTCAGCAGGGTCACATCCTCTTCGGTGAACCGCTCTCCCCCCCGCTTGTTGAACGCGTGAAACACCCCGATGGTGGTTTTCTCCACCACCTTCCCCTCTATGTCCCGGCGCTCGATCATCAGCGGGACCGTCAGCGCGTTGCGCATGTGCAGCAGCGCCACGTTCTCCTTTACCGTTCGCGGGTCGGTCATCGCATCGTCCACGATCACCGCCCGCCCCTCACGGAACACCTGGCCCGAGACGCCCTGCGTGGCGCGCACCCGGAAGATCTCGATCTCCTCCCGGTTCAGCCCCAGGGAGGGCCACTGCGCCACCAATTCCCCGGTGCTTTCCTCGTAGAGCATCAGCACCGTTTTCTCGGCGCGCACGATCATCGCCACTTTTTGCATGAACCGCCGCAGCACCGACTCCAGCTCGGCCGCGGTGGTGATCGGCGCCGAGGCGTTGTCCGCCGATTCCTGCAGCTCGGCTTCCAGCCGGCGCTTCGCCTGCTGCAACTCCCGAATCTGGACGCGCAGGCGTTCCAGTTCGGCCCTGATCTCGTCGTCTTGTCTCGTTGCGCCAGTCTGCCCGGTCAAGCCACTATCCCTCTTGCTGGAAGCTGAGTCGCGCTCCTACCCCGCCCGCGGCTCCACACCCACCGCGCCCGCTTCGGGCGCCGGCTCTCGCGCGTTGGCATCGGCCTCGCGCAGGTAGCGCGCCGCCACCTCCGGCGGCGTAACATTGATGAAGATCCCTGTTCCCATCTCGAACCCCGCGGTGATGGTAAGCCGCGGGAAGATCTCAAGGTGCCAGTGATAATCCGGCCGTTCGTCACTGTCGCACGGCGCGGTGTGAATGGTGAAGTTATACGGAGGATCGTCGAGGGTGACATGGATCCGGCGCAACGTCCCGCCGAGGATCTCCGCGAAGCTCGCCTGCTCCTCCGCCGAGATGGCGGCGAAGGACGGCCCGTGCCGTTTCGGGAGAACCCAGGTTTCGAAGGGATACCGCGCGGCGTACGGCGCGAACGCGAGGAATGACTCGTTCTCGGCCACCACCCGCGTCTCCTCGTTCCGCTCCTGGTTCAGGATATCGCAGTACGCACACCGGTCGCGATAGCTCTCGTACCGCTTCGCCCCGGCCATCTCCGCCGCCACCTGCCCGGGCAGCATCGGCGTGGCGATGATCTGGGAGTGGGGATGGCTCCGCGACGCTCCCGCCACCCGCCCGTGGTTGCGGAAGATCAGAATGTACTTGAGGCGCGGGTCTTTCTTCAAGTCGAGGTAACGGGCGCGATAGGCCCACAGCACGTCCTCGATCTGCCGCGCGTCGAGGAAGGCGAAGGGCCGGTCGTGCTCGGGGGTCTCGATGATCACCTCGTGCGCGCCGACTCCGTTCATCCAGTCATACATCCCGACGCCGATCTTATTCAGCTCCCCCTCCACCGCCAGCGCCGGGAACTTGTTCGGCACTACGCGCACCCACCACCCGGGGCCGTTGCGCTGGCTGCCGGGGTGGCGAAAGGCGATGATCTCGGGAGGGGTCATGGCCTCGTTGCCGGGGCAGAAGGGGCAAGGCGAGAGGTCGTCCACCTCGCCGGCGCGAGGGCGGGAGGCAAAGTCACTCGGGCGCCTGGCGCGCTCGCTGGCGATGATCACCCATTCCCCCGTGATGGGGTCCCGTCGTAGCTCCGGCATTCACTGACCTCCGGGAGAGACGGACACGAGACTACACCGCGCTATCGCGGGCCCCGGCCTCAGTGCTCGCTGCCGCTCCCGACCTACACTGCGTCGCTTGCTGCCACCGTAACCTCGGGCAGAGCCCGTCTCTCCCAAGCAACGGGCGTCACAGACATATCCTGCTCGATCCGTCAGGCCAGGATACCCAACCCGCCGCCCACCCCCGTGGCGACTCTTTCAACTCCATCGCAGTCAGGCGCACCACCGGCGCGGCCGTCGCACGCGCTCGCGCCCAGGGTCCTCAGTTTCTCTGCGCCGTCTCGCGCTTCTGGTTGCCGAGTTATTCTACCTACCCCCCCCGGGCCTTGTCAAGCCGCGTGCGCGCCTTGACAAGGCCCCGCGCAGGCGGCTATGATAGTGCGTGCCAGGGGAGCGCGTGATACCCGTGGCTCACGCTTGTCCGTGGGGGCGAGTGGCGGAATTGGTATACGCGCAGGACTTAGAATCCTGTGGCCGAAAGCCGTGGGAGTTCAAGTCTCCCCTCGCCCACCAGCGCGTGGGCTCTGGCGCAAGGCAAGAGTACGGGCGGAAGTAGCTCAGTTGGTAGAGCGTCACCTTGCCAAGGTGAGGGTCGAGGGTTCGAGTCCCTTCTTCCGCTCCAGTTGATGCAACCTCAGGTCTCACCGCCCGTTCACCGGGTTTTTGCATGTAGACCTCGCCTACTCTCCGGCGGGGTTGTTTTTTCGGCAAGGAGTAGGCTTGTGACGACACCGGCGAAGCCCGCAGTGGAAGTTGAGGTCGAGACCACGGAGCGTGAAGGAGGGCAGGTCGAGTTAAGCGTCCGCGTCGCCCCCGCTCCCGTTGCCGCCGCCAAGGAGCGGATCGTGCAGGCGGCGAGCCGTCGCGCGAATATCCCCGGGTTTCGCAAGGGTAAGGCCCCCCGCGCGCTGTTGGAGCGGTACCTGGATCAGGATTTCATCAAGCAGCAGGTGATCGAGTCGCTGGTCGGGGACGCTTACGATGCGGCCGTGGAGAAGACGGAGCTCAAGACGCTGGGCAGTCCTGATGTCGAGAACGCGGAGCTTGCGGAGGACGGAGCGCTGGTCTTCCGCGTCACCGTCACGCGCCGCCCGGAGATCACGCTGGGCGAGTACAAGGGCCTGAGAGCGACGAAGTACGTCACCCCGGTCACCGACGCGCAGGTGGAGGCGGAATTGGAGCGCGTGCGCGGGCGGCAGGCCCGCTACGCCGAGCTTCCGGAGGGGGCGGCGATCGAGAAGGGCGATCTGGCGGTCGTGGACTACGAGATGTATGTGGACGGGGAGAAGCGGGAAGGGGGAGGCGCGACCGGCTATCCGCTGGAGGTTGGCGCGGACGAGCTGTTCCCGCAGCTCAGCGAGGCCCTGCTCGGCGCGCGCCCGGAGGAGGCGCGGGAGTTCGAGGTGAGCTACCCGGAGACGTACACGGACGAGGGGCTGGCCGGGAAGACGGCCGTCTTCAAGGTGACCCTTCAGCAGGCCCGCCGTCGCCAGCTCCCCGAGCTGGACGATGCGTTCGCGAAGCAGGTGTCCGACCTGAGTACGATGGCCGAGCTGCGGGACCGGGTGCGCCATAACCTGGAGACGGTGGGGCAGAGCTTCGCGGAGGAGGACGTCGAGAACCAACTGATCCGGCAGGTCTCGGAGGCGTCCTCCCTTGACGTGCCGGAGACGCTGGTGGAGCGGGAGGCGGAGCGGCGCGTGAACGAGATCAGCGCCGCGCTGGAGCAGCGACGCGACAGCTTGCATGGTCACCTGCGGCGACACGACTTGAGCTATGAGGACTGGCGCGCCGACATCGTCACACAGTCCCGGCAGGAGGTGCGTAGGGCGCTGGTTCTGGACGAGATCGGTCTGCGCGAGGAAATCAAGGTCACCGACGAGGAAGCCCACGAGGAACTGCATCGCCTGGCGGAGCGTGAGAAGCTCACCGAGGAGCAACTGCACACGCGCCTGCACGAGTCTGGTGAGTCCAATCGCATGGTCAACCGCCTCTACCACCGCAAGATCATCAAGCTCCTGGTGGAGAGCGCGGAGATCACCGAGGAGGTGGGAGAGCCGAAGCCGTCGGAGGAAGCCGGGGCCGAGGGGTAATGCGGCGCAGACGGCAAGCACCGCCCCGTTAGCGATCTCGCCGCGCCTTCGCCCGCGCGTCTTTTCCCAGCGGCGCGTTCATGCTGCCCGTGCGATACCCTTCCAGATCGAGGGTGACATAGTAGTAGCCGGCCCGGCGGAACTCCGCGACGATCCGCGCGCGGACCTCCGGCTGCGCCACGCGCGCGATGTCCTCCTCCTCCACCTCGATCCGCGCCACCGGCCCGTGGTTGCGGACGCGGAACTGGCGCAGCCCCAGGTCGCGCAGGAGTTGCTCGGCCGCGCGCACCTTGAGCAGTTCCTCGCGGGTGATGCGGTCACCGTAGGGGAAGCGCGAGGCCAGGCAGGCGAAAGAGGGCTTGTCCCAGGTCGGGAGACCCAGCTCGCGGGAGAGCTCGCGGATGTCGTCTTTGGTCAGCTCCGCTTCCCGGAGGGGACTTCGCACCCCCAACTCGGCCGCGGCGCGAGAGCCCGGTCGGAAATCGCCGGTGTCATCCACATTGGCCCCGTCGGCCACCACCGGCAGGCCCTCCTCCTGGGCGATCTCCACGAGCTTGCCGAACAGCTCGTGCTTGCAGAAGTAGCACCGCTCGGGGGGATTGGCCGCGAAGTCCTCGTTCTCCAACTCCTCGGTGTGAATCGCCTTCAGCCGGATGCCAAGCTGCTGGGCGAGGCGGATGGCCTCTTCCACCTCGTGCTCGGGGTATGTCTCCGAGCTCGCCGTCACCGCCAGGGCGCGTCCGCCCAACACCTGGTGCGCCACCGCGAGTAGCAACGTGCTATCCACCCCGCCGGAGTAGGCGACGACCAGGCCGCCGGTCTCCGCCAGGATCCGCTTGAGCGTCTCGAACTTGCCTTTGATCTCGTCTCGCACCGTCACTCCTTTCCTACCGGTCCCACGCCAGGCCGCTATCGCATTGTATCACTGCGCGGGGCCTGGCGGCGAGAAGCGAGCCGCCGAAAGGGGGTCGGCAAACGGGGCGCGACGCGCTATAATGGGGCGTTCTTGGAGGTTACACATGAAGCGCGTTTCCTGGATAGGAGTTGGTCTGCTCGTGACGGCGCTCTTCGCGTCGGGGTGCGGACGCGTGGGCTTGCCGGGGAAGAACGAATTCGGTGGGAGGAAGGCGATTACCACTACGGCCAAGCCTCCGACCAATCCGATCCCGAAGCAGCCGTGGTTCGAGGCGGGGTCACCGGACGCGAAGGTGCGCATCATCGCGTTCTTCCCCATGGACGACTACCGCAAGCCCGTCATGGATGTGCTCAAGGGTCTGGCGAAGCAGTACCCCGGGAAGGTCTATGTGAAGTACACCGACACTCGCACTCGCGAGGGACAGCAGGCGCAAACGCGCGCCGGGGGAACGGGGCCAGGGCTGCTCATCAACAGCCAGAGCTCGATGACGATCCAGGCCAAGCCGAATCCGTACGAGGTGGACTTCAACCAGGACATGGGGAGGTTCTGGACCGAGGACGATCTGAAGGCCGCAGTCGCGCAGGAAGTGGCTAGGATTTACGGGAAGTAGGACGCGGGCGTGCCGGAGAGACAGAGGGGGCCGGCTCGTCGGCAGGGAGGGCGTAGTACTGGTTCTTGCCGGCGGTCTTTGCCTGGTAGAGGGCGGCGTCGGCCTTCGCCGTGAGGCCTTGGGGGGACTCCGCGCCGTCGCGCACCGAGACGATCCCCACGCTGAGACCCACGAGGGAGGCGGCCGCGCGCAAGGAGGGCTGCTGGGCCACCTCCTCCCCGAAGATGCGGATCATGCGACGCGCGACGACCGCGCCGCCCTCGGCCGTGACCTCCGGCAAGAGCACGAGGAATTCGTCCCCACCCACTCGCCCGGCGGAGTCGGGCGCCCGCAAGCAGACCTCCAGCGCGCGGGCCAAAGCGCACAGCAGGCCATCCCCGGCCGCGTGGCCGCACTGGTCGTTGGCGGCCTTCAGGTTGTCGCAGTCCATCATCAGGACGGTGAGAGGACGGCAGTAACGTTTCGCGGCCTCCAACTCCACAAACAGGCGGCGCTCGATCTCCCGGCGGTTGGGCAGTCCGGTGAGGTAGTCCGTCACGGCCATGCGGCGCAGGTCGGAGCGGAGTTGCGCGTTCTCGAGGGCGATGGCGGCCTCCGCGCACAGCGAGCGCAGGAATTCGACCTGCTTGCGGGACAGCTTGCGCGAAGTCGCGACGGCCAGGCCGAGCACGCCGAGGGGGCCGCTGGGAGCGACGAGAGGGAGGTAGGCCTGGGTGACGGGGGCGGGCTGGGGACCGAGCGACTGGGCGCTCACGATCACGGGGGACCCGTTCGCGAGGGTTCGCCGCGCGGCGTCGGAGGTGCAATCCACCGTGAGGGTCTCGTGCTCGGGGGTCCCGCGGGTGGCGATGACCTGCAGCGCCCCGCCCGGTTGGAGCAGCGCGATGGCGCCCGCCGGCGCGCCGATGGCCTGGGCCGCGTGGTCCAGGAGGATGGAGAGCAGGGCGGAGATATCGGCCCCTACGTTGGCCGCATGGGCGACATCGTAGACTGCGGCGAAGCGGCGGAGTCCGTCGTTCAGCGCGTAGCGGAGGTTGTAGCTCACCTCGGCCTCCCGCCGCAGCAGGGAGAAGAAGACCACGAGCACGGCCGCGGGACCGAGGAGGTTGACGGCGCGAAGCGGCGCGAGCCGGCCGTAGGATTGCCCGTGGGCGTCGGCCGTCAACACCAGCAGGTAGAGCGCGGTGGCGAGCACGGCCGCGGCGGCGCCATCCCGAGGTCTGAGTCTGACGCCGGCGTGCACGATGGGGATGTAGTAGAGCAGATAGTACTCGCTCTGCGGGTTGCCCGATAGCCACACCACGGCCGTGATCAGGATCAAGTCGCCGGCCGTGATCACCAGGTGGAACGGCGAACTGGGGCGCTCTAGACGGCGCGTGAAGGTGGTGTAGCCGAGGTAGGTGACCGCGACGCAGCCGAAGACCGCGTAGGGCCAGAACCGCGCAGTGCTCAGCGCGCCGTCAACGCTCGCGGTGGTGGCGCCGATGAGCAGGAGGAGGGCCCTCACCGTGTTGGCGTGACGATGGTCAGCTATCTGGCGATTGAGCGGCAGGGTTTCCCTCCCACCTGCGAGCCCGTACTAGGCCACGCCTTCGGCCGCGAGGGACCGGACTCGCGGCGCGCTTAGCGGGCGGGCGCGCGCTCCTGCTTGGCCTGCTGCCGAGTGTGGTACATGGCGTGATCGGCCGCCTTGAGCACCTCCTCTGGGTCGCCGTCCAGGGAATCGGCCATCCCGATACTCACGGAGAGGGGCAGGCCTAGCCGTTCTGCCAGGGGGCTCTCGGCGAGCAACGTCGCGATGCGGTCGGTCAGCCCGGATTGGGAGGCGCGCGTCGCCCCGGGCATAACGATCACGAACTCATCGCCGCCGTAGCGCGCCACGATGTCCTCCTGCCGCACCGCGCGCGAGAGGCGGAGCGCGACTTCGGTCAGCACCGCATCGCCGGTGGTGTGGCCCCGGGTGTCGTTGATGGATTTGAAGCTGTCTACATCCACCATCGCCACCGCGTACGGCTCGCCGCGCTGGAGAGCGCGCAGGGCGACCATGCTCAAGACGTCGGCGAGGCGGTGGCGATTCAGGAGTCCGGTAAGCGCGTCGGTGTTGGCCCGCTTCTCCAACTCGCGCTGGTAGAGGGAGGTCATCTGCTCGATCCGGTGTCGGGCGGCGGCGAGTTCCACGGCGCGGGCCAGTTCGGGCCCGTGCGTTCCGGTCTTGACGACGTAGTCGCTGGCCCCGTTCTTGAGGGCCGCGACGGCGATGGACTCGCTGCCGCTGGCGGTCACCATCACGACCGGCGCGGGATTCGGGAGCCGCTGCAACTCCGAGAGCGCCTCCAGGCCGGTCTTGTCGGGGAGCCGATAGTCGAGGATGACGCAGTCCCAGTTCTGGCAGACCGCCTCGGAGACGGCGGCCGCGGCGGAGGGGAACAGCACCACGCGGTGCCCCCGCTCCTCCAGCGATTCGGCGGCGAGCAGTGCGTGATCGGGGTCGTCCTCGACGACGGCCACGGTCAGCGCCCGGTCTGAGTCTCGGCGCGCGGGCGCCGGAGCAGGGATATCGCTCTTGTGTTTGTCGGTCATCAGGCGTTCTCTCGCATTCAATCCTTGCACGGTTGGTTCAGGAGGGCCCAGTAGAGCCCGGCCTCCCGGATTTTCTGGTGGAATTCGTCGAAGATCACGGGCTTTACGAGGTAGCTGTTTGCTCCCAGCAAATAGGCCCGCTTGATGTCAGGCGTGTCGGCGGAGCTGGTGAGAATCACGACCGGGATGGGGCTCAACGCCGGGTTCTGCTTGAGCTCGCGCAGGATATCCATGCCGGAGCCGTCGGGCAGACGGATGTCCAGGAGGATCACGCACGGGAGGCCGAGGTTGAGCGTCATCCCGCTCTCCTGGTAGTCCTTGAGCCGGTCGCGGGCGGTCTGGACGCTGACCGCGGCGTGAATCGGATTGCGGACGCCGGCTTCCTCGAGGGCCTCCAGGGTGAGGCTGAGATGGTCGTCGTTATCCTCAATTATCAAGATGGGCGACAGATACGGCGTCGAATTCGGACTGAGCGGCGACATGTTCCAATTCCCTCCGCGGCAGTGTGAATTTGAACGTGGCCCCATCCCCCGGCTGGGATTCGACCCAGATCCTCCCTCCGTGGCGCAGCACCATGCGCTTCACGATGGCGAGGCCGATTCCGGAGCCATTCTCCTTCGCCTCCCCCAGTTGTCGGAAGACCTGAAAGACCTCCTCCTGATGCGCCGGGGCGATGCCGATCCCGTTGTCACGCACCAGAAACTCGTACTCATCCGACCGCGCGCGGTGGCCGATGGTGATCAACGGCGGCCGGTCGTGCGAGGAGAACTTCAGGGCGTTCCCGATGAGGTTCAGGAACACCTGGTAGAGCGCCAATTCATCGGCCAGCACGGTAGGCAGGCGTTTACTCACACGGACGCGGGCGTTCTTATCCCGCACCACGCCTTGCAGGTCCTGGATGACCCGGGTCACCAAGTCGCGCGCGGGGATGCGGGTGAAGTTGAGCGGCTCGTTGTTGCTGCGGGAGAGCGTGAGCAGAGCGTCAATCAGCTCGCGCATGTTGTCCACGCTCTTCCGGATGCGGTGCAGGTAGTCTCGCCCGCGGTCGTCCAGCCGGCTGCCGTACCTGCGCTCCAAGGAACTGGCGAACCCCTGAATGGTAACCAGTGGCGCGCGCAAATCGTGAGAGGACACGTATAGCAGTTCCTGCATTTCCTGATTCATCGCCGCGAGCTGGCGCATGCGCAACTCGAGCTCTTTCTTGATGGCGATGGGCTGGGTTCCTCCTTCGAACGCGGAGGCTCCGCCCGGGCCGGCCGACAGGAAAGCCCCGCAGGACTCCCGGATCACGGGGGTGACGGGCATCTCAAGTTGCCAGCCGGCAGGGGTCTCGGGCGTCTGGCCCTGAATGGCGCAGGCCGCCAGGTAGTAGGCCTGGTTGGCAATCTCCAAGGTGGGCTGGCGGACGGTGGTGATCTGGGGGATGATCTGGGTGGCCTCGTCGGAGTCGTCGAACCCGACCACGGCGAGATCGCGCGGCACATTCAAGCCCATCTCCCAGGCCGCCTCGACGATGCCGGCGGCCAGCCCATCGGTAGCGCAGACGATCGCGGTCGGCGGGGAGGCGCGGCGGAGGAGTTCGGCGGCGAGCGGCTTGACGTCGTCCTGCAGCCTGGTGAGCGTGTGGCCGACGACCAGAGTGGGATCGAACGTCAGTCCTTCCGCCATCATCCCCTCGTGGAATCCCCTCCGCCGTTCGCGCACATCCGAGATCTCCTCGGGGCCCCCTACATAGGCGATGCGCTGGTGGCCCAGGCGCGCGAGATGCCGGACCATCTGGGCGACGCCCCCCGCGTTGTCGCAGACCACAAACGGAGCCCGCAACTCGGGGAAACAGGCGTAAGCGATGATGCAGGGGACGCCGGCCTCTTCCAGGAACGGAACGATGGCCAGATTGGCGGCGCGGGGGGCCACCAGGATGACGCCATCGGCGTCCTCCGCCAAAGAGCGGGCCAGTTGCTCGGGAGCGTCGTCTTTCAAACCGCAGCGCCAGATCAGATCGAACCCCGTGGTCTCTGAGCCGACGGCGAAGCCATTGACCACAATGCGCGTCCAGGGGTCCAGTTCCTCGGTCAGGCTCCACTGGTGAATGCGCGGCGGGAGGAGCTTCCAGCCCGAGGTCGCGGTATTCAAGGCCGCGATGCGACCGGTGCGGCGCCCATGGCCGAACCCAGCCGGGGGTCGGGAAGCAGCGATTTCGTCAATCACCCCTCCGCTCCTGTCTCAGCCCGTAATACGCAGATGTGTGCAGCACAATATGCGCCCCACCGAATCTCCATCCGGCGCGCGGAGGCGCGCAAGACACTCTCCTTGATATTCCACATCAGACGCCTGGAGTACGAGCCGAAACCGAGGGCAGATACGGCTCAGGGGTTGGAGATGGTGATGGGAACACGCAGGGCCAGGCCCGTCGGCCCCGTCCGGTCCACCGCCTCCAGTTTCAACGTGTGCGGCCCGTTGGCGTATCTGGAGGTGTTGAGAGTGAAAGAAAACGGCGGCCCGGAGCCCCTCCGCGGGGCCTCCCCGTCAAGGGAGAACTCCACCCCGAGCAGGTTGCCCGCGCCCGTCGCCTTGAGCGGGACGGCCCCGCGGAGGGGCTCGCTCACATCCGGCGAGAGCAGCACCAACGCGTTGACCACGTCGAACACTTGGTCCGCGGGCGGCGTGAAGGTGCTGTCGGTGCTCAGGATTACCGCGGCGTAGCGCGGCGCAGACCAGTGGGCGCCCGGCGCCACGGCCTCCGAGGTCAGGGTCACGCGGCGCCGGCCCGCCTCCAATCTCACCCGTCCGATCTGCTGCCAGCCGTCCGGTCGGTCGGGGTCTACAGCGCCCACGCGTTTGCCGTCCACGTTCACGGCAAGACCATTGCCCCGCCCTCCGGCGAGCACCCAGACGGTGTACGCGCCCCCGGTGAGATTGGCGGCGGCCGTATCCTCCACCCCCGCGTCCGGGGCGAAGCTCGCGGCGTCGTTCCATTCCTGCGACGGCCTCCACCCTCCCACGAAGTCGCGCCGCGCCAGAAGAGACACCACCTCGCGTCCTCGCCCCCCGATCCAGAGCCAGGCGGGCGGGGTGGCATGAAGGTGGCCGGCGGCATCGCGGGCGGCAATCCAGTATTCGAGCTGGTCTCGGTTCTCCAGGGCAGGGATAGCGGCGGAGTACTGCTGACCCCGGACCGCCATGGGAAGCGCAATCTGCCCTTTCCCGTTCACGCGGTACACGAGTTCCGCGCCCGCCACGCCGGCCGGCGAGAACGCTACGGCTGAGACGGTGATAGGCTGTTCGGGGCCCGGGTGCAGGGGCGTCTGCCGCAGTTGGGTGATCGAGGGAGCCTCCAGCGGGGAGACGAGCGCGAGGGAGAAGATGGTCAGCGGCGACGCGGCTCCCTGGGGGCAGGTGAACCGGAGGTAGACGTTGCTGTGATACTCTCCAGCCGAGAGGGCGGCGCTGTGCCATCGCCCGTCAAGCTGGCCCTGGTACTGTGTCGCCAGTCGCGACGGGTCGGGACCGACGGCGATGGTGATCGGCCCGGACCCCTCGACCCGGACCGCGGCCGATCCCCCGAGCGGGAGGCGTCCGGCGGGCAGCCAGTAGTTCGCGGTCTGCCCCGGCTGCAGCACGCGGCTATACTCGGCCGCCTCCGATTCCGCCGGATTGGTCAGATACGGGACGTCGGCGGGAGGGTAGACCGGATCGAAGTACTTGGAGGGATAGCGCTCGAAATCCAGCGGTCTGAGATCGTTAGCATCCGTCAGCCCGTCGCCATCGGTGTCGGGGTTGTGCGGATCGGTGAGGCGGAAGGCCTCCTCCGCGTCGCTCGCACCGTCCCCATCAGAGTCCTGCCGGGCCACGTCAATCGTCCACAGGGGCGACCAGGCGACTCGCCCGTTGGTGTCAATCGCTCGCACCTTCAGCTCGACTGCGCCTCCCCACCGAAGGGGGGGAAGCTCCGCCGCGAATCCCTCCGGCGTCGCCTGCAAGCGCTGGGCGAAACCGAAGCGGCTGTTCGCGGGGCGGTAGACGACCGACGCGGCGAACAGGTTCTCGACCGGCGAGAGCTCGGCCTTGATCGGCACGGGCGAGCTCGGGTCAACCACGCCCTGCGGATACTCCACCGAGGTCACGGTGACAGCGGGCGATCCCTCCGACGGGGCCAGCGCCGCGGAGATGACGAGGGCCATCAGCTCCACGGGTGGGACGACCACGTAGCGGCTGGCGACGTGGGCCGCGATATGCGCCGCATCCGCTGGCCCGAGGGTCCACGGGTTCAGGCACAGCGCGGCGAAGCGACGGTCCAAGGGAATGCGGTTGAGGTAGGTGATCGCCTGTTGCACCGTGTCCACGCGCGGGGTCGCTAGCGCGGGGATCCCACCGTAGATCGCGGGAGGCTGGTCGTAGGCGGTGAGGAGGAACACTCCCTGGAGACGGGCCTCGGAGGCGAGGCGCGCCACGGCGCTCGCCAGGTCCTCGGAGGGCTCGGTAGCATAGAGCGCGGTGTGAGCGTCGAGCAGGTCGGCGGCCCGCGCCGTCGCCCCATAGAAAGCGTCGGGCGACTCGGCCTGTGCTACGGCCAGCTCTCCGGCGCCGCTCGCGCCAAGGATGAATTGATCGGTCCCCGAGCGGTAGGCGTCGGAGTAGTAGCGGTGCGCGACAGGCGGCGCGGCCGAGGCCAGCGCGCCGGGAACGGCCCACCCCAGCGGAACCGCGCCGCGGGAGGGGTGCTCCCACAGGTCTGGCATCTGGTTGATGGCGAAGCCGAGGTCAGAGCAGTCGAAGAGGAGAGTGAGATAGCGCGGTGCGATCGGTTCGAGGTGACCCGGATACTGGAAGTAGCGCTTCTCCGCGGGGAGGCGCGAGTAGAATGACAGGTTGGCGGCCTCTGCGGCCGGGACGAAGTGGAACGAGAGCTGGTTGAGGGTCGGCGTGAGGTCGGGCGCGCGCGCGCCGAAGACGACCGTGCCGGGGGAGAAATGGTAGAGCACCTCGCGTAGCGTGTCACTCGGTGGGCCGGACGGGGGGGAGAGGGTGAGCATGCGTTGTTGCACCGCGTAATCGCGCATCGCGGCCGAGTCGGCGGACAGCACCGCGAACTGAGTCCGGCTGACGCGCGAGAGGAGCATCTTCGTCACCCACACGTAGGCCTCATCGGCCGACTGCCACCGGTTGCGAAGATCGTAGAGAGTGGGGAGACCGAGGTCCCGAGCGGTGACGGCCGCGTCGCGGACCGCCGCGAGCGTGGTGGCCACGTCCAGGGTGTAAGGCTGGGCGGGATCGTAGAGCACCTGCCCCTCCAATCGGGGCTTCACCGCCTCCAACAGACCGTCCAGCGATACCGCCTCGGTGGGTTGGGGCGAGAAGAGCAGCGCGTAGGAGAGCCAGGCCGCATCCCACGCGCCCTGCGAGATGAAGACGCGAGGCCCGTCGGAAGTGCGGTTGGCGATCCCCTGAAGACTCGCCGCCAGGTGGCGCGACGGGAGGTCCAGGTTCGCGCCGTCCACCACCAGCACCGCGGCGTGGGCGCCGCGTGCCAACGGCGCCGCGAGCAGGGCGAGGAGGCAGATCAGCAAGCCGGCCGTTCGAAGAGTTCGCGATATCATGGTCAGGCCTCGCGTGACAGGTGTGAAGATTCCATCGCAACAGGATAGCGTCAAGGCAGGCAAGCGTCAATGCCCCTCACGGTTCTTCAGTTACGATTCATGGGTGACAGGCAGGAATCAGGCAAGGGAAGCAGTGCAGGCCAGGCCGATGGCAAGGGAAAGCACTGACACCTTCGGTAGAGTGTTGTTGGACACTTCACCTATCGGAGGACGTCAGTGCCATCGCAGTATAGCTCACCGCAGGTCGTTTGGAAACGTCTGCGACTGTTTCGCCGGGCGCGGGAGTGCGGCAACGCCGGACCACCAGGGCGCGCACGCTCAACGCGCGCACGCGGCGCTGGCTCTTGCGCCAGGAGGGAACGAGGCTGGTGACGAAGGACAAGAACTAGTGCTGTGATCCGCCGCAGGCGGACTCTCCGCTGGTTTGATGGTGCTCACCAAACCTTCGCGACGAGAGCAGCCCTTCCTCTTTGGGCCTTCTCAAAGTGGGTAACCGTGAGCGGACTCGCCCCATTCTCGCCACCCCCTCGCGCAGACCGCTCACATGTCACCTGTGGGCGGTCTGCTGGCCCCGATCCTTCCACCTTCCTTGTGCCCCGAAGGGTAGGGTGCCAACATCCAACGGCCGACCGCATCGGAGAGGAAGTTACAGGTACGTGGCATACTTCCCCGTGGACACGCCTCGGCGTGCCCACGGTCCGCGTTGCGCGTCACCGCAACGCACTATTCGGCGCGGCGCCCTCTCCCCCTTGGGCGCGGCGCCGCTTTGTGAATTCTTGCACTTGCCCAGGGGGAAATCGCGCCCCCCGTAGAATTACCTCCGTAAGGCCGCGGCCCAAGCTTACGGCGGGGCTTTTTTCGCGTGCCTCGGCAGGGCGCGGCGGGCGAGGGAACGTGGATCGCCGCCGCCGGCGCTAACCGTCAACTATGCTCTGGGAGAGATCCAGTGAAGAGTGATCTTGACATCGCACAAGCCGCAACCTTGCGCCCGATCATGGAGATCGCGGGCAAGCTCGGGATCGAGGAGGAGGAGCTTGACCTCTACGGGCGCTACAAGGCGAAGGTCCACCTCGACGTCCTCAAGCGCCTGCAGGACCGGCCAGACGGGAAGTACGTTGACGTCACGGCCATCACCCCCACCCCCCTCGGCGAGGGCAAGACCGTCACCACCATCGGCCTCTCCCAGGCCCTGGGGGTGATCGGAAAGAGCGTCATCACCTGCATCCGCCAGCCCAGCCTGGGGCCGGTGTTCGGGATTAAGGGCGGGGCCGCGGGAGGGGGCTATTCGCAGGTCATCCCCATGGAGGACTTCAACCTCCACCTCACCGGCGACGTGCATGCGGTCGGCATCGCCAACAACCTGCTGGCGGCGATGATTGACGCCCACCTCAAGCACGGCAACAAGCTCGGGATTGACCCCCGCACCATCTCCTGGCGGCGGGTGATTGACCTCAACGACAAGTGGGGCGTGTATAACATCGTCACGGGCCTGGGCGGCGAGAACCGCGTGGTGCGCGAGACGGGATTCGACATCACCGTGGCGAGCGAGGTGATGGCCATCCTCGCGCTGGCCATCAGCCTGCAGGATTTGCGCCAGCGCCTGGGCCGCATCATCGTCGCCCAGACCTGGGACGGCCAGCCGGTCACCGCAGAGCAGCTCAGGGCGGCCGGCGCGATGGCCGTCCTGCTCAAAGACGCCCTGATGCCGAACCTGATGCAGACTCTGGAGCACACCCCGGTGTTCGTGCACGCGGGGCCGTTCGCCAATATTGCGCAGGGCAACTCCTCCATTATCGCAGACCGCATCGCGCTCAAGCTCGGGGACTACGTGATCACCGAGTCCGGCTTCGGCGCGGACCTGGGGATGGAGAAGTTCATGGATATCAAGTGCCGCGCCTCGGGCCTCGCGCCGAACTGCGTGGTGATTGTGGCCACGGTGCGCGCGCTGAAGATGCACGGCGGCGTGGGCAACGTGCGCCCCGGCAAGCCGCTGCCGCCGGAGCTGGTCACGGAGAACCTGCCGGCCCTGGAGAAGGGCTGCGCCAACCTCACCAAGCATGTCGAGAACGCGCGGCTCTTTGGGGTTCCGGTGGTGGTCGCGGTGAACCGCTTCACCGAGGACACTGACGCCGAGGTCGAGTTGATCCGGAAGATGGCGATCCAGGCCGGGGCGGAGGGGGCCTATCTCTCCGAGGTGTGGGCCAAGGGCGGCGACGGCGGCCGCGAGCTGGCCGAAGCCGTGGTCGCGGCCTGCGAGAAGCCGTCGCAGTTCAAACTGCTGTACCCCGACGACGCCTCCATCAAGCAGAAGATCGAGACCATCGCCACCAAGATCTACGGCGCGGAAGGCGTGGACTACGACGCGGTCGCGGAGCGGAAGATCGAGACCTACACGCGCTGGGGGCTGGGCAATCTCCCGATCTGCATGGCCAAGACCCACCTCTCGCTCTCCCACGACGGCAACCTGAAGGGCCGGCCCACCGGGTTCCGCGTCCCCATCCGGGACATCCGCCCCAGCGCGGGCGCGGGGTTCCTCTACCCGCTGCTCGGCACCTTCACCACCATGCCGGGACTGCCCAGCGCGCCGGCGGCGTTCAACGTGGACATTGACGAGAATGGCAATATCTTGGGGTTGTTCTGAGCCGAAAGGCGAAGAGGCGAGGAGTCGAAACGGCCATGGATTACCTGGATGGAAAGTTAGGTGAGTATGTGGAGGCGCTGGCCTCGGGTCAGCCCACGCCCGGCGGGGGGAGTGCGGCGGCGTTGGTTGGCGCGCTCGGGGCGGCCTTGAACAGCATGGTGGCCAACTTCACCGTGGGTCGCGAGAAGTACGCGGCGGTGGAGGAGGAGGTGCGCGCGCTGCTCGCCGAGTCCGAACGGCTCCGCGCTGAGTTGCAGCGGCTCACCCAGGCCGATACCGAGGCCTATGGCGGAGTTTCGGCCGCCTCCAAGCTCCCGAAGAACACCGAGGAAGAGAAGGCGGCGCGCGCGGCCGCCATCGAGGAGGCGCTCAAGTCCGCGGCCGCGGCGCCCCTGGCGGCGACGCGCTGCTCGCACGCGGTGCTGAAGGTCGCGGCGGCGCTGGTGGACAAGGGCAACCCGAACCTGATCACCGACGTGGGCGTGGCCGCGAAGTTCGCACTGGCCGCGCTGGAGTGCGCGGTGCTGAACGTGGAGATCAACCTGGTGAGCCTCAAAGATCAGGCCTACATCAAGCGCATCAACGGCGAACTGAAACCCCTGGTTCGCGAATCCGAGACGCTCGGTCGCGAGGTATGGGAGAAGGTCATCCTGGCTGTACGAAAGGCGAATTGATATGGCATTGCTCGAGGGAAAGCCGATCGCTGAATCTATCCGCGCCCAGGTGAAGGCCGAGGTGGAGGCCCTGAAAGCCCAAGGCGTGGCTCCCCGGCTGGTGGCCGTGCTCGCCGGGGACAACCCGGGTGCCAAGTTCTACGCGGGGGCCCAGCAGAAGGCCTGCGAGGAGGTAGGGATCGCGTACCAGCTCGACCAGCGTCCCTCCGAGATCACGCAGGCGGAGTTGGCGGGCGTGATCCAGGGCCTCAACGCCGACGCCTCCGTGCACGGCCTCATCCTGCTCATGCCGGTGCCCAAGGGCATCAGCGGGCAGGACCTGCAGGCGATCATTGACCCCCGTAAGGACGTGGACGGCGTCAGTCCCGCCAACCTGGGGCGGGTGGTGCTGGGCCAGCCCACCCTTGCGCCCTGCACCGCGATGAGCGTGCTCGAGTTGCTGCGCTCCACGGGCGTGGACTGCTACGGCAAGGAGGCGGTGGTAATCGGGAGCAGCGAGATCGTGGGCAAGCCCGTCGCGCTGCTGCTGATGGACAAGTACATCACCACCGACGCGGAGGGGAAGACGGACAAGCTGGCCGGGGCCACCGTGACCGTCTGCCACATCGGCACCAGCCAGCGCGGCAACCTGGCGGCCCATACCAGCCGCGCCGATATCCTCGTCACCGCCGTGGGCGTCAAGCCCGGGCTGATCACGGGCGAGATGCTCAAACCGGGTAGCATCGTGATAGACGTGGCTACCATCCGCGTGAAAGATGAGGCGACCGGCAAGACCGCGACCTATGGCGACGTGGATTTCGAGGGGGCGAAGGACAAGGTCGCCCTGATTACACCCGTGCCCGGCGGCGTGGGAGTCGTGACCACCGCCCTCTTGCTGCGAAACACCGTGACCGCGGCCAAGTGGCAGTTGGGGCGATAGCACATCGTCTTGGGAGATCAGTAAGGAGTCGAAGATGACCATTAGCGAACCGAAACCTCTGGAGGAGATCCTGGAGTACCTGAAAGGCCGC
>Ga0315287_10001370_pt1 | contig 22360 bp, 17 predicted proteins | sample YL17G11_0_MG_FD_205037 | JGI IMG/M metagenome (GOLD analysis project Ga0315287, IMG submission 205037) | Sediment microbial communities from Yellowstone Lake, YNP, Wyoming, USA - YL17G11_0 | ecosystem: Environmental > Aquatic > Freshwater > Lake > Sediment | place: USA: Wyoming | collected...
GCCCCCCCCCCCCCCCCCCCCCCGCCCCCCCCCCCCCCCCCCCCCCCCCCCCCCCCCCCCCCCCCCCCCCCCAAACGGACGATGCGAACAGGGACGCGCTCGGCCGTTCCCACGCACCCACGCGCGCGCCCTGCTCTATCTCTGATCGCGCACCTCCCCCCCCCCGCCCCCCCCCCGCCCACGCGCAAAAACAAATAAACAAATACGCACCCGCCCCGAGCGTGCAGTTGACGAGTCGGACGACCGCGGCCGCCTTGGCCGACGCCGCCGGCGCTGTTGGGAGGTAGTGTTGCCGCCGCCCGGTCTTGCCGCCGCCGCCGCCTAGGACGTCCCGCCGGGCGGCGGCCGCCAGGAGGGCGGACTTGGAGCCTGGGAGAGAAGAGAGAAGGCGTGTGTGAGGCGCTTTTGCTTTTCGACAGCCCACCGAATTCGAGCGCCGTGGTCGGCTCTCTCTCGCCTTTCCCCCCTCTCTCACCGTCCAAAAACAGGCGCCGATCCCCCCGGTGGGAGGCCAGGGGCGGGGCAGACATGTTGCTAAACGCGTGAGTGCGGGGTGTGGGTGGGTGGGGTGACCCCACACGCACACACACACGCCAAAACTGGTGAAGCGCGGCGGGGCCGCAGCGTGAGAGTGAGAGTTCTTCTTCTTCTTTTCTCTCTTGGTCTCTTTTTTTTTCACTCCCTTCTTTTTCGGCCGCGCCTGCCCCTCCCCTGACTTCTCATGTCCCGCTGCTAGGTCCGCCTAGCATGCCGGGCCTCTCCTTCCTCACTAAACACTTCTCTCGCCGCCACCAGCACAACAAGTCCGGTCCCGCCTCGGACGCCGACACCAGCACACACTCTTTGGCCAAGCCCGCGCCGCCGCAGGGGGCCGTCTCCCTCGTCGCCACCACCACCATCTCCGGCCCGGCCAAGGAATCCAAACGCCGGGAGAGCAAGGTGAGAGGTGGGGGTCACCCATCGGTGGGGGCGGGAGGGTGGCGGAGGGGGGGGGGCGAGGGGCGGGCCACGAATCCGGCAAGCCTCCCGGGCCGGGGCCGGCTGGCTTTTTTTTTGCTTGCGCGCCGCCGGGTCGCGGACCGCGCCTCTTCGAAGGGGGGGGAAGGAGCGGCCCCTGGGTGTCGGCGGGGTGCCACCCCGCGCCCTCCGCCCCATGCCAGCGGGTAGACACACGGGCAAGCTCCTACTGATATGGCAGGGCGGGGGGTGGTGGCCCCGGCATCGGGTCGCCCGGGCCCGCGGTGACTGTGTGTGGCCGATGGGAGAAGCAGAGGGCAGGCGGCGGCGGCGGCGGCGGGCCAGGAGGGCTGGCCGCCCCTTTTCTCCCCTCTCCCTCTCCCTCGGCGCGCCATCTCTCTCGCTTGTGGCCGCGTCGGCTCCGCCCGCCCCAATGAGCGGACTGCGTGCTCCATCCGCGGGGCCGCGCGCCCGGGCTGGTGGGTGGGAGCAACTGGCGCCCCAACTCTGGGGCCGTGCCGGAGAAGAGGGAGAGGCCTGCTTTTGCGATTTCCTCTCCGGCTGAGCGCGCGCGCCCGCTCCTTCCCTCTCTCCCCAGGCCGCTCACTCACTCGCTCCCCCCTCCACCAACGCACTCACGCACGCTCCCTCGCTCTCCACTCCACTCCCCAGCGCGCCATGGAGGCCGCCGACTTCTTTACCGAGTACGGGGAGGCCAACCGTTACGTCATCAAGGAGATCATTGGTGAGCGCGCGGAAAAAAGAAAAAGAGGAAAAAGAGAGAGAGCAGACAGAAAGCAAAAAAAGCCCGCGAGACCAAAACCTCATCTCTGTCCTCCCCTCTCTCTCTCATTCCTCCCTCAGGCAAGGGCTCCTACGGCATCGTCTGCTCCGCCCTGGACACCCTGACAGGGTCCAAGGTCGCCATCAAGAAGATCAACAACGTGTTTGACCACGTGTCGGACGCGACGCGCATCCTCCGCGAGATCAAGCTGCTCCGCCTGCTGCGCCACCCGGACATCGTCGAGGTCCGCCACATCATGCTCCCGCCCTCCCCGCGCGACTTCAAGGACATATACGTGGTGTTTGAGCTGATGGAGACGGACCTGCACCAGGTGAGGATAGGGAGATGGGGATGGTGGGCGGACGGGCGGACGGGCGGAGCGGAGAGTCTTTTTTCTCTCTCCCTCTCTCAATTTTTTTCTTCTCACCCTTTTCTCTCTCCATCCATCCATCCATTTTCCCTCTTTTTTCCATTCCATTTCCATTACAGGTCATTAAGGCCAACGACGACCTGACCCCCGAACACCACCAGTTCTTCCTGTACCAGCTCCTGCGGGGCCTGAAGTACATCCACACCGCCAAAGTCTTCCACCGGGACCTGAAACCCAAAAACATTCTGGCCAACTCGGACTGCAAGCTCAAGGTGTGCGATTTTGGGCTTGCCCGCCCGGCCTTCAACGACATGCCCACCACCATCTTCTGGACGGACTACGTCGCCACCCGCTGGTACCGGGCGCCCGAGCTGTGCGGCTCCTTCTTCGCGCGGTACTCGCCCGCCATCGACGTCTGGTCGATCGGGTGCATCTTTGCCGAGATCTTGCTGGGCAAGCCCCTGTTTCCCGGGCGCAACGTCGTGCACCAGCTGGAGCTGATCACCGACCTGCTGGGCTCCCCGCACCCGGACGTCGTGGCCAAGGTGCGCAACGACAAGGCCCGCCGCTTCCTGGCCAACATGAAGCCAAAAGCGGGCGTGGCGTGGGAGGTGGCCTTCCCGAAGGCGGAGCCCGGCGCGCGCGCCCTGCTCAAGCGCCTGCTCGCGTTTGACCCGGCCGACCGGCCGACGGCCGAGGAGGCGCTGGCCGACCCGTACTTTGCCGGCCTGGCCACGCCCGCCCGGGAGCCGGCCGCCCAGCCCGTCTCCAAGCTGGCCTTTGAGTTTGAGCGCCGCAAGCTGACGGCGGACGAGGTGCGCGACCTGATCTACCGGGAGGTGCTCGAGTACCACCCGGCCGTCCTGGCGGACTACCTGGCGGCCGCCGGCGGGGGCGGCGGCGTCGGCGGGCGGGGCGGCGCCCCCAACTTCCTGTACCCCTCTGCCCTGGACAACTTCCGGCGCCAGTTTGCGCACCTGGAGGCGGGCGGGGCCGCCAACGCGGCGGGAGGCGGCGGCGGCGGCGGCGCACCGCCCAACCCGGGCGGCGGCGCCGCCCCTAACGGCCAGTACGGGCTGGGCCAGGCGACCTCCCTCCCGCGCGAGCGGGTGCGTGACTTCCAGTCGGAGGCCGCCCGCGTCGTCGGGCCGGCGGGCGGGGGCGGTGGCCAGGGGGCCTACCACGCGGGCGGCCCCCTCCCGACCGCCGCGTCCTGGGCGCCCTCTCCCGCCCCTCAGATGATGGAGAGCGCAGGGGCGGGCAAGTACGGCGGGTACGCCCCGGGCGGCCTGGGCGGTGGGGGTGGGTCGGGGCACTCCTACGCGCCCGCCGCGGACGCGACGGCGGCGGCGGCGGCAGCGGCGGCGGCGGCGGCGGCGGCGGCGGCGGCGGCGGCGGCGGCGGCAGCCCACCAGGCGGCACTCATGCGCTCCAACTCTTTCCAGTGAGGGGAGGAAGGAGAGGAAAAACACCTGCTCTCTCCGACCCCCCCCTCCGATTCCTCATAGCACGTGCTTATGTTGCCCTTTTTTTCTGATCCAGCGCGCGCGCGCGCGGTCTGCGGGTGGTGGTGGTGTGCGTGGGGATCCCCTTCAGTTTTCTTCTCCTCCGCAGTCCGTGCGTGCGCTCTCCCTCCCCCCCGAAGCCCTTTTTTTTACACCTCTGCCCGCCCCTTTTTACATCTCCTCCTGGTGGTGTGGCCTGGTGCTGTGTGCTCCCCCCTCAGCGCGCGCGCAACACGCCCCCACCTATGCTGCACCCCCACCCACCCCTCCCCTCCTCCCCCCACTGGGCCCGGATTCGTGTGTGTGTGTGACCAACCGCGCGCGCGCGCGCTGCTTTGTGTGTGTAAAAATACCTCCACCAGGCGCGCGCGTGTGCGGAAGAAAATAGGACACGAAAATGGAATGGGTGTGCGGGCGCGCCTGGTGCTGGTGGTGACGCTGCCGCCGCCAGCCCTATCTCTAGTCACAACGCCTGCCGCTCCCTCTCCCTCTCTTTCTAAATCTCTCCTCACACCCGCCCCCACCCCCCACCCCCCCTCCCCCCACCACCCGCCGCCACCAGCGCACTCACCTCCCCCAGCGTCCGCCCCTTGGTCTCCGGCAGGGCGGCCCAGCAGACGGCGCCGGCACCGGCCGCGATGGCAGCGTACCCAGCAAACGCCCACCCTCCAATGTGCGCGTTGAGGACCGGGAACGCGGCGTTGGCGGCCGCGCCCGAGCCAAAGAGGACCGAGGTCGCGAGCGCTGCCGCCGCGGACTTGTGGCGCATGTCGAACAGTTCGGAGCACACCACCCAGAACAGGCCCGCATGCGTGGCGGAGAAGGCCAGCAGGAAGGCGGACAGGGCGGCGGTCAGGGCGGCGGCGGAGCGGGCGCCCAGGGCGAGGCCGATGGCGACGAGCCCGGCGGCGCACGCGGCCGCGCCCCACACAGCCAGCGGCCGCCGCCCCGCCGAGTCGATCAGCGCCAAGGACGCCGCCACGCCCACGCACTTGGCCCCCGTTGCAATGCCGGTCAGCCAGGTGGCTGTCGCGTGCGAGGCGATGCCGGCGGACCCCTCCAGCAGGGCCTCCGCATAGTTGAGGACGGCGGAGGAGGCCATGAGCTGGTTTGAGGCCGCCAGCACGGCCGCCACGCCCAGGGCCCGCCGCGTGGGCGCGTGGGCCAGAGCGGCCCGGGTGTCCAGAACCATCAAGCCCAGCGTGCTCAGGAAGCCCGGGTGGGTGGTGGGCGTGGGCGGGCGTGGGTGTGGGTGGGGTGGTGACGGGGGCCTCACCAGGCTGGAGGATCCCGCCCCGGGGTCCAACGAGTCGGCCGTGCCCAGGGCGGCGACCGCGGCGGCTGTTGCCGCTGCCGCTACTGCTGCGGCTGCTTTGACGTCGCCCCCTCCGATGGAGCTGGTCGTGCGGATGGGGGGCAGGCCTGGCGAGGCGGACGCGAGGAGGTCGTCCGGGAAGGGAGACGGCGGCAGTGGCGGCGGCGGCGGCGGCGGCGTCAGGGGAGGGGGCGGGGGTGGTGGTGCCAACGGGCGGGGGTCGAGGGGGCCGGCGGCTGCGGGCAATGCCACCGCCAGTTCCAAGGCCTGCAACGCAGAGCCTGGCGGGGAGGAGGAGCGGGCGCCGCGGCGCAGGAGGCCGCCACCACCGCCACGCCTCAACCCTCCCCTTCCTACCCTGACCTCGGCCCGGGCGGCCGCCGCGGCGGCCGCCTCCTTTTCCACGGCCGACCAGAGGTCCAGCAACTCGTCCTCCGCCGCCGCGGCCGCGCCAGCGTCGGCTGCGCCACCGCCCAGCAGGCGGCCCATCGTCGCCAGGGCCTCGTCCAGCCGCCCGCGCGTCACCAGCCAGCGCGGGGATTCGGGGAGCGCGGCCGCCGCGGCCAGGAGGAGGAGGGCGGGCAGGAGGGGGAGGCCCACCATCGCCCGCCAGGGGGCGGTGGCGGCGGCGGTGGCGCTCCCGGAGGTCCTCCGCTCCGCCGCCCTGGCGATGGCCGCGTCGACCAGGGTCGCCGCCAGCATCCCCCCCGCCAGCGCGCACTCGAAGCCTTCGACGACCCGCCCCCGCACGCGCGCGGGGGCGACCTCCGCACAGTACAGGGGCACCACCAGGGCCGAAATGCCTATGCCCAGGCCGACCACCAGGCGGCCGATGATCAGGGCGGGCAGGCCGTGGGAGGACGCCATGAGGGCGGGGCCCAGGGCGAAGGCGGCCCCGGCCAGGGCGATGGCAGGTCGGCGGCCCCAGGCGGCCGCGGCCGCGCCGCCCACCCAGGCGCCGCCCAGGGCGCCGACCTTGGCGGCCGCGACCACGCCGCCCAAGCCGCGCGGGGTAAGACCGAGATCGACTGAGAAGTACAGGGACGCGCCGCCGATGAGGCCTTCATCGTACCCGTACAGGAAGCCGGCCAGGCAGGCAAAGGCGACGATGCGGAGCAGCATGGCGTTGGTTGGAGGAGAGAGCGGGGGGCGAATGCTCCTCCCTCCGCGTTTTTTTTTCGCGTGCCCAAAGAGGACGTCCTGCGGCGTTATTTTGTACAGGCAGCGTGGATGCCCACTCAATAGAGGTGGCGTGGGCGTGGTCAGGGAGAGGGACGGCGCGCTCTACCGACGCCCCCGTCCGGGCAGAAAAAAGTGTTGCGAATGACTTTCTGAACATTCGCGAATCCGGACTGTTCCTTTCCTCTGCCCCCCTTCCTTATCCCCGCCCGGGAAGAAGGGCGCTCCCTTCCTGCCGCCCTGTTTGACCTCGTCCGCCGTGGAACGCACACGCTCCCACGCCCCTGCCCTGTAGATAGAATAACAGGCGTGTCCTCGAAATGGCGACGTGTGGCCCGCCCATCTCCGGCGGCGGCAGCGCCGCCGCCGGACCTAGCCACTCGGGCCGCCCTTTACCCGCGGCCAGCCGGCCGGTGCCCCGCCCTAGCTCCTGTCGCCCCCCTCGAAGACGTAGCCAGATTATCATTGTTGCCTCCGCACTGGATGAAAATGCGCCATCCACCTCGGGCGGCGATGGGAAGCAAAGTAACTTGCCGCCAGTTCCCCCCATCCCCCCTCCTGCCGACCCGGGGGAGGCCGCCCGCCCGTTCCCCTGGTGGAAGGCCTTGTTCAACGGCGGCCGCAAGGCGTCCACCTCCCACCCCTCCATTTACCGCCTCATGGATGCCCTGGACACCGCGCCCCGGGTCCGCACCCGGACGGCTGGGGATAGGAAGGCAAGAAAGAGAAGCGGGAGCGTTAAAACGATGAAGCACGCTCGCTCCCACCCCACCCACTCCTTTTGCATCGCAACACACACACACACTTCACACGCGCCTTCCCCTTCTCCATACCCATCTCACGCAGATCGACCAGCTGGCTGACCTGGCCGTCTTGAACGCCCGCCTCGCCCCCCCCGGCTCCCCCGGCGCCGCGGACCCCACCGAAGTGCGGAAGCGGCTGGAATTTCTGCGCACGCGCCGCGCGCTCTGGGCGCGCGTGTACGAGGCGGTCACCCGCTGGGACGTCGCCGCCACGCTGGCCGTTATCGAGGCCGCCACCGCGGAGGTGGGGGCCGCGCTGGAGGACCGGGCGGACGGGCGGGTGGGCGTGGGCGAGCTGGCGGCCCGGCTAGCGGGGTTGCGGGCGGACGTCAGCGCCGCGCGCGCGCGCCTGGCGACCTCCTCCGCGGCGCTGGCCGCGTCGGCGGCCCGCCTGGCCGCCCTGCGCGCGGATGCGGAAGTCCTGGAAGCCGCCCTCGCCCGCGGCCAGGCCTGGGCGGACGCGGGCGAGGAGGCTGGGAGGAGGGCAGGGGCGGCGGCGCCCGGCGGTGCCTCCGCCGCAACCGCAACGACCGACCCACCCCAGACGGCCTCCCCCGCTGCTGCCTCGCTCTGGTGGCCCGTCGCGTTTTCGTCGACCATCCGCCCGGGCGCCCTGGCCGCCTTTGACCTGTACGGCGACCCCTGGGTCCTGTTTCGGCCGCCACCAAGTGACGGTGCCGACCCCCTGCTGACCCCGCCTCCTCCTGTGTCGTGCCTCCTGGACGAGTGCGCGCACCGGGCGTGCCCCCTGTCGTTGGGCCAGGTCACGCGGGGGGGGGCTGTGCAGTGCCCCTACCACGGCTGGACTTTTTCAGGCGGGGGCTCGCTCGTCGCCGCGCCCTCCACCCGGGCCCACCCGCGGGGCGTGCGGGTGCCCGCCCTGCCCGTCGTGGAAGCCGATGGACTGGTGTGGGCGTGGCGGCCGCCCGGCGGGGCGGCCGCACTGAGGGTGGTGGCCGCCGCCGCCGCGGCCAACGAGGACGGCGCCGCCGCCTCCCTGCCGCCCCTCTCCCCTCCTGGCCCGCCGCCGGACCTGGCCGCCACGCCGGCTGGCTATACCGTCGTCGCGGAGGCCGTCGTCGAGACGACCGACCCGGCAGCGGTCGTCCTGGCCCGGCTGGCGAGCGGGCGGGCGGCGCTGGCGAGCGGGCGCGCTCCGGCGACGGCGACTGCCGCCGGCGGCCTCCTGCTCGGGGCGGTGGTGAAGGGCGGCGGCGGCGGCGGCGGCGGCGGGCCGCCCTCCTCCTCTGACTCCTTGCCCATAATCGCCGCCCAGGTCGGCGCTGGCCTCGTCATCACGACCGCCGGCCCCGCCCGCCCCGAAGACGGGTCCCGCCCCCTGCGCCTCCTGCACGGCGTCTCCCCCGCGGGCGGCCCCCTAACGAACCCGGGCGGGTGCCGCGTCCTCCTGCGCGTCTGCGTCTCCGAGCACGTGCACTGGCTGGCGCGGGCGGGGCCGGGGTCGGCGGCGGGGTGGGCAGCTCTGGCGGAGGGCGGGGTGCGGGCGGATGCGGGGCCGCCGCCCGTGAGTGGCATGCCGGAGGTGGGCGTGGCGAGGAGCGCTGGGGATGGATGATTTCGTCCAGGCGGTTGAGGAAGGGCTTGAAGTGGGAGGTGGGTGGGATGCAAAAAAATAAACTGCGCAACATAGCCTTTCCTTTCTCCGTCACCCCCACCACCTCAACCCCGACCCGCTGGGGGCTAGAGACACGCTCAGCGCCATGAACCCCCCCCACCCTCGTGACCGGGCCGCCATCCTGGCCGCCCACCTGGGCGGCGGCAGCGGCACTGCCAGCGGCTGCATTGCGCGCCCTTCAGAGCTGGCCGCCGCGCCGACCGCTGCGCCCGACGCCCGCGCCGATCCTGGTGATCTTCAGTACGCGGTCGCCCTGCCAGAGGTGCTAGACGCGCCTGGTCCGTGGCCTGTGCGGCGGTGAGTTCGATGGGTCGTTGGCGCGTGTGCCGTCTGCCGCGCCGGGCATGCAACAGCGCGTCAGATGCCACCCCCCCCCCCCCTCCCCCCCCTTCTCTTTTTCTCATCCTTCCCTCCTTCCCATCAAAACACAGCTCCACCCTCTCCCCCCAACACCTGGTCTCCCGCTTCCCGGCCCCCGACGAGGGCGTGGCCACCCTATACGACGTCCTAGAGTGCGCGATCCGGCGGTATCCCAATGTGAGCGCAGGAGGGGAAGGAGAGGAGGGAGAGCGTTTGGGGAGGCTGGCCAAAAAAAAAATGCTCGACCTTGCCATGATGCGAGGGGGGCCTCCTGTTTACACAGGAGGCCTTAAGCTGAGGCGCCCGACGCCCGACCTCATCAAACAACCCTCTACCACCATTCCAACAGGAACCCTACCTCGGCCAGCGCCAGCGGGACGGGCGGGGCGCGCTCGGGCCCTACCACTGGATGACCTTTGCCCAGGCCGGCGCCCAGCGGGACGCCATCGGGGCCGGCCTGGTGGGTGCGGGGCGGTTGAAGGCGGGCGACGCGGTCGGCCTGTACGCCGTCAACTCGCGCGACTGGGCGCTGGTGGACGCGGCCGTCCACGCGCACGCCCTGGTCGCCGTCCCACTGTACGACACCCTGGGCGAGGACGCTGTCCGCTACATCGCGGACCACGCCGGGCTGGCCGCGGTGGCGTGTTCGGCGGAGACGGCGCCGGTGCTGCTGGCCACGCTGGGCGCGGACGGCGCGCCCAAGAGCGTACGCCTGGTGGTTGTCTGGGGCGGGCCGCCGGGGGCGCCGCCCCCGCCGGCCCCGCCCGGGTGGGCCGGCACAGTCCTGACCCTGGACGCGGTCCGGGCGCTGGGGGCGGCGTCGTCCTCGTCGCCGTCCGCCCCTCCTCCTGCCCGCCCCCGCCCCACCGACACGGCCCTGTTCTGTTACACGAGCGGGACGACGGGCGTGCCCAAGGGCGCCGTCCTCACCCATTCCGCCCTGGTTGCCAACGCGGCCGGGTCCCGCGCCGTCGCCGACCTTGGCGCCCCGGGCGACGTCCACGTCTCCTACCTCCCCTTGGCCCACATCTACGAGCGCGTCAACTTCATCGGCGCCACCTACGCGGGTGTAGCCGTCGGCTTCTATTCGGGAGACGTGGCCACCCTCCTGGACGACGTCCTGACCTTGCGCCCCACCATTTTCGCGTCCGTCCCCCGCCTGTGGAACCGGATCTATGACCGCGTCCTAGCTGGCGTCAAGGAGTCGGGCCCCCTGGCCCGCCGCCTGTATGAGACGGCGTACGCCCACAAGCGGGCGGCCCTGCTGGCCGGGCGGGACGGCGGTTTACGTGGTGCGTTTTGGGACCGCCTGGTCTTCTCCAAGATTCGGGCTAAGGTCGGCGGGCGGGTGCGCTTGATGACGACCGGGTCCGCGCCCATCGCCGCCGAAGTCCTGGACTTTTTGCGCGTCGCCTTTGGGGCGATCGTGCTGGAGGGTTACGGCATGACGGAGACGGGCTGCACCATCACGCTGACGTGGCCGTCTGAAAGCACGGCCGGGCACGTGGGCGGCCCCATCCCGTGCTGTGAGGTGAAACTGGTCGACATCCCGGAGATGAGCTACCTGGGCAGCGACGCTCCGCACCCGCGGGGCGAGGTATGCGTGCGGGGGCCGTCCCTGTTTGCTGGGTACTACAAAGACCCCGCCCAAACGGCCGAAGTGTTGGGCCCGGACGGGTGGTTGCACACGGGCGACGTGGGCGAGTGGCTGCCGGGGGGCCGCCTCCGCATCATCGACCGCAAGAAAAACATCTTTAAGTTGGCCCAGGGCGAGTATATTGCCCCCGAAAAGATCGAGGGTGTGTACGGGCGGTGCCCGCTGGTCGCCCAAGCGTTTGTGTATGGGGACTCCCTGCGCGCGGAGCTCGTCGCGCTGGTCGTGCCCGACCCGGACACCGTCCTGCCCTGGGCGCGCGAGAGGGGTTTGGTGCCTCCCGGAGCGTCGCCTGAGGAGGCGGTCGCCAAGGTGTGCGTGTCCCCAGCCGCCGCGGCGGCCGTGCATGCGGCCATGGTGGCGGAGGGGCGGGCGGCGAAGCTGCGCGGGTTTGAGCAGGTCGCCGCGATCACACTGACGCCCGACGCTTTTTCCGTGGACAACGGGCTGCTGACGCCGACCTTTAAGGTCAAGCGGGCGGCGGCGGAGAAGGCATTTGCGGGCGCGATTGCGGCCATGTATGCCCGGCTGAAGGAGTGAGGAGGAGGTGGGTGCGTGCGTGCGTTTTTGTGTGTGTGCGTGTGGAGAAGAGAGCGTCCGCTAGGAGGCGCTAGGAGGCGCGTCCGCTATGCTAGTGTTTTGTGTTTCTAAAAAAAAATGCTCTCTCTTCAAACCAGCACGCCCGCCGTCGGGTCGTACTTGGCCGCGGGCGTCTGGGCCGGCGACGGCGGCGAGGCCGGGCGGTTGTCTTTCGGCACCTCTACCGGGCGCCACGGCTCGCACACCTTGCGGCACGCAGCCAGGCGGTCGGCCTCCGAGCCCGGCGCCTCCCGCCCGTCGATGAAGCCCGCCGCGCCGGACGGGCAGGTGACCTTGGTCTGGCCGCTGCTGCTGTCTTGGCTGAAGGAGCAGGCCGGGATACCGGCGGGGCCGCCAGGGGAGAGCGTGCTGCCCCCACCACCACCACCGCCGCCGCCTGACCCACCGCCACACTCCCACCATTTTGTGGGGAGGCACCCGATCTTCGGGCACCAGGCCGCGCACGCGTCGCCGACGGACGCGCCGCCCTTGGTCAGGCCGATGACGCCCAGGGAGGCGGCCGCGGCGAGGCCGCCCAGGCAGGCCGTCCGGAAGACCAGGCTGCCAAAGATGCGCCCGGCCGGGCGGCGGCCGAGGGGCGGCGTGCGGGCAGCGCCGGCTGCCGCTGCGCCCGCTGCGGCGTCCGCGGCGCCCACCGGCCGCCGCGCCCACCCCCCGCCCTCCGGCCCGCCCGGCCTGCCCACCACCCCCGCCGCCAGCGCTCCCGCCCACGCCGCCCCCGCCGTGTACCAGTTGTCGTGGAGCGGGGTGAGGCCAATGGCGGCCAGCGCGGCGCCGACCAGCACCAGGATGAGGGCTGACAGCGGCCTGTGCGCGTAGGCACGCCAGTGCAGGGCCTGGAAGGCGGCGGCGGCACCCCACAGGGCGGCCGCGCCGGACGGGGCGCCGACAGCCTGCGCCCGGGGCAGCAGGTTGGCGGAGGCCAGGCAGCCCAGCGCGGACCCGCCCACGAAAATGGCGGGCACGGTCAGCCAGGGCGCGACCGCCGACCGCCCGACCAGGCGCCCCAGGGACAGGGCCAGCGTCAGCGTGGCCAGCAGGTCGATCGCGCCCGCGGTCAGGCCCGCAGAGGCGGCCAGGCGCCACCACTGGCCGGCAATGAGGGCGGGCGTGGCCTTGACGCCCAGCGAGTAGAGCGTGGCGGGCGACGCGCCGACCATGGGGTTTGTGGACAGGGGCGCGACCCCCCACCCGTTTTTCCAGAGAGCCACGATGAAAGCGGCCAGCAAGGCGCCCTCCAGGGCGTAGAGGGAGAGCGTGGCGGCCGTCCGGCCCGCCCGGGCGAGGGCGGATGGAGGGGCCGGGCGCGGGTAGGGGGGCGGAGGGCGGGCGGCCGCAGCCCAGAGGGGCATCGGCGGCGGGCGGGGCCAGGGGGGGCCGCCGCCGGGGCCGCCCGGGGGCGGCCCGGGCGACCGCCCGGCCGCCGCGGCTTGCAGGGCCGCCCACTCCGCCTCCTGGCGGCGCAAGGCTTCCGCCAGGGCCGGGTCGGAAGGGGGCGGCTGGGCGCCACCGCCGGCACCACAGCGAGTGCTCCCGCCACCCCCTTCCCCTGCCGCCGTGGCCTCCTCGCCCTCCGCGGCCGGCAGGGGCTGGACATGCCCGTCCGAACCCAGTGCCCACGCCATGTGCGCCCCGCACCAGTCCTCCACGGACCGGCGCAGGGCGACGTTCGGTGTCAGCGGGACAGGGCGCCCCAGGCGCTGGCCCGTGGCGGGGCAGGTCGCGTTGCCCGCCGCCAGCCAGCGCTCGATGGCTACGCGCTCGTAAGATTGCCCCGTGGGCAGCATGACGGGGTCTCGGAACAGGGTGAGGGCGATGGGGCAGAAGAAAGTGGGCGGGGCGCCGGCGTCCGCGGCGTGCGTGTCGAGGTCGGTGCAGGCCGCGTCGGCTCCTTCATTCCCATCATCATCGCCGGCCGGCGCGGACGCCCCGATCTCGGCCAGCCACCGGTCGGCCAGGGCCCGGTCGCCCCGGGCCTTGCGGAGCAGGTCCCGGTAGAGGCCCGCGTCTGTGGGAGGGAAGGTAGAGGGAAGGTGGGTGAAGGTAGAGTGGGGGCGGCAAGGGGGGTGCGCGCGCCACCCCTGGAGCGCGAATTTGTGTTTCGTTTTGGAGGCCTCTGGGTGCGGTTTTGCCACGCACCGACACACAGAATATGCACTTTGTGAGAGGCACCGTGTGCGCTGTGTGTTAGGCGAGTGCTGCCCTCTCCACCGCGGCTCTAGAAAGCGAGCACGGAGAGAGCGTGGGCGCCGCCAATTTCCTCCGCACTCTCTCACCTTCATTCCCGGGCCCCGCGCCGCTCAAGGGCCTGCTCGCCAGGGCCTCCCGGTTCAGGGGTGGAGCTGAGGGCGCGGATGATGCGGCGGCTTCCGGGTCGGGAGGCATAATGGTGCGTTGGAGAGGCGCTGTAGAGCGTTCGAGGAAAAAACACACAGTGGACGAGTGAACTTGGCTGCGTGCCACGCTCTCAACCCGCCCCCGACACGGCCCCTCATTTTCCGTGTGGTTGCCGCCCACGCCCGCCCACGCTCTCTCTTTCTCACACACGAACCCGGACACAAAAGAATACACACACACTACACACTCGCTCTCCCTCTCTCCTTCTTCAAACCCCCCCAAGCGGCAGCCCCGCCCGCAGCCCGGCCGCCACCCGCCGCCGGGTCGCGTCGGCGGCTGTCTCCTCCATGGCCGCCGCGGGCCCATCCCCCGCTCCGACCGCGAGGCTCCCGCCGGGCGTCGTCGCGCCCGCCGCCGCCTCCGCGGCCGCCTCCCCGCGCAGGGCCCGGGCGACGGTGGGCGGCAGCAGGGAGGTCAGGCTCCCCCCCGGCAGCCCCCCAGCCGCCAAAACCGCCCCCGTCACACCTTCCTCTGCCTCGGCGTCCAGCGCCCCAACTGCCCGCTCCACCCGCTCCGCCGCCGCCTCCAGGCGGGCCCGGATGGCGGGCATGCGGGCGACCGCCGCCGCAAAGCGGGCCTGGAGCTCGGCGGGAGGGGGCGGGTCGTCGGCCTCTTCCTCCTCCTCCGCCTCCCCGGGCGCGGCGGGGCCAGCGGCAGCCTCTGCCCCGCTGGCCACCGCCGCGTCGGCCGCCACCGCCGCTTCGTCCGCCACCGCGCAAGCCCGCATCTCCTCGACCAGTCGGTCGCCGATGATGACGGGAGCGGTCGCCCGGAGCTCGCCCACCCGGATGGAGGCGGACTCGATCTGGTAAAAAGAAAGGAAGAAAAAATAGGGTGTGAGAAGAAAAACACTGACTAGAGAGGGGAAGGTGGGGCGGCACACAAGCCCCTGAACCAAACTCACCGCCTCCTCCAGGCCGCCCAGCTCGGCATCGGCCTGGAAGGCCCCGCCCCAGGCGCCCGCGGCCGCGGCGGCGGCGACGGCGGCGGCCGCGTCGGTGTCCGCGGTGGCACTGTGAGGGGAGATGAGAGAGAGAGGAGGTTTGGGAGGTGATGAGGGGTTTGTGTGCGGACCAATGAGGTGCGCTCGCTCTCGCGCATTTCACACAACAGGGCACGATCTTGCACGCACCCGTCATAAGTGGTGCACTGGAGGAGGCGGGCCATGATGGCGTCCTGTGCGAATGCGAATGAGAGGAAAAGTGTGTTGAGGTTGTGAAGGTCGGGGGCAGAGAGTAAGTGTCCCTCCGCCGCTCGTCGCTATCTCTCTCCGTCACTTGACCACCTGTCTTCACCACTCACCACGCTCGTCTGCAGGGACTTTTCGGCGGCCTTGCGCTCGCCCTCGGGAGCGTCCTGGAGGGAGGCCTGTGATGGGGGGTGGAGAGAGAGAGGCGTGAGCAAAATCTGGCGCATGTGGCCGCGCGCCAAATTGAATAGCGCGGACGTCGCCCCCAGGCCCAGGAACGAGGTCAGCTTCCCGCCCAAACTCCACACAGGTGCGGCCACGTATGCCTCTAGCATTTGCATGCACAAGAAGAACGGAGCCTTCTGTCTCCCCCCCAAAAAATAACAACTCACCCGCAGCGCCCGCCGCGACGTCGTCGTAAGCAGCTGATGCAGTTTGGCCACGTCCGCCCGGGAGGCGAGGGCGACGCGGGCGGACGGGGGAATGGGGGGAGGGAGAGAGGCGGTGGTGGTCATTGTGTGCGTGTGTGTGTGTGCGTGTGACTCGGGTGTGTGTGGCGCGCGTGTGCAAAGGTGGGCGCGTCGTCGAGAAAAAGGTTTTTGAAACAGCAGTCGGTTTCCGCACTCGTCTCTTCTCACCGCAGCGCCCAGGCGTCTCTCTCTCCCATCGCGCGGCAGAGGAACCCTCTCTCTTCGCCTTTCCTCCATGTCCGCCCACCCCCCCACCCCCATGGACCGCCCCGTCCCGGCGGGCAAGGCCCAGGTGTGTGTGGGGTTGAGTGAGAGATGGGGAGGGCGCAACAGCAAAACATCGAGCTCTCTCTTTTCCATCGCTCATCATCCCCAAAACCTCCCTCTCGCGCGCTCTCCCCCCTCCCCCTTTAGCTCCCGCTCTCCACGCTCGCCTTCCTGTTCTCCGAGGTCGTCCAGCACGCCCAGGCCGGGGCGGCCTCCCTGCCCGACCTGGAGCGCCGCCTGGCCGACCTGGGCCGCCCTGTCGGCGCGGCGCTGGCAGAGCTCTTGGCGTGGCGCGAGCGGGCGGGCCGGCGGGAGGTCCGCCTACTGGACGCGCTCAAGTTTGTGCACTCCACGCTCTGGCGTGCCCTGGCCGGCCACCCCGCCCGGGACCTGGAGCAGTCCAACGCGGCGGAGGATGAGTACATGATTTCCGACCCGGACCTCCCCCTCAACCGCGCCATTTCCGTGCCCCGCGATTTTGGGGGCCTCAACGCGGGCGGGGCATTCGCGGCGGGCGTCGTCGCGGGCGCCCTGGCGGCGTCGGGCTTCCCGGCCCGGGTCACCGCGCACTGGGTGGAGGCCGGGCCGCCCGCGGCTGCGGGCGGGGGTGGGAGTGTGCTGGGCGGCAGCGGCGGCAGCGGCGTCGGCGGTGGCGGCGGCGCGCCTGCGGCAGCACCAGGCACGGGTGGTGGCAACCAACAACCCCGGCCAACGGCCCCGCAGAAGACGACCATCCTCATCAAGTTTGAGCCGGCCGTCATGGCGCGGGAGGCCCGCCTGGCGGCGGCGGGCTGATCAGAAGGATAGAGAGAGAGAGAGAGAGAGCGTAGCGCGTTTTGTAGAAAGAGGGTTCAACCCCGCTGTGTTCCCTTTTTTTTCTAATCCCTCTTGCCGCCCGCCGCCAGCTTGTTGTACGCCCGCGCCGTCAGCCCCACGCACAGGGCGCCGGCAACAACCCCGCCATCCGCCGCGGCGTCCAGCGCGCGGGCGGCGGCGCCCGTGAATGGCGCGGGCAGCCCGGCCCGGGCGGTCAGCACGCGCGCCGCCTGCGCCGGGCGGCGGGCCTCCCGGGGCGCGGCCGTGTGTTCAAATCCCGCCAGGGCGATGACTAGGGCCGCCAACAGGAAGGCCAGGGCGGGTAGCAGCCCCAACAGGCCTCGCCGCTCCTTGTGCGGGCGGCCAAAGGCCGAGCCAAAGGCGTGGGCAGCGCCCAGGGCGGCCGCCGCTGCCGCGACGCCGACGACTGCCGCCGCCGGTAAGGGGTCGCCCGCGAGGACGGGCATGGCCGCCGCCCACAGGGTGCGTAGGGCGGCCAAGCCGGCCGTCGCGGAGGCGGCCCGCCTCAGGCGGCGGCGGAGGGCGGGGAGGGCGTGGTAGCCTGGACAGGAGAGAGGGAGAGGGGGTGGGTTGAGAGACAAGGGGCGCGTGCGTCTTGGCGGGCACTCACCGGCCGCGAGCCCTCGCTTATTTTTGCTGCACTCACGGTTCTCGATGGTCATGCGGAAGCCGTAGTCGGTGCCGTCCGTGCCGGCCTAGAGACGAAGGGAAGAGAGAGAAAGGGAGAGAGAGGCAAGGTTGAGAATTTTGAGCAAAGGATAAAAAGTGAGACATACGCGGGGGCGAGCGTCGCCTCGGGCACTGAGGGACGGGCGGCGCTTTTGGGACACTTCCGATCGTACGCACCGGGCGTGGGGCAAGGGTGCGGGGCGGCATATGGCGTTGGCGACAGAGAGCGCGCCTTGCTTTCGCAAAAAAAGAAAATGAGGCATGCTCGACCCTCAAGCACTCTGCTATTTCCACGTCTATCTCCGCCCGCCGCTCCTCCCACTCCCATCACACACACACCCTCCCACATCCGTCAAATGGCGACCACCCTGCGTGCATCCACCTCGTCCGCCGTCCGCGCCGCCGCCTGCACCGTGCGCGTGGCCGTCCCCGCCCGCTCGGTCGCGGCCGCCGCAGCCCGCCCGGCGTCCGCCTTTAACAAGCCGTCCCTCGTCTCTGGCCGGTCGCCCGCGGCCATGGCCATCCGCCGGATGGCGACCGCTGTTCGGGCGACGCCTGGTGAGCTCAGGAAAAAGGGAAAAGGGGGTTGGGATTGACAGAGGGAGCGCGTTGGAGGGGGGAGCCGTCGAGCACACGCCAGCTTTTTTTTTCCGACCCCCGCCTAGCCGAGTCTCACAAAACTTCCTCTCTCACGTCGCACTCTCTTCTCTCTCCTCTCTCTCTTGCACTGCTTTGTAGGTGATTCCGGCGCCGTGACGGACAAGGTCTTTTTCGACATCGAGATCGGGGGCGCGCCGGCCGGGCGGATCGTGATGGGCCTGTACGGGGATGACGTCCCGAAGACGGCCGCCAACTTCAAGGAGCTGTGCACGGGGTCCATGGGCTTCGGCTTCTCGGGGTCGGCCTTCCATCGGTGAGGGGGCGGGGAGAAAGAGGGAGGGGCGGGGAGAGAGCGGCAGGGGAGAGACAAAGAGGGGAGCAGAGCCCCCTTCTTTCTCTGCGCACCCGCGCCGCGCGCAAGCGCGCGCGCCTGGAGAGAAGAAAAAGAGAGGCGTGGGTTGTCTCTCGTTCGCGCACTCCACTCACATCCATTCCTCTCTCTCTCTCCCCCCGCGCCCCTCACAGTGTCATCCCCCAGTTCATGCTGCAGGGCGGCGACTTCACGGCGGGCAACGGCACGGGCGGCAAGTCCATCTACGGGCGCACCTTCCCCGACGAGAACTTCACCTTCGCCCACACCGTCCCCGGCCTGCTCTCCATGGCCAACGCCGGGCCCAACACCAATGGCTCCCAGTTCTTCATCACCACCGTCCCCACGCCCTGGCTGGACGGCAAGCACGTCATATTCGGGCGGGTCGTGGAGGGCATGGACGTGGTGTCCAAGATCGAGGGCGGCCCCACGGGCCCCATGGACCGCCCGGCCAAGGAGGTCAAGATTATTGCGTCTGGCGTGGTTTGAGATGGGGAAGAGGGGGGTTGACATCGTGGGGTCGTGCTGGTGCGCGCGCATTTGTGAGGCGTGCGCAAAGCGCGCGCGTGCCGGCGTTTGTGTGTGAACGTTCTGACGAAACGACCGGGCCCCCCCTCGACGCCTTCCATTCCACCGAAAACAAAAAGCGCGCCGTGCGTCTCCGTCTCTTTCTCTCGGCGCGAACAAAGGGCTCGCGCTTTGCCCGCGCCCCCGTCATGGCGCTCGCCAAGTACAAGTTGGTGCGCGTGTGGTGTGTGAGAGGCTGGCGTGTGAGGTGGGTGCGCCAGGGCGCGCACGACCGCCCCGTCGATCGGCGAGTCTATTTTTTTTTCTCGGGCGCCGGCGCGCCCGCGTCTCTCCTCCGCTCTGCCTGTGCATCGCGCGCCTGGCGCCACGCCCGCGCCATGCGCAGGCACGGCCACTCCATTTGTCCGCGCCCACGCGTGGGCGCGTGAGCGTGTGTGTTGGGTGGGGCATGCGTTGTGAGAGATAACTGCTGTCCGTGTGGTCTCCATTTGTTTTTCCTAACCTTCCCCTCTCCCATCCATCTCCCCTCTCCTCCCTCCCCTCTCCTCCCTCACAGGTCTTCCTCGGTGACCAGTCGTGCGGCAAGACCTCCGTAATCACCCGGTTCATGTACGACAAGTTCGACAACACCTACCAGGCGACGATTGGCATCGATTTCCTGAGCAAGACCATGTATTTGGAAGACCGGACCGTCCGGCTCCAGCTGTGGGACACGGCGGGCCAGGAACGGTTCCGCTCGCTCATCCCGTCCTACATCCGGGATTCCAGCGCTGCCATCGTCGTGTATGACGTCACCTCCCGCCCCTCTTTCGCCAACACGGAGCGGTGGGTGGAAGAGGTCCGGGCGGAGCGAGGGGGCGACGTGGTGGTGTGCCTGGTGGGGAACAAATCGGACCTGGTGGACAAGCGGCAAGTCTCCATTGAAGAAGGCGACGCCCGGGCCCGGGAGCTGGGCGCCCTGTTCATCGAGACGTCCGCGAAGGCGGGCTTCAATGTGAGCGCCCTGTTCAAAAAGGTGGCGGCCGCGCTGCCAGGCGCGGACGCGGCGCTGGCCGGCGCGGCGGGCGGGGCCGGGCTGGTGGACGTCAACCTGGCGGCCGACAAGGTGTCCGCCCCGGCGGCCAGCTCGTGCGCGTGCTGAATGAGCATGGGGATGTGAGAGGAGGGCCCCTTAGCGCGCGCGCGGGAGTGGATGAAGAAAGAGTGTGGGTGGGTTTGAAAAACAGGCTAGTCGTCTCTAAAAACATTTTCACTTGCGCCCCCCACCCCCGCCTTCAATCGCGCCGATCTCGGTGTCCTCGTCCGTTGTCATTAGCGCCTCGTACGATGCCGCGATGGCCTGGAACCGCGCGTTGGCGGCGGCCTTTTCGGCGTCACTCTTCCCGCCCTGCTTGTCTGGGTGCCACACGCGGGCGAGCGCCCGGTACGCGGCCGTGCAGTCGGCCTTGGGCGCGCCCACGGGCACGCCAAGGGCGCCGTAATCCCGGGCGTGACGCAGGTGGTAAATGCGGCGGACCGCCCACTTGGTCTCCTTCTTCTTTTCCTGGGCGGCCGCGCGCTGGCGGGCTTTCTGTTCCAGGTTGGCGGCCGCTTCCCGGATGAGGCGGGTCGCTTTTTCCAGAGCGGCCGGGGCGCCAAAGAGGTGGACCGTGATGAGGGGGGGAGATACCGGCTGCTTGGCGGCGGCGTCTTCGCCGCCTGCGGCGGCAGCAGCAGCAGCAGCCGCAGCCGTGGCGGCCGCGGACTGCTTCACGACCTGGACCCGGGCCTTTGATTTCGCGGTGATGAGCTTGATCGTCGCCCCGCCCGGGCCGATGACCCGCTTGACTTCGGCGGGGGTGAGGGTGAGGGTGGCGTCCGGGACCGGTTCCGCGTCCTCGTCCTCGTCCGCGCCGACAGCCCGGCCGGCCGCGAGCGCGGTGGCGGTGGCCGCGTCAGTCTCTCGCTCCGACTGGGCGGCAGCAGCCGCAACAGCGGCCGCCGCCTCGGGCGCGACCTCCCTGTCCATGAAATCGTCTAGCGGGTCGATATCGCTATCGTCGTCATTGTCCGCATCGGCATCAGCAACAGCAGGCTGATGGTTGGCGTCCAGGGCGGCCGCGGCGGCCCGCGCTGCGGCGGCTGCGACGGCGGCCGGGTCAGCTGGGGGTCGTGGTGGAGGTGCAGGAGCGGCAGCAGCCGGCTGCGGCTGTGCCTGTTGTGTCTGCCCAGCCCGCCAAGCTGCCAGGCGGGCCAGGCGGGCCTGGAGCTTGTCTTCCGCGTCACCGGGTGGGGGTGGGGGGGGCGTGGCGACGGGAGCAGCAGCAGCAGGCACGGGCCGGCTGGGCGGGTGGTCGTCGCGGCGGCGCCTGTCCTCTGCCTCGGCCGACTGCGAGCGCTCACGCCGCCGCCGGGGCGAGCGCGAGCGGGACCTGTGGCGGCAGTCATAGCCGTCGTCCTCCCGTCGCCGCCGGGGTGAGGCGGACCGGCGGCCGCTCATGTGAGGGGCGCGCGCGGCAGAGAAAGGGAGAGAATGGAGTGAACTTGGAGCAGCGCCCGCAGTGGCCAGCATCTCGCTTATTCATTCTACTGTTCACGCTGTGAGCGCGCACACAACACGCACACACGCCCGCACACACACATGGCCACCACCACCGCGGAGCCCTTGCAGGAGGAGGAGGCTGGCGGCGGTGCCGGCACGCACTGTTGCTCGGCCTGCTCCTTTCCCATCGCCTCCTACGGCCGCCTGTGGCCGTGCCGGCACGCCTTTTGCCTGGCCTGTGCGACCGGGCACGCCCTGTGCTTTCTCTGCCAGTCCACCATCTCACGGGTGGAGCGGGTGGACACGCCCCTATTCATCTCGCCCGTCACGCTGGAGGCGTTCCACAGTACGTCGATTCAGGGTGATGGGGTGGTGGGTGCTCCCCCTGGGGAAAATCTTTAACCCCAGCCCTCGGCGCGCCGCGCGAGTCTGCCCTGTTCCTCGACCTCCATTCCCTTGCCGCGGCCTGGGTTATGGGGGGGGGAGGGGGAGAGGGACGGTCCACGCCCGGTCGAGCGAGGGTGCTGAGTATATCCTCGCTCTATGCGCTGCACAGTCACAGTTTCCGGAGCAAGAGACGTCGGAGCGAGCCCCACATTCTCATGCACTGCTATTTGATGCACACACTTACATATCCTCACTCCCTTCCCTTGGACCCACCCACCCACAAAAACAGCCGCCGCCGACCTCGAGGCTCACCTGACCGCCGCACGAGCGCGCCTGGCCCCCATCCGCGTCCTGCCCCCTCCCACCGGCCCGCCTGCCGTCGCCCCACCTCCGCAGTACCCCCCCATGGTCATGCGGCGACCACCAGCGCTGCCGCCCCCTGGGGCGCCACCATTGCTGGCGCTGCCAGGGCCGCCGCCGCAGTGACGTGTGTGTGTGAGGAGACTATGCAGCGTGTGCACACACAAACAGGGCCCTGTAATCTATCCGTCTGCAGTTAGAACAGAACGCAAAACGCGTGCTCCACTAAAAACTCCCCTCCTCTAAAGACGCGCACCCCCTCCCGCCAATGTCAGCTCCCTAAAAACAATCCCGTCCAGCCCGGGCGGCACCAGCGTTATGCCGGCCTCAAGCTCATCATCGCCGTGGAGATAAAGCCTCGATACGCCCACCGTCTCCTCATATAGGTGGGCGGTGGCGGCGGCGGCCGTGGCCTCACCCTTGGCCATACACAAGACCGGCACCAGGCGAGTCCGCCCTGCCAGGGCACGCAGGGCCGCAGTCTCTGCTTCCTCTCCCGTCGGGTCATGATGATACAGGGCGACCACCAGGTCTGGCCACGAGCCTGGCAGCGGCGACGGCGGCCCGCCCTCCCACAACCGGCGCACCGCGCCCGCGAGCAC
>Ga0315287_10001373_pt1 | contig 22328 bp, 19 predicted proteins | sample YL17G11_0_MG_FD_205037 | JGI IMG/M metagenome (GOLD analysis project Ga0315287, IMG submission 205037) | Sediment microbial communities from Yellowstone Lake, YNP, Wyoming, USA - YL17G11_0 | ecosystem: Environmental > Aquatic > Freshwater > Lake > Sediment | place: USA: Wyoming | collected...
TCCGGGAGCCGGCCGTCTTCCTCATGGACGAGCCTCTCTCCAACCTTGATGCCAAGCTCCGGGTCCAGACCCGGGCCGAGATCGCGCGGCTCCACCAGCGCCTCAAGACGACGATCATCTACGTCACCCACGACCAGGTCGAGGCGATGACGATGGGCCAGCGGATCGCCGTCATGAGCCAGGCCAAGCTCCAGCAGGTGGGGACACCGAGGGAGCTCTACGACCACCCGGCCAACAAGTTCGTGGCCGGCTTCATCGGCAGCCCGGCGATGAACTTCCTGTCTGCGGAGCTCACCGGCTCCGGGGAATCAGCGGGGCTCAGCGTGGCCGGCATCACGTTCGCGCTCCCCGCCCATTACCGCGAGGCCGTGGGTGCGACCAGCGGCGCGAAGTTCACTCTCGGCATCCGGCCGGAGCACCTCAACGTCGTGGCGGGCGACGTCCCCACGGCCGCTGTCCGGACCACCGCCGATGTTGTCGAGTACCTCGGCAACGAGGTGCTCCTCCACGCGATGGTCGCCGACGTCGACGTCGTCGCCCTCGTCGACCGCGAGCACCACGTCCGGCCCGGTGACGTCATCGACCTCCACATCCCGCTCGACCAGTTCCACCTGTTCCACGCCGACTCGGACCTCGCGGTCGCCCGCCCGCGCTTCGCGCCCGCGAGGCCCCTCGCGAGCTGAAGCCGTCGCCTGCTGACGCAGCTGCACCGCGACGAGCCGGGCCGCGAGGCCCGGCTCGTCGATTCCCGGGGGCGTGCCATCATGCCCGGCATGTCCCACCTGTCCGTCGCCCGCGACCTCCCGCCCCCGGAAGCGGACCCCGTCGAGGAGCGGCTCGCCGAACGGGTCGTCGATTCCGCGGTCGTCCATCGCGGGCGCTACCTGGAGGTGTGGGCCGAGACGACCGAGCGCGCCGACGGGAGTCGCCACCGGCGGGACGTCGTGCGCCATCCGGGTGCCGTGGCGGTCGTCGCGCTCGACGAGGCGGACCGCCTGCTCCTCGTCCGCCAGTGGCGCCAGCCGGTCGGCCGGTCGCTCCTGGAGATCCCTGCCGGGACGCTGGATCGCGATGCCGCGACCGGCGCCGTCGAGGATCCCGAGCTCGCATCGCGCCGCGAGCTCGAAGAGGAGACCGGGTACCGCGCCGCGAGCTGGGAGAAGCTCGGCTCGTTCTGGACCGCGCCCGGGTTCGCGTCGGAGCTGATGCATCTCTACCTCGCGACCAACCTCGTCGCCGCGGGACGGGACCGCCTCGATCCCGACGCGGACGAGGCGCTGGAGCTGGTGCGCGTCCCCTGGCGCGAAGCCGTCGCAGCCGCCGAGCGCTTCGAGATCGGGGACGCGAAGTCCCTGATCGGGATCCTCTGGCTGGCACGACGGATGGGGGTCGAACCGGCGGGTTGATCGGCCGGTCGACGGGGAGGCGCGACCGTGCTGCGCTCGACGCCGTAGCCGACGGTCTGCGCGACCCGCGGTATCGAGCCGGGCGTGGTCGAACCGGATTCGTTGCCTGGCCCGGGCTGGGACGGGCGGGCTACTCCCCCGCAAGGCGATGCAGCCCGCCCCGGTAGAGCCGGCTGTGGGGCGCCAGCGCGGCAGCCAGGCGGAGGTGCGTCCTGCCCTCGGCCGCGCGGCCGGTCCGAATGAGGGTCCGGCCGAGGGCGTAGTGGCCGTAGTGCGACGAAGGATCCACGACCAGGAGCGCCTCGAACGCCTCGGCCGCCCGCTCCAGCTGCCCCGTCATGAAGCAGGCGCGGCCGAGCGGCTCCAGGATCGAACCGCGGCCGGGCTCCAGGCGAGCGGCGCGCGCGAGGACGATCGCGGCCTGCGCGTGATGCCGCCCCGCGAGCAGGGCCTGGCCGCGCTGCAGCAGGTCGTAGGCGCTCTCGTGCTCGCCCGGACCCGGGGCCGCTGCATCGCCGCCGCGGGGTTCGTCGTGCATGCGCCGATCCTCCCACGGATCGGCCCGGGCGTCAGGCGGGCCCGCGCGCCCGCAGCGACGCGAACGAGCGGCAGACGATCGCGCGCTCCATGTCGTCGGCCGCCTCGAGCAGGAGCCTCCGCAGGCTCGGCAGCTCCGCGCCCTGCTCGTCGGCCATCGCACGGGCACGCTCCACGAGCGCCGGATTCGGACGGTACGCCGGGAAGAGCGCCATGACGTACGCCCGGAGGAACGGGTGGTCGCGGTCGGTGGCCACCGCCGACAGCGTCGCGAAGAAGCGGTCGACGTAGGGCGCGAGGAGCTCCGCCTGGTGGGCGTGGTTGAAGCCGCGCATCGCCGCCTGGGTGAGCTGGAAGGACCCGTACCCCTCTCCGTGAATCCGATCCCAGGCGGCCGCCTTGACGGCCGGGACGGGCGCCCCCGTCTCGACGCGCAGGGTCGCCCGCTCGCCGCGATCGGTGGCGTCCGCGGCGCGCTCGGCCGCCAGGCGCTCCGGCGCCCCGGGCAGGTCGTGGGCCACCGCGAGGGCGGCGACGCTCCAGCGCATCTCGCGGTCCACCCGCACCCGGGGTCTGCCGGGCTCCTGGTCGACGACGCGGGCCAGTGCCGCCACGTCGGCGGGCTCCGCCGCGGCGCCGATCGCGGCCCGCAGCCAGAGGGTCCGCAGGTCGCCCTCGGGCAGCCCCTCCAGCGCCTCGAGCGCTGCCGCCACAAAACGGCGAGCCTCCTTCATCCGCCGCTCCTCGGGCACGTAGTGGACCAGGGCCGCCCGGGACGCGTCGAGGGCGGCCAGCACGATCTGGTCGTCCCGCTCCTCGGGCAGGCGGGAGCGAACGAGCTCCAGGAAGGCCAGCGACGAGTGGCGCGCACTGCGCACCATCTCCCAGAGCGTCCCCCAGAGCAGCTGGCGCAGGAGCGGGTCGGCTACCAGCGGGAGGATGCGCGGCGCGGCGGCCAGCGAGACGGGATCGAGCAGGACGCGGGCGTACCCGTGGTCGCCGTGGTTGGGGAAGACGAGGTCCGGGGCAAGTCGGCCGGCCGCGGCCTCGATCCACGCCTCGGCCTCCTCGAGGCGGGCGGGAACGAGGTCGATCTGTGCCGGCCCGTCGCCGGGGGCGCGCACGAGCGCCAGCTCGAGCGCGTGCGGGCGGAGCGTCGGGTGATCCTCGGGCGCCTCCTGGGTCAGCTGGAGCCGTTCGACGCGTCCGTCGCGCGCGGTCCAGGCGGCCGCGATCGTGTTGAGGGACGCCGTCTCGAGCCAACGCCGGCTCCAATCGCCGAGCGGGCGCCCAGCGCCGTCCTCGAGGGCCGCCAGGAAGTCGGCGAGGGTCGCGTTACCCCACGCGTGGCGGCGGAAGTAGATCCGGACGCCGGCCTGGAAGGCGTCCCGGCCGATCTCGGCCACGAGCTGCTTGATGACCGAGGCGCCCTTCCCGTACGTGATCCCGTCGAAGTTGTAGAAGGTGGCGTCCGTGTCCGGAACGACGCCCGAGATGGGGTGGGTCGTGGAGCGCGCGTCCGCCTCGTAGCCCCAGCGCTTCATGTCGGCGTGGAAGGCGCGCCATGCCCCGTCGAAGCGGGTCGCCTCGGCGAGGGCAAGGTTGGAGACGTAGGTCGCGAAGCTCTCGTTGAGCCAGAGGTCGTCCCACCAGCGCATCGTGGCGAGGTCGCCGAACCACATGTGGGCCAGCTCGTGGAGCGCCGTGTCGGCCCGCATGAGCCGCTGGGTGTCCGTCGGCGGGTCGCGGAAGACGTAGCTCTCGCTGAACGTGACCGCGCCCACGTTCTCCATCGCCCCGGAATTGAACTCGGGGACGAAGACCTGGTCGTACTTCGCGAACGGGAACGGGTGGTCGAAGAGGGCGGTGTAGAAGTCGATCCCCTGCTTCGTCACCTCGAAGATCTCGTCGGGGTCCAGGAAGCGGGTCAGCGAGCGCCGCGTCCAGAGGCCGAGCGGCGTCCCTCGGTGCCGCGATTGCACCCCCGCGAAGGGGCCCGCGATGACCGCCACGAGGTACGACGAGATCGGTGGCGTCGGCGCGAAGCGGTGCTCCCGCCGCCCGTCGCCGGCCGGCACGACGGCTGCGGCCGGCGCGTTGGCGATGATCGTCCAGTCGCCCGGGGCGCGGACCGTGACGGCGTAGGTCCCCTTCAGGTCCGGCTGGTCGAAGCAGGGGAAGAGGCGGTGCGCCTCGAACGGTTCGAAGTTCGAGTAGGCGTACTCGGCCCCGTCCTCCGGATCGACGAAGTGGTGGAACCCGTCACCGCCCCGGTCGTACTCGTTCTCGTAGGCGACCTCGACCTCGGTCGTCGCGCCGAGCAGGCCCCCGGGCAGAAGGATCCGGTGTCCCGGACGCTCCGGCGTCACGGTCCGTCCGTTGACGGTGAGACGGGTCACCTCGCCGCCTCGGAAGTCCAGGAAGAGATCCCCCTCGCCGGTGACCGGGAATCGAAGATGGGCGACGCCACCGTAGGTCCGGCGGCCGGCCCCGAGGTCGAGGTCCAGGGCGTACGCCACGCGGCCCACGCGAGATGCCCGGGCGACGGCCTCGGCCCGCGTCAGGACGTCGGCGCGGGCGGCGGCGCTCAGACGGCGCTCCGCCAGGCCGCGAGGTCGACCCGCGTGAGCCTGGGGCTCGCGGTGATCCCCGGGATTCGGCCGCGCTTCGCGATCGGCCGCCCGTCGATCTCCTTGATGTCGCCCGTGAAGTCGATGGGGCTGGCCCCCGAGATGTAGGTCCCAACCGCGAAGCTGTCGGCCGGCGCACCCTGCTCCTTGAAGCTGCGGATCCGGTCGGGGTCGAGGCCGCCGGAGACGACGATCCTCACGTGGCCGTGGCCGGCCTGGTCCAGCCGGGCCCGGATCTCCTTGACGAGGTCGGCGGTGACGCGGCCGCGCTCGGACGGCGTGTCGAGGCGTATGCCGTAGAGCTTCGGGCCCAGCGCTTCGGCGACGCGGAGCGCCTCCTCGGCCTCGTCCTTGAAGGTGTCGACCAGGACGATGCGGGGCACGTCCGGCTCCAGGTCGCGGTCGAAGGCCTGCGCCGCGCGAACCGTGTCGCCCACGATCAGGACGAGCGAGTGGGGCATCGTCCCGGTCGGGTTGAGGTTGGCCAGGCGCGCCCCCGCCGGCGTGGACGCCCCGACGCAGCCCCCCACGATTGCGGCGTAGTCCAGCACGTCGGTGACGTCCGGGTGGACGTGGCGGGCGCCGAAGCTGATGACCGGCTGCGGCGCGGCGGCCTCCACGCATTCGCGGGCCGCCGTGGCCCAGCCGGTGGCTTGCGCCATCATCCCGAGGATCGCCGTCTCGTACAGCCCGAAGACCCGGTAGCGGCCCCGGATTCGGAGGACAACCTCCTTCGGCGAGAACAGGTCGCCGTCGTCGAGCGCCTCCACGACGACCTCGCCGGCGTCCGCGTGCTGGAGGACGTGGCCAAGGAGGTTCTTGGCCTCGCCGATGCCGCACAGGACGCCCTCCCCGCGGCTGAAGACCTCCATGACGACGAGGGGGTCGAGGCCCTCGCGCTCGAGGATCCGGGTGGCGCGGGCGAAGTAGACGTCCGCCGACTCGCCGGAGAGGATCTCGTGCGACGGGCGGTGGGGCTTGAGCCGCATCTCCCGATCGTAGCAGGGGTCACGGGTGGCGGCGCGTGCCGGTCAGCGCGGCCCGACCAGCTCGCCGAGCCGGTCCGCATAGCGCTCGAAGAGCCCGGCCTGGCGGCTCGTGCGCCCGCTCCAGTCGGGGATGCGGCCGCCGACCCACGCCCAGCCCGCGGTCTCCTCGAGGAGCAGGTCGCAGATCGCGAGGACGCGGGCGACCGCGAGGCCCAGCTCGTCGCGGTCGAGCCGGTCGAGCGGGATCTCCACCGTCAGCACCGGGCGGTCGTCGTCGGTAAGGGCGAACTTCACGAAGGGAAGCTCGTCGTTCCAGCGCAGGAGGCGCCGGTACGAGACGCGGAACGAGTCGCCGATCGGCGGGGCAACGTGGGCCCAGACGACGACGGCGGTCGACGGGTCCAGGATGACCGTGACCCGGAGGTCGAAGCGCCGCCGTCCGTCGAGCCGGAGGTCCCACGAGGCGACGGATTCGCGCTCCAGGCGCTCGGCGGGGCCCAGGCCAAGCTCGGTCAGCCAGCCTTCGATGGTCGACGGTCTCGGCGGCCCGGCCTCGCTCACCCGTTCTCGCCGGCCGCCGCGCGGGTGCGGCGGCGCGGGCGGGCGTCCCGACGCATCACGGTCGCCCCGGACTCCACGGTCCGGCCCGGGAAGTCCGTGGTGCGCACGTCCGGGTCGACCCGGACATTGCGCCCGATCCGGATGCCGCGGGGAAGGACTGCGCGCTTCCCGACGATCGTGATGCCGGAGCTGAGGTGGCTCGGGTTGAGGCGGTTCGCCACGGCCAGGTCGGCGCCCTCCCCGACGATGGCGCCGGGCCCGACCGTGACCTCCTTGTCGAGGATCGCCCGGTCGACGACGGCGCCCGGGCGGACCACGGTGTCGAACATGAGGATCGAGTCTCGGACGACCGCCCCGATGCCCACGACGACTCCGGGCGAGAGGACCGAGTTCACGACCATCCCTTCGACCTGGCAGCCGTGGCTGATCAGGCTCCGGTGGACCTGCGCCGTCGACCCGATCTTGGCCGGCGCGCGCTCCTCCGAGCGGGTGTGGATGAGCCACTCCTTGTCGTAGAGATCGAGCTGCGGGCGGTCCTCCAGGAGGGTCATGTTGGCCTCCCAGTAGCTGTGGATCGTGCCCACGTCCTGCCAGTAGCCGTCGAACCGGTAGCCGTAGACCCGGGCGCCGCCTTCGAGCATCGCCGGGATCACGTCGCCGCCGAAGTCGGGATGGCTCTCGTCCAGCCAGCGGTGGAACGCCCGCTTGCTGAAGACGTAGACGCCCATGCTGGCGAGGTCCGACTTCGGCTGCTTCGGCTTCTCCTGGAACTCGGTGATCCGGCCGGTCTCGTCCATCGCCAGGATCCCCATCCGGCTCGCCTCGGCGAGCGGGACCCGGCGGACGGCGATCGTCACCTCGGCCCGGCGCCGGCGGTGGAAGGCCACGAACGGCGAGTAGTCCATCTTGTAGATGTGGTCGCCGGCGAGGACCAGGACGACGTCGCCGGACGCCTGGTCCACCATCGACAGGTTCTGGAGGACCGCGTCCGCGGTGCCCCGGTACCACTCGCTCTTCTTGGCCCGCCCGATGTAGGGCGGCAGGATCCGGATCCCGCCGACGTTGCGGTCGAGGTCCCACGGTCGGCCCGAGCCGATGTGGTCCGAGAGCGAGCGCGGGTTGTACTGGGTCAGGACGGCCACGTTCCCGATGTCCGAGTTGACGCAGTTCGACAGCGCGAAGTCGATGATCCGGAACTTGCCGCCGAACGGCACCGCGGGCTTGGCGCGCTCCTCCGACAGGATCGAGAGGCGGGCGCCCTCGCCGCCGGCCAGGATCACCGCCAGGGTCCGCTTCATCGGCCTTCCTCACGCCCGGGGCTTGGATGGGGTCGGGTCGCTCCGCGCTCGATCCTATCACGCGGGCCCGGCCCCTCCGGGGGGGTCAGACGAAGAGGCGCGGGTTCGCGAAGCCGCCGTTGAACTCCACGGCCCAGTGGAGGTGGGGCCCGGTCGTGCGGCCGGTCATCCCGATGTAGGCGATCACCTGGCCCGCGACCACCCTGTCCCCGGTCGAGACCGCGGGCGGCTTCACGGCGTTGTCGACGTGCGCGTACCAGGTCTGGAGCGACTCGCTGTGGGCGATGATCACGATCCAGGCTTTCGGGTACGGGTCGTACGGGTTGGGGCCGGCGAAGACGACCACCCCCGAGCCGGCAGCGCGGATCGGGGTGTACATGGGAGCCGCCAGGTCGATCCCCTGGTGGAAGTGCGCACAGCCCCCGACCGGCGGCTCCCAGGGGAAGCCGGTGCAGCCGAACTCCTGGGTGAGCGTGGCGCTCATCGGCCAGGAGAGCGTCCCGTTGTACTCCGAGGGGATGTTCCCGAGGCTCCGCTGGCGGGCGACGAGGGACGCGATCTGGCTCGCCAGCTTCTTCTGGGCCACCACGTTGCGGGCGATCAACGCGTTGAGGGCGCCCCTGTTCTTCGCCATCCGGGCATAGCCGGCGCGCTGGATCGCCAGCTCCCGGGCGGTCTCGGCCTGGAGCTTCGCCAGGCGGGCCTTGGCCGCCTTCAGCTCCGCCAGGCGGGCGTTGAGCTGCCGCCTCTGGGCGTGCGTCTCGCCCCGCAGCTCCTGCCGGGCGGAGCGGGTGTCGACGAGAAGGCCGCGGAGCGCGTCCAGCGTGCGTGCGTCCGCCTCGATGCGGCCCGCCAATGCCCGGTCCTGGTCCGCGAAGTCGAGGTACGAGCCGACGTCCTCGAGGAGGTCGGTGAACGTGCCGGCCGCCAGGATCGACTGGACGAGAGGCGTCCGGTCGGCCCGATATGCCTCGCGCACGCGGGCCGCGAGGAGCGACTTCCGCTGGCGCAGCTCCTCGGCCTTCTCCGCCTGCTCCTTCTCGATGCCCGCGACCTGGCGGTCCAGCTGCGCGACCTGGGCGACCAGGTCGTCGTAGACGGCGCGCACCTCGGCGATCTGCTTCCCGAGGCGGGTGATCCGCGCCTTCGTCCCGGCGAGGTTCACGTTGATGCCGGCGAGGACGTTCCGGGTGGAGGAGATCTCCTCGGCGAGGCCGCCCTGGAGCGACCGCAGCTTCGCCACCTGCTGGCGCTGCTCCTTGACCCGCGCCGCCAGCGCCTTCTGGCGGGCGACCGCGTCCGACAGCTCGTCGCCGCGAGCGGTGGGCGGGCCGGCCATCCCGACGAGCAGCGGGAGCACGAGGATCGCGACGAGGAGGCGCACGGACACGCCCCCGGGGCGGCCCAGGCGGGCGAGAAGCGGGCGGCGCGGCGTCCACCCCGCCGCGCGGGGTGTGGCGTGGCGGCGCATCAGGCTGGCGTCGTCATCGTGCGAGCGGTGCTCCGTTGGGCGCGAGACCGCGCCATGGCGGTGTCCTTCCCGCCGGTGCGTCGCCGTCCGAAGGGGCACGCCTCGGGACGACCCGGCTGGCCCGCATTCTACTCCTCGGACGCGAGCCCGCCACCCGGACCACCGGGTCAGAGCGCGACCAGGACCGCCCAGTACGCCCCGGCGATGAGGAACGGCCCGAAGGGAACGTACGTCCGGAGCGTGATCCGGCGCGCCGCGAGGAGGATCGCCAGCACGACGCCGGCCAGCAGGGCTCCCACCACGACCCCCGTGACCGCACGGGCGAGGCCGGCCAGGAGTCCCACCGAGACGAGCAGCTTGAGGTCGCCCAGCCCGATCGCCCCGGCGCCGAAGGGGATCGACACGACGAACAGGAAGGCGGGGATGGCCAGCGCCGCGAGGATGGCCGCCGGCAGCGCTTCGGGCGGGACGAGCGGGTTCGCCCCCCCCAGGTCGATCGCGAGGGCGAGGGGGATCGCGGGCAGGGTGATGACGTCGGGCAGCAGCCGCTGGTCCAGGTCGGTGGCGAGGAGCAGGGTCAGCGCCGCGAAGAAGGTCCCGAAGATCGCCATCGGGACGGGGTCCGTGAAGCGGAGTGCAAGCGCCCCCAGCGACGCGCCGCCGAGGAGGACGACGACGACCGTCCGCCAGTCGACCGGGCGGACCCAGCCTACCGGCCGGACCATCGCGCCCGCCTCGTCGACCTCCTCCTCGTGGGCCGGCCAGCGGGCCCCGATGCGGTCGGCCGCGAGCCCCCACGCGGCCCCGGCGATCCCGAGGCCGAGGGAGAAGACGGGCGGCTCCACGCGCTAGCGGGCCCCGGCGAGCGCCAGCTCCACCAGGGTCGCCGTCGACGCGCCCGTGGCACCGCGGGCTGCCCACGGGGTGGCCTTCCGGAAGTACGCGGTGCCCGCGATGTCGAGGTGGACCCACGGCACCGTCACGAACCGGCGGAGGAAGAGCGCGCTGCGGATCAGGCCGCCCTCGGGCGACGACCCGGTGTTCGACATGTCCGCGTACCAGCTCTCCATCTCCGGCCAGTACTCTTCGACCAAGGGCATCTGCCAGAGCCGCTCGCCCGCCCGGCCGGCCGCCGCCGCGACGTCGTCGTACCACGCCTGCGGCGCCCCGAACCCGCCGGACACGAGGGGGCCGAGCGCGCGGGCGACCGCGCCCGTGAGCGTGGCGACGTCCACGACGTGGGTCGCCCCGAGGCGCTCCGCGTAGGTCATGGCGTCGCCGAGGATGAGGCGCCCCTCCGCGTCCGTGTTGATGATGTCCACGGTCTTGCCGTTGAGGGCGGTCACGATGTCGCCGGGGCGGGTGGAGTGCGGGCCCGGCATGTTCTCGACGGCGGGTGCGACGGCGAGGAGCGGTGTACCGGGAGCGAGACGGGCGACGGTCGCGGCTGCGGCGAGCACGCTGCACGCCCCCGCCTTGTCCATCTTCATCTCCTCCATCCGCTCCGATGGCTTGATGGAGATGCCGCCGGAATCGAAGCAGACACCCTTCCCGACGAGCGCGAGGCGGCGGCCCAGGGCGTCGTTCTCGCCCTCCCCGCCCGAGCGCACGACGATCATCCGCGGCGGGTTCGCGCTGCCGCGCCCGACCGCCAGGAACATGCCCATCCCGAGCTCCGCGGCGCGGACCTCGTCGATGACGTCGATCCAGAGGCCGTGGTCGGCTGCGATCGCGCGCGCCTCGTCGGCCAGGGCCTCCGGGCCGACGTCGTTGGCGGCGCGGTTCGCCAACCGCCGCGCCAGGTTCGTCCCCTCGCCGATGACGACGCCGCGCTCCCCGGCCGCCGCGAGCGCCGGCGCGTCGGACCCGGGGGCCACCAGGATCAGCTCGTCGAGCGCGGGTGGCGACGCCTCCGGCGCGGCGCGGTAGATGGCCGTCGGATCGAAGCTCCCCTCGACGACGCCGCGCGCCAGCATTTCGGCGACCGCGGCCGCCCCGTCATCGAGTGCGCCGGCGAGGTCGCCGATCCAGATCGCGAGCGCGTGGACCTGGCGGCCGGCAAGGCGGCGCTCGATCGTCGCTCCGAGGTGCAGCACCGTCTCGCGGTCCAGCTCGGCGACCGGCCCGGTCCCGACGGTGAGGAGGCGGCCGGCCGGCAGGTCCCCGGCCGCCGAGATAGCGGTGGCGTAGCGGGTGCCGGTGAGCTCGCCGAAGGCGGCCTGAGCGCGCAGCTCCCCGCCGCTGCGCCGATCGAGCTCGCCGAGCACGCCGTCGAAGGCGGGCTCGGGGTGGACGGGGATGGCCAGGACGTCGGCCGTGACGTCCCAGGGCTGGTCGGTGACGACGCGCAGCTGCATGCGGGTGACGGCTCCTGTGGCAGTGGTCGAGGGGCCGGCCGGGGGCCGGCGGACTGCGGCCAGTCTAGCCGCGGTCAGGGCGCCGGGGAGGCTCCTGCGCGGACGCCGGCGTCCAGCAGCCGGCCGCGGGCCTCCTCGATGGTGATGACCGCCTGGTTGAGGCCGCCCCGGGCGACGTCCCCCAGGATCACGACCAGGGCCCGCGCGTCGGGCGGGAGCTGCCCGCGCGCCGCGCGCTCGCGGGCGGCCGCGGCGCGGACCGCGGTGGTCACCCGCCCGTTCGAGCGGCGCAGGGCGTCCCAGAGGTCGCGCAGGGCCTCGTCGTAGGCGACGTTGCGGTCGAGCCACTGGTCGAGCGTCGCGACGTCGACGGTCGCGGCCAGGCGGTCGCGGATCGCGCGCGCCGCCGCGAGCTCGGCCGTTGCCCCGTCGATGCGGGCGATCGCCTGGGGGTACCTCCCCGCGCCGCCCGACTGGATCGCCGTCGCCGCGATCTGGTCGTGGGCGAGCAGGTGGTCGGTGAGCTCGGTGGCCGGCACGACCCCGGCGGTCAGGCGGTCCCAGGCCGGACGGAGCGGATCCACGGCCGCAAGGGCGGCGACGGCGTCGTCGTAGCGGGCGAGCGTCACGGATGAGTGCCGGATCGCCCGGTCGGCGCCGGCCAGCGGGATCGACGCCAGACGGGCGGCCACCCCATTGGCAGCGGCGTCGACGGCGTCGAGCTGGGCGGCCCCGGCGTCGAGCGCAGCGGCAAGCCCGGGGGAGTCGCGTGCCACGAGGGCCGCCAGGGCGGTGCGGCCCTGCCCGCCGACGACGCCCACGGCCTCGGCCAGGGCCAGGAGGTCGGCCGAGACGGCGTCAAGGTCGTCGGCGACGGCGCGGTCGGCGGTCCAGGTCAGCTCCGGGCGGCCCACGCCGCCGGGGAGGTGGTCGAGCGCCGCGACGATGCCGGCCGCACCGAGGGCGACGACGAGGGCGGCGACGAGCCAGGCGACCGCGACGGACGTGCGGCGGGACAATCAGCCTCCCTGCCCGCCTCGGGCGGCGGGCGTCGGCTCCTGTTTCTTCTTCGCACGGCGCAGGTAGAGGAGCTCGCCCTCCATTCTGCGCGGAACGAAGCCGAACGCGCGGTGAACGCCGTCGAGGGGACCCACGTTGTCGAGCGCGAGCTGGCGCAGCTGGTCGGTCGCGACGGGGAAGAAGCGCAGGCGGAGCGCTTCCATGGTGGCGGCGGCCAGGCGGATGAGCGGAATGGGCATCGGCACGAGGAGCCGCCGCTTCCCGATCGCCCGGGCCACCTCCTCCGTGATCTCGCGGTACGTCCAGGTGCGCGGGCCGCCGAGCTCGAAGGCCTGCTCGATTGTCGTCGGGCGCTCCAGCGCCAGGCGAGCGCAGAGGGCGACGTCGCCGGCGTGGATGGGCTGGAACCGGCTCTTCCCGTTGCCCGGAACGGCGACGAGCGGGACGGGCACCCTGACCAGGTCGGCGACGATGTTGAAGAAGCCGTCGCGCGGCCCGAAGAGGAGCGAGGGCTTCAGGATCGTCCAGTCGAGACCGCTCTCGCGGACGGCCGCCTCGGCGCGCGCCTTGCTCTTCGCGTAGTGGAGCTCCTCGCGGTCCGCGACGCCGAGGGCGCCGACGTGGACGAGGCGCCGGACGCCGGCCGCGTGCATCGCGACGAGCAGGTTCTGGGTGCCGCCGAGGTTGACCCGCAGGAGATCCCGGCCGCCGTTCCAGTCGCGTGCGATGGCGGCGAGGTGGACGACGGCGTCCACGCCGGCGAGGGCCGGCGGCAGGGTGGCCGGCTCCACGACGTCGCCCGTGCGCAGCTCGACGCCGGCAGCGAGGTCGGCGGGAAGGCGGCGCAGGACGGTGCCGCCGGCCCCCGGCGAGCGGACGAGGGCCACCACGCGGTGGCCGGCCCCCAGCAGCTCGGGAAGGACGTGGCTTCCCACGAAGCCGGAGGCGCCGGTGACGAGGATGGTAAGCATGGCTCGGTCTGTCCCTCGGACGAAGCCGGTCGCGTCGGTCGCGGCCGGCGGGCGTCGCGCCGCCATTGTGCGGCGTGCTCGCAACTACGTTCGGTCGGGCAGCGCCCCCGGATGCCCCGGCCGACCGAGCGCCGAGGCCAGGCGGTCCAGGGCCGCCGCCAGCCCGGCCGCGTCCTCCGCCGTCGCCACCGGCCGCCGATCCTCCGGCAGCGCCTCTGCCTGGGCCCGGGTCGTGACCCCCGTCAGCATGAGGATGCAGGGGATGCCCAGCCCGATCGCCGCGGCCAGGTCCGAGTCGATGCTGTCGCCGATCATCACGGCCTCGGCGCGGTCCATGCCGGTCGTCAGGATCGCCATCTCCAGGAGGAGCGGAGCCGGCTTCCCGATCGAGACCGGCGTCACCTGGGCCCCGACCTCGACCGCGGCGACGATCGCGCCGGCCCCGGGTACCTTCCCGCGCTCCGTCAGGAAGACGGGATCGCGGTTGGTGGCGACGAACCGCGCGCCGTGTTGGAGGCAGTCCACGGCGACGGCGAGCTTCTGGTAGGTGAACAGGGGATCGAGGCCGACGACGACGGCATCCGGGCGCCCGGCGGCCTCCCATCCATCGATCCCCTCCTGCGCCTGCCGGGAGGCAGCGTGGGTGGCCGTGACGACATCGAGGCCCGCGTCGCGGCACTCGCCCTCCAGGCCCCCGCCACAGACGGTGAGCACCCGGCGTACCGGCGGGTCAAGCGCCGGCCCTGCCAGGTAGAGGGCGGTCGCGCGGGAGCTGCTGACGACGCGGTCGGCGGTCACGGGCGCGCCCAAGCCGGTGAGCCGGGTCACGAAGTCGGCCCGGTAGTGCATCGCGTTGTTCGTCACGTAGACGACGGTGTCGCCCCGGGCCGCGCGGTCGGCGAGGACGGCCGCCACACCGGCGATGGGCGCCGCACCCCGGTAGACGACACCGTCGAGGTCGACGAGGAGGAGCATGGCGGAAGCGTAGCCGACCCACGCGGGGCGACGCGCGGGTGGGCGAGTACCATCGCCGCATGCCACGGTCCGCGCCCGATCCTCTCCAGGGGACCGCCCACCTCTTCGTCGACGGGACGAACCTCCTCCACGCCCTCGGCCGGGCCCGCGCCGGGGCGTCGGCGGAGGGCGCGCCGCTCCCGGCCGCCGCCCTCGTCGGGCGCCTGCGCGCGCTCGTTCCGGCCGCGACGGCGGTGACGATCGTCCTCGACGGGACGCCCGCCCCGGGAGCGATCGGCCGCCGGGTCACCTCCGGCGTCGAGGTGCGCTACGCGGGTTCCCGCTCCGCCGACGTCCTGCTGCACGACTTGACACGGACGACCCCGAACCCCGAGCTGATCCTCATCGTGACGGACGACGTCGAGCTGGGTCGGGCGCTCCGCGCGCTGGGGGCGCGGACTGCCCACGGGTCCTGGCTGGCCGGGCGGCTCGATCGGCAGCGCCTGGTGGCACCTGCAGCGGGCCGGCCGAAGCCGCCGCTCGTCGGGCGCACCGGGGTCGGGTCCGGCCGGGCGGGGGCCGACGGGGACGGCGACGTGCCGCGCTGGAAGCCCGGACGCGGCGCCACCAAGAAGACGGGCAACCCGAAGCGCGGCCACCCTCGCCCCTGAGGACCCGCCGGCGGGGACAGCCGCCGGCCCGGGGGCGCGCCGCAGGGCGGAACGGCCGTGCCGGCGCTCCCTCCGCGTGGCACGCTAGGAGAGCACACTCGCCCATGCGTCAGTCGCGGAGGTCTCCCGTGAAGCAGCTCAAGGTGCTCCTCGTCGGGGTCGGCACCGTCGGCGAGGCGATCGCCAAGCTCAGCGCCGGCACCCCGTGGCTGGACCGGATGGTCCTGGCGGACTACGACATCGAGCGCGCGCGCCTGATCCAGGCGCGGCTCGGTGGAGGGCCCGCGGACGCGCCCGCGACGGCTCGCTTCCCGGTCGCCTTCGTCGACGCCGGGAAGCCGGAGCTGGTCACCGGGCTGGCCCGCGAGCACGGCGTCGACATCGTCGTGAACGCGGCCGACCCGCGCTTCGTGCCCACGATCTTCGACGGGGCGTTCGCCGCGGGCGTCGACTACCTGGACATGGCGGTGAGCCTGTCCGAGCCGCACCCGATTAGCCCGTTCACCACCCCGGGCGTCAAGCTCGGCGACTATCAGCTCCCGCGGCACGAGACATGGAAGGCCGCCGGGCGCCTCGCCATCCTGGGCCTCGGCATGGACCCCGGGCTCACGGACCTCTTCGCCGCCTATGCCCACAAGCACCTCTTCGATGAGATCGACGAGCTCCACGTCCGCGACGGCGGCGACCTGTACATCGAGGGCTACGCCTTCGCGCCCGTCTTCAGCATCTGGACGACGATCGAGGAGTGCCTCAACCCGCCCCTGATCTGGGACACGTCGCGGGGCGGCCACTACACGACCGAGCCGTTCTCGGCGCCGGAGGCCTTCGTGTTCCCCGAAGGGATCGGCCCGGTCGAGTGCGTGAACGTCGAGCACGAGGAGGTCGTCCTCATCCCGCGCGGCATCCCGGGCGTGAAGAAGGCGACCTTCAAGTACGCCCTCGGGGCCGACTTCATCAATGTCCTCCAGGTCCTCCACGCGGTGGGGCTCGACTCCACGAAGTCGGTCACGGTGAAGGGAATGCAGGTCGCGCCGCGCGATCTCGTCATGGCCGTCACGCCCGACCCGGCGAAGGTCGGCGCGCGGATGAAGGGCCGGGCCATCGTCGGGACCTGGGCGATCGGCCGCAAGGATGGCGCGCCGCGCGAGGCCTACCTCTACCAGAAGACCGTCGGCGAGGAGTCGTGGGCGAACTTCGGGCTCCAGGCCGTGGCCTGGCAGACCGGCTTCAACCCCGTCCTGGGCCTGGAGCTGCTCGCCCGCGGCGAGTGGGGCGGGGCAGGCGTCTACATCCCCGAGCAGCTCGATCCCGACCCGTACATGGCCGCCATGGACCGCTGGGGCATCCATTGGGCGATCGAGGAGCGCGAGCCGGGGGCGAGCGTCCCGACCTGATCCAGAGCGCCGCCGAGCCACGTGTCTCCCACCGCGAGGAAGAACAGCATGGAGCGCTTCGTGGACGTGCCGGGGGGCCGCCTCTTGGTCGTCGACGAGGGGGGTGGCCCGCCCGTCGTCCTGGTTCACGCCGGGATCGTCAACCTCCGGAGCTGGGACGCCTTCGTCCCCCACCTCGTCGAGGCGGGCTTCCGCGTCGTGCGCTACGACACCCGCGGCTGGGGTCGCTCGACGACGGAGGACGTCGCCTACTCCAACCGCGCCGATCTCGTGGCGGTCCTCGACGCGCTCGGGTTCGCCCGGGCCGCGCTGGTCGGCAACAGCCGGGGCGGCCAGATCGCCTTCGACACGGCCGTCGAGTTCCCGGACCGCATCGTCGCGGTCGTCGGAATCGGGGCCGGCCTGGGTGGGTTCGAGGGGCACCCGACGGCGGAGGAGACCGCGCTGTTCGACGAGATGGAGCGCCTCGAGGAGGCGGAGCCGCACGATCTCGAGGCGATCGTCGCCATCAACACGCGACTCTGGGTCGACGGCCCGGGCCAACTGGCGGGCCGGGCGCCGGCCTGGATCGCGGGGCATGTCCGCGAGACCTCCCGGCTCCTGGCAGAGCCCGGGCACGTCTTCGGCCGTCCGGTCGTGCTGAAGCCCCCGGCCGCGGAGCGCCTGGCGGACCTCCGTTGCCCGGTCCTCGCGGTGGCGGGTGCGCTGGACGTCAGCGACGTGGCCGAGACGGCGCTCCACCTCCAGGAGCATGCCCCGATTGCGCGGGCCGTGGTGCTCCCGGACGCGGCCCACCTGATCGCGATGGAGCGGCCTGACGAGCTGGCCGGCCTCATCGTGGACTTCCTGGAGCCCCTGCGCCCCTGGGGGTGACCCGCGAGCGCGTGCCCGGGTCCGCGCGCCCGGCGTCCGTCGGCCCCAGCGCGTCCGCAGCGCCCGCGCCGCTCGATCCGAGGTCCGCGCCCATCCCCCGATGGGTACATGCCGAGACCCCTGGGGTATAGATCGTTAGGTGCCGTTCGTCGGCCCGGAGTGGGACCTGTGGCCGGTCCTGCCGGCAGGGGCCGTGCGCATAGTCGGCCCAGTGACCCCGGGGCCGCGCTGTTCCCTGCCATGAAGCGACCGACTCGTGTCGGTTCGGTCCCGGAATCGAGAGTGACGTCCCACATGACCAGGCTCGACGACGGCCTCTATGCCGCGCTGCTCCGTCGGGGTGTGTCGCGGCGGTCGTTCATCAGGTTCTCGGCAGCCATGGCCGCCGCCCTCGCGCTTCCCGCGAGCTACGCCCCCCGCATCGCCCGCGCGGTCGCCACGGCCCCCCGGCTCCCCGTCGTCTGGCTGCGCGGCCAGGACTGCGCCGGCAACACGACCGCCTTCCTCCACGCGTCGGAGCCGACGGTCTCCGAGCTCGTGCTGGACCTCCTCTCGGTCGACTACCACGAGACGCTGATGGCACCGGCCGGCGACGCCGCCACCCTGTCCCTGGCCGGCACCATGGAGCAGCACCCGGACGGGTACCTCGCGATCGTGGAAGGCGCGATCCCGCTCGCGGCCGGCGGGGTCTATTGCACCGTCGGCGGTCGCGCCTTCTCGGAGGTCGTGCGCGAGGTCTGCTCGGGCGCCATCGCGACGATCGCGGTGGGCTCCTGCGCCTTCGACGGCGGATCGCCCGCGGCGAGGGGTGGCCCCACCGGCGCCGTCGGCGTCGCCCAGCTGGTCCCGGACGCGCAGCTGGTCAACCTGCCGGGCTGCCCGATGAACGTCGAGAACCTGACGGCGACGATCGTCCACTACCTGACCTTCGAGGAGTTCCCCCTCACCGACGCCCGGCGCCGGCCGTTCTTCGCCTACGGGGGGCTCATCCACAACCAGTGCGAGCGGCGGGCCCACTTCGAGTTCGGCGAGTTCGTCCTGTCCTGGGGCGACGAGGCGGCGCAGAAGGGCTGGTGCCTCTACAAGGTGGGCTGCAAGGGACCCGAGGCGTTCGCCAACTGCCCGACCGAACGGTACGCCGCGGGAACCAGCTGGCCGGTGAAAGCCGGCCACGGCTGCGTGGGCTGCACCATGCCCGGGTTCTGGGACGCCATGAGCCCGTTCTACCGGCGCCTGCCAGCGCCGGTCCCGCTCGTGCCGACGGTGACCGTCGACAACGTCGGGCAGGCCCTCGTCGGAGGCGTCGCGGTCGTCACCGTCGCCCACGGCGCGGCGAGCTACGTCCGCTCGCGGCGGGTCCGGGCGGCGGAGCGCCGCGAGGCGCTCTCGGCCGAAGCGGCCGTCGCCGCCGGCGACGAGGCCGAGGCGGCGTTCCCGGCCGGGGAGCCGTCGTCCCCGGGGAGCGACGATGCCCCAACTGTGGAGGCGGGCTGAGATGGCCCGCCTGGCGATCGATCCCGTCACCCGGGTCGGCGGACACCTGCGCATCGAGGTCGAGGTCGCCGACGGCTCGGTCCGCGACGCCTGGAGCTCCGGGACGGCCTTCCGGGGGATGGAGCTCATCCTGCCGGGTCGCGACCCGCGCGACGCATGGCTCTTCGCGGAGCGCATCTGCGGCGCCTCCACGACCGTCCACGCCCTCGCGTCCGTCCGGGCAGTCGAGAACGCCCTCGGCACCAGGATTCCCCGCAACGCCCGGCTGCTCCGCAACCTCGTCGCCGGGGCCCAGTACCTCACCGACCACGTGGTCCACTTCTATCACCTGCATGCGCTCGACTGGGTCGACGTGGTGGACGCGCTCCGGGCGGACCCGGCGGGCGCCTCGAAGCTCGCGCGCTCGATGAGCGACTGGCCGCTTTCGAGCCCGGCGTACTTCGGGGAGGTCCGTGACCGGATCGCGCGGTTCGTCGAGACCGGCCGGACGGGGCCCTTCGCGAACGGCTACTGGGGCCACCCGGCCTACCGGCTGCCGCCCGAGCTCAACCTCGTGATCGTGGCCCACTACCTGGAGGCGCTGACCTGGCAGCGCACCTTCAGCCGGTTCCTCGTCCTCGTGGGCGGGAAGAACCCGCATCCGCAGGCGTTCGTGGTCGGAGGGATGGCCGCGGCGCCTCCGTGGGGCGGCCCCGCCCAGAACCGGGCCGGCGAGCACCCGCCGGTGGATCAGAAGGCGCCGGTCGCCCTGAGCGAGGAGGGGCTCGCCGACATGGCCGCCCTCCTCGCCGAGGCCAGGACGTTCGTCGACCAGGTCTACGTGCCGGATGCCATGGCGATCGCCGGCTCCTACCGCGACTGGGCGGCGATCGGGGGGGGCATCGGGAACTACCTCTCGTACGGCGAGTTCCCCGAGGACGACGCGGACGGGTCGACCCTGCTCCTGCCGCGCGGCCGGGTCATGGGCCGTGGGATGAGCCTGGTCGAGCCGGTCGACCAGGGCGGCGTGGCCGAGACCGTCGCCCATTCGCACTACGCGTACGAGGGCGACGACGGGGTCCTCCGGCACCCCCTCAACGGGCGGACGGAGCCTGCGTACGGGGGCCCGGAGCTGCCCTTCACGACGCTCGAAGGGTCCGACAAGTACAGCTGGCTCAAGGCGCCCCGGTACCAGGAGGCGCCGATGGAGGTCGGGCCGCTGGCCCGCATGCTCGTCGCCTACGCGGAAGGCCGGGCGGACGTCGGTGTCGTCCTCGAGCGGGCCATGGCCGCGCTGGGCCTGGGCCCCGAGGGTCTCTTCAGCACGCTCGGCCGGGTAATCGCGCGCGCGCTCGAGGCGGAGGTGGTCGCCGGCCAGCTCGAGCGCTGGCTCACGGACCTGCGGGCGACGATCGCCGGGGGCGACCTCGCGCTCGTCGACCTCTCGAGATGGGATCCCGCGGGATGGCCCCGTGAGGCGAGCGGCTGGTCGCTCGGCGAGGCGCCGGGGGGCGCCCTGGGCCACTGGGTCCGGATCCGGGACCAGGTGATCGAGACATACCAGGTGGTCGACCCGAACACCTGGAATGGCTCGCCCCGCGATGCCTCGGGCCGCCGTGGGGCGTGGGAGGAGGCGCTTGTCGGGACGCCGCTCGCCGACCCGGCGCGGCCCCTGGAGATCCTGCGGACGGTCCACTCGTTCGATCCCTGCACCGCGTGCGCGGCCCATGCCTTCGGTCCCGGGGCCGGTGGCACGGTCGGGATCGGATCGGCTGAGCGAGCTGCACGATGACCGCCATCCCCCAGCCCCGCGCCACGGTCCAGCCGGTCTCGCCGGTCCAGCCGGTCCCGCCGACCGGCCACGACGCGGCGGAGCCGCAGGCCGTCGAACGGGTCCCTCTCTACGTGTGGCAGGTCCCCGTCCGGCTCACCCACTGGGTGACGGCGACCTGCATCGTGATCCTGAGCATCACGGGCGGGTACATCGCCGACCCGTTCCTCATCCCGCCGGGCGGCTCGGTCATGACCACCGTGCGCCTCGTCCACATGGTCGCCGCCTTCACCCTCCTGGCGTCCGGAGTGCTGCGGACCATCTGGCTGCTGGCCGGCAACCGGTTCTCCCGCTGGTCGGCTTTCATCCCCACGTCGAGGTTCCAGCTCACCGAGATCTTCCGCCAGGCCGGCTTCTACCTGTTCGTGCGCCGCGAGATCCCCAAGGTTCTTGGGCACAACCAGCTGGCCGCCGGTGCCTACCTCATCCTGTTCGCCCTTCTCCTGGTCGAGACCGTGACCGGGTTCGCGCTGGACGGCATGCTCGGCTCCGAGCCGGGCTCGACGGCGTTCGGGTGGCTCATCCAGCTGCTCGGGCCGCAGGCCGTCCGGGTGATCCATCACCTCTCGATGTGGGCGATCCTCGCGATCTCGCTGTTCCACGTGTACAGCTGTGTCCTCGTCGACCACATCGAGCGGAACGGGCTGCTGTCGAGCATCTTCAGCGGCTTCAAGTTCCCCACCCGCGAGGAGGTCGTCGAGTCCCGCGACGGCGGCGAAGAGCTTCTGGAGCGCGTCCGATGACATCCTCGGGCGGATCCATCGTCATCGTGGGCATCGGCAACATCCTCCTCCGCGACGACGGCGTCGGGGTGGAGGTCGTCCGGGAGATCGAGCGCCGGGCGGGCCGCGGCGATCTGGAGCTGCCCGCGGGCGCCACGCTCGTCGACGGCGGCACGCTCGGCCTGAACCTGCTCCCGCTCCTTGCGGGGGCGCGGGCGATCGTCCTGGTCGACGCCGCGGTCCGGGGCCGCCAGCCCGGTGCCGTGGAGGTCGTCCGCGGCGAGGCGCTCGTCGCGCCGGCAGCCGGGGGGGGCCAGGGCGAGGAGGTCGCGGTGGGCCGTGGCGGCCTGGGAGAGCTGCTTGCCGCCGCCCGCCTGGCGGAGGCGGATCCGGCGGCGATCGTGCTGGTCGGGATCCAGCCGGCCGAGATCGCCGTCGGCCTGGAGCTCACGGCGGACGTCCGGCGGGCCGTGCCTGCCGCGATCGAGATCATCCTGAACGAGGTGCGTCGAATGGCGGCATCGCCGCCGGCGACGCGGAACGCACCGGCCCATCGCCGGCGGGACCCAGCGGAGTGTGCGGCATGAGACGACGGCTCGATCGGGGGATCACCCTGCTCATCGTGGCCAACCTGGCCCTCGTGGCAGTCCTCGCCACCGCCCTGCTCGTCGACCTGCTGTCGGCGAACGTGGCCGGCCACCCGGCCCAGGCCGAGACCGCGGCGTCGGCGTCGCCGGAGCTGATGGTGATGGGACTGGCCCACATCCCGACGAGCAGCTCCTGCCTCCTCTGCCACGAGACGGGGGGCGACGCCGGGCTGAAGCCCGTCCCGGCCATCGGCCACCCGCTCGAGGGGTGGCACGAGTGCAGCGCCTGCCACAGCGACGACCGCCTCGGCAAGACGGCACCGGGCCACGCGGGGATCCCGCAGGCGGAGTGCGTGAACTGCCACAAGGTCGCTCAGCCCGGCCCGGCGATCACCCAGCCCCACTCCCGGCTGCAGGACCAGCGGTGCCTCGACTGTCACGGGAGCTATGCCCACCTGCCGACGAGCATGGTGGGCAGGCGCCAGGACGAATGCTGGCTGTGTCACAAGCCTGCCCCGCTGCCGCCACCGGAGTACCCCCATCCGGCGGATTCTCGCCTGGCCTGCAGGACCTGCCACCAGTC
>Ga0315287_10001374_pt1 | contig 22327 bp, 21 predicted proteins | sample YL17G11_0_MG_FD_205037 | JGI IMG/M metagenome (GOLD analysis project Ga0315287, IMG submission 205037) | Sediment microbial communities from Yellowstone Lake, YNP, Wyoming, USA - YL17G11_0 | ecosystem: Environmental > Aquatic > Freshwater > Lake > Sediment | place: USA: Wyoming | collected...
CGGCAACACGGCCGGTGCCGGTGCCGCAGTGAGATCGATGGCGCTCCAGTCATAGGGCAGCGGCAATTGCGCTGCCGGCAACTGCGGCATGGCGTTGGCCGCCGCCGCCTCGGCCGCGGCGGCAGTCGCCTCCTCCTCCTCCTTGGCCTCGACCGTGCGCGCCGGGCCACGGGACCGGCGTACCAAATCCTGGAAGCTGCTTGCGCCCTCTTCCGGCAAGCTGTTCGCCGGCGCAGGACTCTCGCTCGCCGGCGCGGGCGCGACCGGCGCGCTGCCCCAGATCGGCAGGACCGGCGTCACTGCACCGCTCCCTTGGCCATCATTTCCGACAGCCGCGCGGCGTTCGTGGGATCCATTCCCGCAATCACCTTCGCTGCGACGCGATCGTTCATGGTCGTCAGAATCGCCAGGGTGTTTTCGTCCGACAGTGAATCCATGATCTGCGCCACGATCTTCGGCTTCATCTTCGAATAGACCCGCGCCAGGCGCTGCACGTTCGCGGGGTCGGACACCAGCGGCGGCGGCACCGGCGATGCATCTTCGATCGCCGCCTGCTCGGCACCGGACGTGTCCGGCGAGGCCGAGACGGGCAAGCGGCCTCGAGCCAATGCGAGCGCCAGCGAGTCTTCCGGCGAGCGCTCATACTCCGAATGAGGTTCAACGGCCGCACCCTCGCCACCGGCGGGATCGCTCAGCCCCGGCTCGGCGGGGGCAGCATCTTCCGGCGCGACGCCGGCTTGCGGCCACACCGCCGCGCTGTCCGCCACCGCGTGCGTCGTCGGCGGCACGATGAACGGCGGCCGCCCGATCAGCATGCCCTTCAGCACCAACATGACCAGCACCGACACCAAAAAGGTGAGTGCGACTCCCAGTACGTGCACCACGATCGTTTTCACGGCGTCTCCTCACCACTTCGCCCGGCGCGCCGGGCCCCTAGGCCGTTTTCAGAACCGCGCACGAACGTTTGCCGTGCGATCTCGTCCATCTCCACTTGCTCGCGCGCATTCGCCTCGCGGCGTTCGGCTTCTTGCGCGCGCTCTTCCAGGTTCTCGAGCACCTTCCGGTCACGCGCCGCCCTCACGAGCGCGGTGCGGCTTTCCTCGACCCGCTGCCGGCACTGCGCCACAACGTTGCTTTGCCGCCGGGCCTCCTCGGCAAGCTGCTGCAGGATGGCGCGGAGCGTGACCTCCCGCCGCACGTCGAGCCGGCCTTCCGGCGGTTGCAGTGCTTGCGCGCGGTGCACTGCCATCTTGTCCTGCAGACGTTCGAGCATCGCCCGTTCGCGCCCGAGCACCCGCTCCGCCGCCGCCAGATCCTGCTTGCGCCGGCTCTCCACGGTGCGGCGCGCTTCCAAAACTTTTGCGAGCCGGAACGGTCGCGGCATGCCGGCCCACCTTCATTGTCCCTGGCGCGCCTTCACGCCGGCTGTTCCACCAGCGCCAACAACGCGCGGCGCGTGGTCTCGAATGCCGATTTTTCGGCCGGACCCTGGCGCAGAAAAATGCGAATCGCCTCGACCTTGGCGATCGCCTGATCGATGCGCGAGTTGCTGCCGCGAACGTAAGCGCCAATGTTGATCAAATCCTCGGCCTCGCGATAGGTCGCCAGGAGTTCGCGCAGCCGTTGCGCGGCGCGCGTATGTTCCTGCGGCACCACTTCATGCATCACGCGGCTGACACTCGCCAACACGTCGATTGCCGGGTAGTGGCCCTCGGCCGCCAGCTTGCGCGACAGCACGATGTGGCCATCCAGGATCGAACGCGCCATGTCGGCCACCGGTTCGTTCATGTCGTCGCCTTCGACGAGCACCGTGTACAGGGCCGTGATGCTGCCCGTGTGCGACATGCCGGAGCGCTCCAAAAGCCGCGGCAGCATGGCGTAGACGGACGGCGGGTACCCCTTGGTGGCCGGCGGCTCACCCACCGCGAGGCCCACTTCGCGCTGCGCCATGGCGACACGCGTCAGCGAGTCCATCACCAGGAGCACGTCGCGGCCCTGATCGCGGAAATGCTCGGCGATGGCGGTGGCCAACTGCGCGCTCTTGATGCGCAACAACGCCGGTTGGTCGGAGGTCGCGACCACCACGATCGACCGCGACAGGCCTTCGGCACCAAGGTCGCGTTCGATGAAGTCGCGCACTTCGCGGCCGCGTTCGCCTACGAGCGCAATCACGGCGAGATCCGCGGTGCAATTGCGGGCGATCGATCCCAGCAGCACACTCTTGCCGACACCGCTGCCGGCGAAGATGCCGACGCGCTGGCCTTTGCCGCAGGTGAGCAGCGCATCGATGGCGCGCACGCCGGTCGACAGGGTGTCCAGGACCCGCTGACGGGCCATCGGCGCCGGTGCGGCGGCTTGCAGCGGCCGTTTGGCGCGCGTCCGCAGCGGCCCCTTGTCATCCAAGGGACGTCCGAGCGCATCCACGACGCGGCCGAGCAATTCCTCGCCGACGGGCACTTGCAACGCCGTGCCGCACGCCGAGACGGTGGCCCCCGGCGCCACGCCATGCAGTTCCGCCAGCGGCATCAACAGCACCCTCGAGCCCCGAAAGCCGACGACTTCGGCCAGCACGCTCACACCGCCCGGCAGCCCATCGATGCGGCAGGTCTCGCCCACCGCCACCGCCGGACCGTCCGACTCGAGCACGAGCCCAATCGCTTCCACCACATGCCCCACCCGGCGGATCGGCTCCAGAGTCTCGAGACTCTCCAAACAGTCCTTCAGCACGGAGTTCATGACCCGTCCTGCGCCTTCTCCACCAGCGCGGTCTCGATGGTGTCGAGCTGCTCTTGCAGAGAGGCGGCGATTTCACAAGCGTCGGTCTCCACACGGCAGCCGCCGCGCGTCAAACTGGCATCGGCCTCGATTTGCAGCGCCCGGCTGCGGCGCACGGCGGCCAACCATTCCGGCAAGTGTTCCTGCACCAATTGCACGTCGTCCGGATGGACGCGAATCACGACCCGCTGCGCGTCTGCGGCCCACCGCAGAGCGCGCCGCACGATTTGCAGCACGAACTTTTCGTCGATTGCCGCCGCGTCGCCGACCACCTTCCGGGCCACGGCCAGGGTCAGGCGCACCGCAGCCTCCTCGGAAGCACGCAACAGCTCGGCGCGTTCGGCCAGGACACCGTCCGCGATCCCGGCGAACCGTTGCACCGCTACGGTGATCTCGCCCCGGAGTTTGGCTTCTGCCCGTGCGTCGGCGTCGCGGAGCAGTTGTGCTTGCGCACGTTCGCGCTCCTTCCAGCGCTGGTCGAACTCGTGCAACGCCAGCGCCAGAACGCGCTCACGATCACTCTCGACGGGTGTGGTCACGACCGCGGCACCGGCGCCGGGCGCGACGGAAATGTCCACCACGCCGGGCATCTCGTCCGCACGTTGCGGCACCACGGTGCGGCGCGACTCGTCCGCCAGATGCACGCTGCGCAGGATCCTAGCCGGCATCGCCCACGCCTCCCGACCGGTCGATCACGATCTCACCCTTTTCTTCCAGGCTGCGGATTTGATCGATGATGCTGTCGCGTGCCGCTTCGATCTCGGCCGGCTTGGCGTTGCGCAGGAATTCGATCTCGTCCTTCAAGGTTTGCCGCATGCGCTCCGACACGTTCTTGAAGAACTTCTCTTGGACCAGGCTATCGCCGTTCTTGAGAGCCATGACCAAGACCTTCGTATCGACTTCCTTGAGCAAGCGTTGCACCCCACGGTCGTCGATCAGCAAGATGTCCTTGAACACGAACATGAGTTTGCGAACGCGCTTGGCGATGTCGGCGTCGAGCGACGCCAGCGAGTCGAGCACCATGCGCTGTGCGTCCATGCCCACCATGGTGAGAACACTGGCGGCTTTGCTCTCGCCTCCGAACGGCTCCAAGCGATTCGACACCGTCTGGGTCTTGTACCTGTTGGACAGCGCATGGTGCACCGCGGCCGCCACCTCGGGCGGAATGGCCCGCATCGTGGCGATGCGCCACACCATTTCGTGCTGCCATTTTTCGGACAGCGACTCGATGATCTTGGCCGACACCGGCTGGTCGAGTTGCGTCAGCAGGAACGCCGCCGTCTGCGGGTGTTCCTGCTCGATCATCTTGGCGAAACGCGGCGGGTCGAGCCGGGCATAGCTGCGCAACTGCTGGTTGCTGCGCCATTCCATGCGCTTGACCGCTTCGCCCGCCTGCTCCTTGCCGAGCCGCGCTTCGAGTACCTGAGCGGCGCGCTGCAACCCGCTGTCGCTGACATGCTGTTTGGCGGCCATCTTGTTGTGAAACTGCGCCAGCACCGCATCGCGCACGGTCTCGGGAATGTCTCCGAGCTGGACGAATTCCTCCGCCAGGCGCTCGACCTTGGTGTCGCCCAAACGCGTCAAGAGCTCCTTGGCATCGGAGCCCAGCGTCATGACGACGATTGCGGCTTTCTGCCGCGCGGTGAGTTCGTCAACCGTGGTAATGGCCATCTGGGGTCACCGGTCTTCTTCCAGCATTTGCGAGATCAGATCGGCTGCCTGTTCGGGCCGTTTGCTGATTGCCGACGCGTTCGGGTTGACCGCCATGTTGCGCGGCGGGTTCACCGCCGGCAGGTCGAAATCGACCAGCGATCCGGACTCTCCTGCCGCCATACCGCGCCCGCGGCCGCCGGGTCCGGCGCCGGCCAGCGCGGCCCGCGGTTGTCCTTGTCCGGCCAGCACCTTGGCCATCGATCCAAACGCGATCTTGAGCGCCAGGAAGACGATGATGGCCGCGATCACGATCGAACCCTTGCCCGCCACCGTCTGCACCATTTCGCGCCGCTGCTCTTGCGCTGCCACCACCTGGAGTTCGTTGTCGCCCGAACGGTCGAATTCCACGCACGCAATGTGGAACGAATCGCCGCGCGTCTCGTCGACCCCGACGGCGTTGCGGACCAGCGCCGCCAGATTGTCCAACTCCGGCTTCGGCCGTTGGAGAAACCGGGGCTGCGCCCCCTTGGGGGCCCGCGGCCCCAGGGGTTCGTACCGGCCGTTGACGGTCACCGCCACCGACAGACGCTTGATGGCGCCCGGTGCCTTCTTCACATGCTCGACGGTCTTGTTGATTTCGTAGTTGGTCAACGACGTCGACGACTCGCCGCTGGCATCGGCGCCGGCTTGCTCGCTCGATTGTTCGCTGCGAATCGCCGATTTCTCCGGATCGTAGGTCTCGCTGTCGCGCTCCAGCTTGTCAAAGTCCAGCTCGGCAAACACCCGCACACCCGAATTGTGCGCGCCGACGACCTGTTCCAGCAGGCTTTGCGCGCGTTCCTCCAGCGACCGCGCGACTTCGTTCTCGGCCTCGTACCGCGCTGCCGCCACCGGATCGAGCCCGCGGCCGGCGTCTTGGCTCGTGAGCAGGTTGCCCGCGGCGTCGACGATCGAGACGTTTTCGGTGGTCAGTCCCTCCACCGCGCCCGCCGTGAGCGCCGCGATGCCCTGCACCTGCTTCTGGCCCAGGGACGCTCCGGGCTTCAGGCGCAAGACGACCGACGCCGAAGGGGCGCGCTTGTCGTCGGTGAACACCGAGCGTTCGGGCATCACCAAGTGAATGCGCGCCGTCAACACCTCGTCCAAGCTGCCGATGGTGCGCGCCAGTTCGCCTTCCAGCGCCCGGCGGCTCGTGACCTGTTCCATGAAGTTCGTCAGGCCGAACTTGGAACGGTCGAACAGCTCGTAACCACCGCCCCCGCCGCCCTGCGGCACTTCGCCCGCCAGTTCCAGGCGCAGTTGGTAGACGTCTTTTTCCGGCACCAGAATGGTCCGGCCACCGTTCGTCAGTTTGTAATCGATGTTCTTTTCGCGCAGTTTCTCCACCACGGGGCTGGCCTGCTCGGCATCCAGATTGGTGAACAGCATGCCGTAGCTCACGTGCTTCATGATCAGCACCGACACCACGACGGTCAGCACCGCGCCCGCCAGCACGCCACCGAACAGAAATCTCTGTCCGGCCTGCAGCCCGCTCCAGCGCCCGGCAAAGCTGCCGGCCATGGTCCTTAGCTGTTCCAACACCCGCGAACTCCCCTCAGATCTGCGTGCGCGACAGTTCCTGGTAGCCTTCCAACAAGCGGTTCCGGACCTCGATCAACAGATCGAGCGCCAGGTTGGCCTGCTCCACCGCCATCATCAGTTCATGCGGCTCCACGGGCTTGCCTTGCGCCAGCGCCTGCACCTGCACGTTGGCGACTTGGTCGAGGCGCGACACTTCGTCCAGGGTGCTCTTCAGCGCGTCCTGAAACGACGGCCCCGGTTGCAAGGGCGTGGCATTGCCGGCGCCGAATTCACTCGGCCCGCGGTCGAGCCGCAGCGCGCGTGTGACGTCGAAGTTCAGTGCCATGGCCCGCTCAGATCTCCAGCGACTTGGTGACGATGTTCTGGTACGCCTTCATGGCGGACAGGTTGGCTTCGTAGGCGCGCGTCGCCGCCACCATGTCGACCATTTCAGTCACGGTGTCGATGTCCGGCATCTTCACGTAGCCGTCGGCGCCGGCGTCCGGATGCGACGGATCGAACACCAAATTGACGCTCGCCTTTGGATCCACGATCTCGGTCGCCTGGACGGTTGCCTCCGGCACGGCCGGCGCCGCAAGCGGCGACGCCACCGGTAAGTGTTCGTTGGACGTGCGGGTGAGCGTCAGCGCCGGATCGATGGTGGGCCCTTGCGGCACCGGCGCGTCGGCGCCGCGCAGCACCACGACGTGGCGCTGGTACGGTCCGCCTTCCGGTGTGCGCGTGGTCTCTGCGTTGGCGATGTTCTTGGCGATGGCATCCATGCGCTTGCGCTGCGCGGTCATCCCCGCCCCGCTGATCGACATCGACCCGAACAGATCCGAACCCATGCCCGCTCCCCCTTGTCACTACGCCCGCATCCGATCAGCGACGCCCGGTGATCGAACTGCGAATGCCGGCGATGCGTAAGCTGGTGGCCCGCGCCGCCAGGTCGAAATGCATCTGGTTCTCGGCCAGTGCGACCATCTCCTGATCCAAATCGACGCCGGGCTCGGCCGTGCGGTCGGGCCGCACCAGCACCGTCGGATCGTCCGCGGGCGGCGACCCCGCATGGCCGGACTGCGTCGCTTCCATCTGCAGGCCGCCCTGCTGCGCCGCGAGTTGCGACGCGAAGTTCGCGTCTTGGCGCTGAAAACCTTCGACGTCCGCGTTGGCGACGTTGTTGGCGTACGTCTTCTGCCGCCACACCGCCAGGTTCATCACCCGCGCCAGCGCCGGCAGGCTGGTGTTGTCGAAAATTCGCATCGGTCCCTCTCCCGATCGTGGTGCCGCGCGGAAATTCTTCCGCGCGCTCCGCAATCCATGCATCCGCCGGGTATGACCAGCCACGGGTGCGCAGCGGCCAGCGCAAGCTTCGCGCCCAGTGTTTTTTTTCCCTCAAGTTCTCCCGGCCACCACGCCGGACCGCATGGGAGGCGGCGCTGCGGCGCGGGACCGGCGCCGCGCCGCGGCCGTCCCGGTCCCGGATGGGTGCGCGTTGGCCACGCCGCGCTCGCCGGCGCCGGTCCGGTAGACCAGAAACTGGCCGGTCATCCTCTGCAAAGCCGCGCCCAGCACGGCTTCGCGGGTGATCGCCCCGTCCTGCGTTTGCAGGAGGCGAACTCCTGTGGGAGCCCGATTTCTCGTCGTGCATTTGGGGGATGACGAAGGCGACGGCGGCGCGGGCCCGGCCTGTGGCGCCGCCCCCTTGGACGGGTGTTGCAGCGTCCCGTACGATCCGGCGATGCGCCTCGCCTTCCTTGCCGATGCCTCGCTGCCGCACACCGTGCGCTGGGTGAATCACTTCGCACGCCGCGGACACGACTGCCTATTGCTGTCACTCGAGCCGGGCAGCGGCTACGAGTGCGCGTTCGAGCCCCTGCCGGCGCACGCCGGATGGCCGCGCTTCCTGCGCTACACACTGGAAATTCAGCGCGCCGCCGCGCGGCTGCGCGCCTTCGCGCCCGGCGTCGTCAACGCGCACTTCGTGCCCAACTACGGCTGGATGGCGGTCCGTGCCGGACTGCACCCGCTCGTCGTGACCACGCTCGGCAGCGACGTGCTCACCGTGCCGTCGCAAAGCCCGCTGCACCGCTGGCGAACGGCGCATGTTTTGCAGCGCGCCGACGCCGTCACCTCCGATGCGCACATGCTGACCGATGCCATCCTCGGTTTCGGGGTCGCCGGGTACGCGGTGACGACCGTGCCGTTCGGGATCGAGGCGACGCGTTTCGCGACCCCGCCCGTCCGCGACCAATCCATCGTGACGCTTTTTTCAAGCCGTCGCCTCGAACCGGTGTACGACGTCGGTACTCTGGTACGCGCCTGGGCGCGCCTGTCGCCCGAGGAACGCCGCCAGATGCCGCTGCGCATCGCCGGCACCGGCAGTGAGACGGCAGCGCTGCACGCGCAAGCCGCGCCATTGGGCGCGCATTTCGTGGGCTGGCTTGCAACTCCGGAACTCGACCGCGAACTCGCCGGTGCGCAGATCTATGTTTCGACCTCGAAGAGCGACAGCACCTCGGTGTCGCTGTTGGAGGCCATGGCCGCGGGCTGCTTTCCGGTGGTGAGCGATCTTCCCGCCAACCGGGAGTGGGTGGAACACGAACGCACCGCGCTCTTGTTTCCACCTGGAGACGACGCCGCGCTCGCCGCCTGCTTGCGGCGTGCCGCAGCCGACCCGGCGTTGCGATCGCGCGCCGCCGAACAGAATCGCGCCACGGTACGCGAGCGGGCGACGTGGGAGACCAACATGGCGGTCATCGAGGCCCTGTTCGAGCGCCTGGCGGGCCACTCAGTGACACGGCCGGAACCCCCACCCCACTGAACACCAACGCGCCCCGGACCGCCCGAGGGCTTGACGCGGACGCACACCCGCCCGGATGCTCGGCGCGTCCTGAGATTCGTCCCGTTGCCTCGATCTGCCGGGAGCTTGCTTGCAGCCCGAAGCCGCACACTTCCTGCCGTACGCCATCGCCATCTTTGTGGTGTCGTTCGGGGGCGGGCTGATCCCACTGCTGCGGCACTGGCCTCACGACCAGCTGCAAGTTCTCATGAGTTTGAGCGCCGGCGTCATCCTGGGAGTCCTGTTTCTCGACCTGCTGCCGGCGGTGGCGCAGATCTCACCGCATTTTTACGTGTATACCCTCGCCGGCTTCTTGGCGCTGTTCGTGTTCGAGAAGTTCGTATTCTTCCACCCGCACGAAACCGAGGATCTGGCCGAGCGGCGGAGCGGCCTTGCCGCGTATGTCAGCATTTCGATCCACAGCCTGGTGGACGGCGTGGTCCTGGGCTCGAGCGCGCTCTTGCCGAATGTCGCGCCGGCCGTGCTCTTCGCCATCGTGGCGCACAAGGTGCCGGACACTTTTTCGCTCGCCAGCATCCTCACCTACTTCGGCTTCCGGCGCCGGAGTACGGTGCTCTTGCTGCTCTTCTTTGCGGTCCTGACCCCGCTCGGCGGTTTCGCGGCCCTGGCGTTGTTGCGCAACGCGTCGCCTTCGACGCTGGGCATCCCGGTGGCACTCGCCACCGGAACCTTCCTGTTCATTGCGACGTCCGACCTGCTGCCGCACACGCACGGCCACCACGAGGGCCGCTACCGCAACCTCGCCGCCATGCTGGCCGGCGTCGCGCTCATCGCCCTCGCCCACCGCTTGCATTTCGATTGATGCGGTTCGCCCACGAAACGGTCCGGCACGCATGCGGCAAGGGCGGAGGTCCGATCGGTCCGTAGCGGGGCCGGGCTACAACTTCAGCCAGGCGTTTCCGAATTGCACGTAGAACGCCGGCTGATCGGGCCCCCAGGCGGCGTCGACCCCCATGTGGATGCCGTACTTGCGGGCGAGCTCGTAACGGACGCCGGTGCCGAAGGCCGCCACGGATTCGTTGCTGGTTCCGGCTTCCGAGTCGCTCCAGCTCTGTCCGGCGCCCCCAAACCCGACGACACTGAAACGCTTCCAGAACTGGTAGCGCACTTCCGCTTCGATTTGCGCAACTTGCTCTCCCTGGTAGCGCATGGCGGCGACGCCGCGCATGTAGACAAAAGGGCGCAAGTAGAACGGCGTGTCCTTCGAGCTGGCGCTGGCCGATCCACGAGTTCCCACCGTCACCCGCGAGTGCAACGGGTAATAGCCGATGAGCACCAGATCCGCCATTTGATACTCGGCATCGCTGCCAAGGAATTTGCGATACACCCCCAATCGCGTCTCTGCGTAGAGGCCGCGCGTCGGGGTGAAAAGGTTGTTTCGAGAATCGTAATTGAATGCCGGCGTGAGGCCGCCAAGCTGCGAATCCTTTTCGGCCGCCGGCAGGCCGCCGGGATCGCTGGCTGGATCGAATTCGATGCGGGTCGTCGCCAGGGAGTATGCGAGCCCGACCCTGGCGCGCGAATTGCCGACACGGTAACGGATTTGCGCCTTGCCGCCGAATGGCGTCAGTTGATAGGCCACCGGATGATCCCGCAACTGGCGGTCCGCTCCCAAACCGTAGTAGTCGAGATGCAGGTTGATGTAGCCAATCGCCACGATCGTCTGCAGCCGGTCGTCGAGCCAGTGGCGGGAATCGAGCCCCAAAACCCCCCAGCTCCCATCCTCCGTGGCCAGGCCGCCCGCGGCCGTCAGGTTCGGTGGGGCGTAGGCCGTGGAATCGCCGGTATTCTGCTTGTCGATGAAGACGAGTGCGGCGGCGGCGCCGTAACCCACCGCCGGCTCGGTGATGGGGATCGCGATGGGCGCAAAGCCGTACGAATGATCGATGAATCCGCTGAGGTCGAACCAGCCGTCTGCGGGATCCCGAAACGCCGAGTGTGCCGGCGCACCGGTCTGCGGTGCCTCCGCTTCGGCGGGTGCGTTCGTCCACCAGAATGCCGCGAAAAGGCCGGCGCAAAAGCTTCGGGCCGATCGACGAGATATCATTGCGCCGACCAAGGTGCCGGCCACTTTGCGGCCGCCGCGAGTGTGCCCCGGATACGCGCCTTCATCTCGGTCTCTCTTTCGGGACAGGCCACCACGACGAGCTCGCGGTCGCGGCAACCCCACACCCGGGCATCATACCGTTTGGGACGGCGTGAATCAGGCTTGAAATGCACCGTCGGGTGGAGTGGATCAGGCGGCGCTGCGAACGAGGCTGCGCACTCGTTGTGGAGATCGATCCTGGGCCGCGACCGCGGCGCCGACAATTCCCGCCTGGTTGCCGAGTTGCGCCGGGACGATGCGAGCGCGGGTCTCGAGCCGGGGCAAGAATCGATCTTGCTTGCTGCATACACCGCCGCCCAGGACGATGAGATCGGGCGAGAGCAACAGTTCCACGTGCCGTAAATAGTCATTGAGACGCCGGGCCCACTTCTTCCAGCCTAAATTACCTTCCTTGCGTGCCCGATCCGAAGCGCGCCATTCGGCTTTGGTCCCCGCCAATTCGAGGTGCCCCAATTCCGTATTGGGAATCAGCCGCCCGTCGAGAAAGAGTGCGCTGCCGATGCCCGTCCCAATCGTCAGAACGAGGACGACGCCGCGCACGTCTCGAGCGGCGCCGAAACGGACTTCGGCAAGGCCTGCTGCGTCGGCGTCGTTCAGGACCGTCACCGGACAGCCCGTTCGGCGGCCGAGGAAAGACTCGACGTTGGTGCCGATCCATGCGGAATCGATGTTCGCTGCGGTACACGCCACGCCGTTCCGGATGAGTGCCGGGAAGGTGCACCCGACCGGTCCGTCCCATTCGAAATGGCGCACCACCTGACGCACCACGTCACCCATGGCGGCAGGCGTCGCGGGTTGCGGCGTGGCGAGCCGGAAACGCTCGCCCGCCAGACACCCGCGCTCGACGTCCACGGGTGCCCCTTTGATTCCCGAACCGCCGATGTCGATCCCCAAAATGCGCAACGCTTCCCGCCTCCCGACACGAATGCAAGCCGCCCAGAGCGGACATGCAGACGGCGGGCCATTGGACCAGCTAGCGCAGGGGATTCCAACCGCCGACCGCGGCGGTCAGGCGCTCCGCTTCGGGCGGGCCCCAGGTGCCGGGGTCGTATTCGTGCAGCGGGCCTGGCGTTTGGATCGCTGGATCGACGATGGCCCACGCGAACTCCACGACGTCCTCGCGCGCGAACAGTGTGGCATCGCCGCTCATCGCGTCGCCGAGCAGGCGTTCATAGTCCCCCATGCGTCCGTCGGCGCCTTGCGCCGGCTGCTCCATGACGCGGAGTTCCACCGGCTCACCGGTCATGCCTTCGCCCGGCCGCTTGGTGCGCGCTCCAACGGTGATGGACACGTCGGGGCTCAGCCGAAACGACACGGAGTTGCCCATCGTAGGCGGGGGCTCCGGGAACACCACTTGCGGGGGGTTACGCAGCTCCACGGTGACTTCGGTACAGGTCGCCTGCAGGCATTTGCCCGCGCGCACGAAGAACGGCACGCCGTCCCAGCGCCACGAGTCCACGAACAGACGCAGCGCCGCGTAGGTGGGAACGTCGGAATCCGGCGCGACATTGGGTTCGTCGCGATAGCCGCGGAACTGGCCACGGACAACGCTCTCCGGCGACAGCGGCCGCACCATTCGCAGGACCTTGGCTTGCTCGTCGCGGATGGCTTCCGCATACGTGCTCGAAGGCGCTTCCATTGCCAGATAGCTGACGATTTGCAGCAGATGATTTTGGATCACGTCCCGGATGACGCCGGTCTCCTCGTAAAACTTGCCGCGGCCTTTGACTCCGAAACTCTCGGCGAGCGTGATCTGCACGTTCTCCACGTAGTGCCGGTTCCAGATCGGCTCCAGGAAGGCATTCGCGAACCGGAAGTACAGAATGTTCTGCACCGCTTCCTTGCCCAGGAAATGGTCAATGCGAAATATATTCTCTTCGGGAAACACCGCGTGCAAGGTGCGATTCAGCTGTTGCGCGGAGGCGAGGTCGCGCCCGAACGGTTTCTCGACGATGACGCGGGCGTTTTGCGTGCAACCAGCGGCGGCCAGTTGCTGCACGACTGCCGGGAACATGCTGGGCGGTATCGCAAGATAGTGCGCCGGCCGTTGCGCGCCGTCGATTTGGGCGCGCACGGCCGCGAACGTCGCTGGGTCGCCGTAGTCGCCGTCCACGTAGCGCAGCTGGCGTTCCAACTGCGGGAACACGGCAGGATCGACCCCGCCGCCGTACTCCTGCAGACTTGCCTGGGCACGCGCCACGAATTGATCGCGATTCCACCCCGACTTGGCGACGCCCACCACCGGCATCTCCAGCCGCCCGTGCCGGGTCATGGACTGTAACGCCGGGAAGATCTTCTTGTAGGCCAAGTCCCCGGTGGCGCCGAAGAAGACAAGCGCATCCGAACGCGGCTTCTGAATTTTCATGGTTTCCCGCCGGGTCGCATTCCAACCGCCGCGAAGAATAGCAAATCGAGCCGCTGGGCGGACGCCGCCCGGGATCGGGCTGTCGACACTAGCCCCGCGATTGCGCTTCACGTACCCTTGGAGCACTCCCATCCTGGCCGGAGGGCCCATGCCGAAACTGGCCGCGCTCTTACTGGTCATGCTCGCCTCAGTGGCGTCCGGCCTCCCCGCGCCACGCGGCGGAATCGTGGAGAATTGCGGTCAGCTCGCAGCCATGGTTCACTCCTACGTAAATTGTGGTGACGCCACGATCTATTTCACCAAGACGGCGGTGGTGCTCGATCTCCCGCGCCGGCAGCATGCCCTCTGGATGCGCTTCACGGACGCCAATGCCTCGACAGTCCTGGAGTTGCGCGACGAGCAGCCAACCCGTCTGCACTATTTCACGGGTGCGGACCCGCGGCACTGGCGATCGGACCGGCGCGTTTACTCAGAGCTCGTGTACCGCGATCTGTGGCCGGGCGTCGACGTTGTCTTCCGTCCGGAGCCGGGCCAGTTGCGTTATTGGATCCGTGCGGGCGCAGCATCGGATCGTACCGGTGCACGGTTCGAGTTCGAAGGCGCCGATCGAGTTGCGAAGTCCGGGAGCGGTGCGCTCCGGATCGAGATCCCGGGTCACGCTTGCACCGACTGCGCGGTCTCGCCGGCGGGAACGGAGCGCGTCTTGCGCTGGGGATCCGGCGCGGCGAGTGAGGCGCTGCCGGTTCCCGGACCAAATGCGGCCGGCAGCTTGTCGTGGAGCACTTTCCTCGGGGGCTCGAGCAACGACTATTCGCACGGCTTGGCAGTGGACTCCGCCGACCGGCCGGTGGTCACCGGCTACGCGCTGTCGACCGACTTCCCGACCTCGCCGGGCGCATACGACTCGACGCACGCCGGAGGCTATGACGTCTTCGTTGCCAAGCTCGACGCCGGCGGTTCGACGCTGTTGTGGGCCACCTTTCTTGGCGGCAACCAGGAAGACCGCCCCTTCGCACTCGCTTTGGACGCGAGCGGCCACGTCGTGGTCGCGGGTCACACGTTCTCCGCGGACTTCCCCACCACTCCGGGCGCGTACGATCGCATTTTGAATGGGACGCGCGACGTCTTCGTCGCGATGCTCGACGCGGATGGCAGCAGCCTGCGCTGGAGCACGTATCTCGGCGGGGCCGCATGGGAGCGCGCTTGGGGCATGGCGCTCACCACGGACGGCCGGCCGGTGGTCGCGGGAGAAACGAGCTCGACCGACTTTCCTACAACCCTAGGTGCCTACGACACCGCGCTCGGTGGAGGCGTCGATGGGTTCGTGACCGCGTTGGAGGCGGACGGCCGGTCCCTGCGCTGGAGCACCTTCGTGGGAGGATCCTCCAGCGACTGGATCAACGCCGTCGCGCTGGACCACCTGCAGCGTCCCGTCGCCGCCGGAACCACGTACTCGGCCGATTATCCCGTGACCCCAGGCGCCTTCGATCCCAGCGCGAACGGCGTTGCGGACGGCTTCGTGACCAAGCTCGCTGCCGACGGCGGCACGGCCGTATACAGCACCTACTTGGGCGGCGCCGGCGTCGATGTCGCCTATGCGCTCGGGGTGAACGCACAGGGTCAGGCTGTAGTGACCGGTTCGACGACTTCCGCGGATTTCCCGGTCACAGCCGGCGCGTTCGACGTTTCCTACAACGGCGGTGGGGATCTCTTCGTCGCGCAGTTCGACACCGCCGGTGCGGCGCTATCCTGGAGCACCTTCGTGGGCGGCAGTGCTGTCGAGGAGGCCTACGCGCTCATTCTCGATCCCGAAGGCCGTCCCATGGTCGCGGGCGAAACGGCCTCGGCCGACTTCCCGACCACTTGGGACGGTTTCGATCGTGTCTACGGCGGCAACCGGGACGCCTTCGTCACACAGGTGCGAGCAACCGGCGACAGTTTGCGTTGGAGCAGTTTTCTTGGCGGTGGCCAGTGGGATTCGGGGTGGGATTTCGCCCTCGACAGCACCGGCAATCCGTTGCTGACCGGCCCGACGCGTTCGGGCGACTTCCCCACCAGCGCCGGCGCATACGACCGCGTCTACAACGGCGGCGCCGAGGACGTCTTCGTGACGCGATTCGAGCTCCGGACGCCGGCGGCCGCGGACCCTGTAGGACCAAGCGCATTGCGGCTGTGGGCGGGGCCGAACCCATTCCGCCGCTCCGTGCAGCTACGATTCCACTTGTCGCAGCCGGGAGCGGTCCAATTGTCGGTGTTCGACGCCGCGGGACACCGAGTTGCGGCGCTCCTTCCCGAGATGCGCGCTGCCGGCGCGAACTCGCTCGTTTGGCCGGGTCGCGATCCGGAGCGAGGGGTGCCGGTGCCGGGCGGCGTCTACTGGCTGCGCTTGCAGACTCCGTCGCGCGTCCTGCACGCGAGCGTGATTCGCGTCCGCTAGCTCGCCGGACGGCAGGTTGCCACCTGGAAGACGTGGATTGTGACCTCCGGCACTGAATTCGTACGGGTTGCGAGCTCGCGCGATGTTCTCTAAACAAGCTCTAGAAACGCTCGTCGTCAACTACTTCGATCACGTCATCGCCGAGCTCAACGACGATCGACTGCGCGGTCACCGCAAACCACTGTCTGAATGTTGTCAAGTCGCGCTGGCTCGGCCACTGTTCTTCGTCGAGCGACCAGGCCATTAACTCTTGATGAAAGATCTCCGCGAAGTAGGGAGCCAAGTCCGGTGATTCCTCGTCGAGCGTCTCAGGGTCCGATACGAGGTAGACTGAAATGTGGCCGGTGAGCGCCTCCGCTGCGAGAGAGGAATCGTCGTCCAAGCTGGCGGCCCACTTCAGATAGAGCTCCCGCGGCCGCACCAGCAGCGCTCCCCGATTGAGGTTCTTCATAGTCCCCCCGGCCTTCTGGCACGACCAAGCGTTCACGCGCGAGCCGTGAACGCAACCGTGCTCTACCGCGTCAGTCCTCTTGCGTCGGATCCGCCATGCGCCCGAGGAACAGGATCGCACCGCTCTTGCGATCGCGGATCGCGAATAGGAACGGATGATCCGCGCGGAAGAGCGGCACTCGCGGCGGTATCGCGGGTCTGCAGCCTGGTTGCGGCATCATGACTGCCGTGGCGGCCGCAGCTTCGGTTCCCTCCTCGTTCATCTCGACAATGGCCTTGTGGAAGACCGCCGAAATGAACAGTGAATCTTCGTGGGGCGGCTCGCGACCGTTGATCCCGGAAAAGTCGGCGCGGAAGCGTTCAAACGCCAGCGGCATCCCGAGGGCCGTGAGCTGATCGCGCGCGTCGACGGTTCCCCAACTGATCTTGAATCGCGGGAGGAAGAGCTCGACCTCGTGGGTATCCATGTGCGCCACGCAATCGCGCAGCATGCTTGCGGAGAGCGTCTCCTCGAGATTCCGAAGCCCGTCTTTCCGATCCGGAAGGAGCACGAGCAGGGACACGTCAACTCCACGATAGGACAGGTCTACGGCCTGGTAGCCGCTGGAGTGCACGTACCGGACGTCCTGTTGCTGGTGCATCATCGGTGCCTGCACCGTGCCGCCGCCTTCCAAGTGGAACAACGCGTCGCGTGTGGCCGCCTTGGCGAATTGCTGCACCCAAATGCCCTTGAAGTAGACCGCGTTCACCAGGACCAGGCGCGTGTCAGCGTCCACGCCGCCGGGGGGAATGAGCTCCCGGATCTTCTGCCTCGTGGTGTCTTCGACCCATTGGTTCATCATCACGCGTGCAGCCTCTGCCCCGCGATGGAAGTCGACCAGGTTCATGGTGCCGCTGTAGCATTGGGTGATCAGGTCGAGAAACGCTGGCTGGAGCGGCGCGCCACGCTGCCCCCAAAGCGAGTTCGCCACGGCCATCGTGTACTCACCTCCGCCAGCCGCGTTGAGGCGTCGGACAGTTTCGGCGAGGGCAGCGTCCGGCGCCTCGTCGGAGGACGAGATGCAGAGAACCTTTTGCATCTGCATTGCGGTCTCGCCCCGAGCTCCGGCGTGGGTCATGCCAAGGGCAGTCCGAATGCTGAACGGAGAGAAGAACAAGTTTCCAGGCCGCTGCCGCAATTGCCCATACAGCATGACCGAAAACTCGTTGTTGTCGGCGGCGAACGACTGCGGCCCTTGAGGCGGCGTACGTGCGTGCGGCAGCGGGGGGGCCGCGGCTGGTTCCGCTTCGCCAAGGAATCTGCGTAGCCACCCTCCGAAACCAGCCATGCTCGCCTCCAGGAAGCGGTCTGACGACCAGCGATGTTCACACCCTCAGCGCGACTCGTGCGCGGGCCGGCGATCCCAGCGATGCGGGCGTAGCGCCGCCACGAGTTCCGGCGGCAGCGGCGTGCCGTCCGCAGCGGCGAGGTTCGCGTCGACGTGCGCGCGGCGGCGCATGCCGGGAATCGTGGTGCACACGTCGGAAGAGGCGAGGATGAACCGCAGCGCGAGCTCCGGCATGGTCATGCCGCGCGGCACGAGCGGCCGCAGCGCTTCGGCACGCGCCACCGAGGCCGCCAGGTTCCCGGCGCCGAAATAGGTGTTCCGCCAGTCGCCCTCGGGCCACGAGCTCTCGCGCGTGAGCGCGCCGGTGAGCGTGCCTTCGTCGAACGGTACGCGGGCGATGACGGCGATGTCATGGGCGCGGCAAGCCGGGAACAATTGGTCTTCCGGCGACTGGTCGAAGATGTTGTAGACCACCTGCACGGCGTCGATTTCACCCGTCGAGAGGGCGAGCAGGCAGTTTTCCGGCTGCGACCGGTTGACGCTGATCCCGACCGCTTCGACCAGACCATCGGCCTTGAGCCGTATCATCGCCTCCCGCCAGTCGTCGCTGGCGGACCAACCGTCGTCCCAGACGTGAAACTGCACCAGGTCGAGCCGCTCTACCCGGAGGTTGCGGAGGCTTTCCTCTACACACGCGCGAATGTGAGTCGCGGGAAACGTCTCGACCACCGGAACCTGGGGCAGTGCCGGCCATTGGCCGTTGAGCGGGGGAATCTTGGTAGCGCTGAAGATGCGGTGCCCCGCACCACCCCGAAGGAGCTCGCTCAGCAACCGCTCGCTATGCCCCTTGCCATACACGAGCGCCGTGTCGAAGAAATTGCAGCCGAGTTCCACGGCGTGGCGCAGCGACGCCAGCGACTCGTCGTCGTCCGAGCCGGTCCAGCCGCCCATGCCCCACATGCCGTAGCCGACGGCGCTCACTTGCCACCCGGTCCGGCCGAATCTCCGGTACTCCATACCTTCTCCTCGCGGCATTGGCCACCGATCATCCTTCAGGTCGAGCGTCGAGATCAAGCTCCCGCCCAGACGCCGGAGGCAGCCAATCGCCGTGGTTGGACCGCCGGAAACTCCCTAGCCGTGCCGCGTGGGTCGCGCCGTGGTTTGCGCGAAACAACCCACAGGGATCGTCACGCCGCGATTGACGCCTCGCGCCACCGCCCGGTACGATTATGAGATCATGACTACGGCACGCGGCGCCGGTTGGTTGCCCGCCGCCCCCAAGCCGGGCCACTGGCGCCTGGTTTGCGAGGCAGCGGTTGTGTCTTCACCGAGGAGTTTACATGCGCACGTCGACCGACATTCTCCAGCGCAGCGCCGTCGCAGCGGTGTTCGTGACCCTGTTCGCGCCGGCGGCCTTCGCGGGCGGAACCGCTTGTCCACCTCCGGGTGCCACGTGCACCGCCGGTACGTTGCAGAGCATTGATTTCGAATCCCTGCCGGCGGGGACGCCCGTCGAGGGCCTGGGTGCCGTGCATCCGGATCTCGCGATCACGAGCCTGCCGTCACTGTCGCCATCCTGCACACCGGGCACCGCGCACGTCATCGAGGAATTCAATTCGGCGTTCGCGTCGTACGGCGGCGCGACCGGAGCGAACGAATGCTTGGACGGCACACACGGCTTCGGCGACGCCACCGGATGCGCGCTCGATTACGAATTCACCTTCGCACCCGGCGTCAGCGTCGCGTGTTTTTCCATTCGCATGCTGGACTTTGGCGACCTGTTGCCGTACGGCGGATTGACGCACTCCGTCACCCTGAGCGCATTTGCGGGCGTGACGTTGGTCGACCAAGATATTCTGACGCTCACCGCGCCCCAAGCCGTGCCCACGGGTGACGCCTGCAACGCCGGCGATCCTGGGAATCACCTCTTCGTGGTGTCGGGCACGGGCATCACGCGCGTCACCCTGACCTTCGATGCGTCGCCGGATCCCAATGTCGGCTTTGATTCGATTCAATTCTGCCGGGTGCGCGAGTCGGTCCCGGTCGCCGGCCGGGCATGGGGGCGCGTCAAATCGCTGTATCGCGACTGACGGCCTGACACATCACCCGTTCGCACAACAACGAATCCCGCCGGTGCCGGTTATGGCTGCAGGCGGCGCACATTTCCGTCAGCGAAACCGGCCCTTGAACCGGCCCCACTGCACGCGGTCCACCGCGGTCGTTGGACAACTGCCGCTGATCTCGAAAGTGGCGACGATCGTCGTCAACACCCACGGGCGCCAACTCGCGCTGTACCGCACTTCGACGCGGTATTCCCCGGCGTTGACCGCATTGCCGTCATAATCCCTCTGGTTCCAGGTGTCCGTGGCGGAACCATGGCCGTCCAGCGAGACGATGAAGTCGTACGCGACCGCGGGGGCGACCGGCGATCCGGTTGCGGCTTCAAAAACAGCCCACACGGGCCAATGCGGCATGAAGATCGTGGACTCGAGGGCGTTGGCGAGAACGAACGATACGGTCTCCCCCGGCGCATAGCAGGGCCTCGATGTCGAGAGCGTCACGTCATCCGCACCAGCGTCGAGTGCTTGGAAAACAATCGCCGCCGCCGTCACGAGACCAACGCGAACGGCCGTCATGTGGGATCACCTCCGGCTGGGCGCGCGGAACGCCCGCCAAACCAACGCCAGAATCGCATCCACTCACCATTTGTAGATGCGGCGCAACTCCTTCGCGTGCTGGCGGGATAGTGGAATGCGCGTCGCCGCCGCGTCATTCAACACCAATTCATAATTGCCCGAGGCCTGCGGGATGATCTCGCGGATGTGGTTGATGTTGGCAAGATAGCTGCGATGGACGCGGTGGAATACCGCCGGGTCGAGCTCCGACGCGAAATCCTCCAAGGTGCGATACGCCACCAGGTCGTGAGCCTCGCTGGTGACGACGAATACCAGCCCGTCTTTCACATAGCTGAAGAGCACGCTTTCCACATCCACCAGCAACAAATGCTTGCGGCGGCGCACCGGGATCTTGGACATGGGCTGGCGCCGCGCCGGCAACGACGACAAGAGCGCGGTAATCTTGTCGCCCAAATCGTTGCCCGACTCCATCGCGCCGCGCACCTTGTCGATGGCCTGCTGCAAGCGTTCACGCGACACCGGCTTCATCAGATAGTCCAGCGCACTGACTTCGAAGGCCTGGAGTGCGTAACGATCGTAGGCCGTCACGAAGACGATGCGCGGTGGGTTCTCCAGCGACTGGATCTCGCGCACCAACTGAAAACCGTCCAGTCCCGGCATCTCGATATCGAGCAGCGCCAAATCGGGCCGCTCTTTTTCGATCAAGTGGAATGCGTCGACGCCGTTGCTGGCCTCGCCCACGACCGTGACGCCGGCGATGCCTTGCAACAGGAAGGCGATTTCCTCCCGTGCCAGCTTTTCATCGTCGGCAAAGATCGTGCGGATCATGTGGGACTCCCAGACCGGTCAGCCGGCTAGCTGTGGTTCGGACATCAACTCGCGGCTTGGCGCAAAGGGTACCTCGAAGGCAATGCGCGTGCCTACGCCCCTCTCGGCATGGATTTCCAACCCGCGCCCGTACGCGATCTTCAGCCGCTGATGGACGTTCACGAGCCCAATTCCACCGCCGGGCCGGAGGTTCCGCGGCTGGTCCAGGTCGATCGCGGCGGCGTCGAACCCGACCCCGTCATCCTCGATCTCGATGCGCACACGCGGGCCCTGCGCGTGAGCGCGAATGTGAATGGTGCCGCCCGCCGGTAACGGCGCGATGGCGTGCAGCACGGCGTTTTCCACCAACGGCTGCAGCACCATGCACGGCACCAGGGCGCGCCGCGCCACGTCATCCACTTCCTTGATGATGCGCAGTTTCTCGCTGCCGAACCGCGCCACCTCGATATCCAAGTACGCGTCGATGTACGCCAGTTCTTCTTCCAGCGGTACGAACGTCTTCTGCGTGTCCAAGACCCGGCGCAGGATCGCCGATAATTTTTGGACGAGATCCCGCGCCATGTCCGGGTTCACTCGCGTGGCGGAGGTGATGGAATTCAACGTGTTGAAAAGAAAGTGCGGGTTGATCTGCTGGGTGAGCGCATCCAGCCGCGCTCGCACTGCCAAGCCTTCCTGCTCCTTGAGCGCCATCTCGAGCCGGGAATTATTCCAAATTTTGAGCGGCACGCCGAGTGCGATCAGGCTGGTGAGCCAGACACACGCCAGCACCACGCTCCGCCCCGGCTGATAGCTCCACAGCACCGTGCTGCCGAAGCGATGCGCCAGCAACGTGCGGGTGACGTCCAGCGTGAGGCACACGATCATGAGAGTCACCGGCAGCACGGCCGGTGACCGACGGGCGCGGAGCAACCGGTACAAGTTGATGTACGGATACGGCGAGTAGTCCCAGCGGACACGGCGCGCGTCGGGAAGCTGCAGGAGCGCGCCACCCAAGGCGCCGGCGCCGGCAAAGAACGGCAAGGCCAGCCATTCACCCCGCAACGCGGCGGCGCCGCCCGCCAGCACGCCGGTCATGATCCCCGCCGCGGGCCCCGCGAACACCCCCGCCAGCAGCGACCCGGGCAGCGACAAGTCGGCCGCCGCATAACCCAGCGATACACGCGATCCCACGCCCACCGCCAGACAGAGGCCCCAGGACAGCGCGAACCAGAAGGGATCGGACTTCCGCATGCGGTCCTGCCGCAGCAGGCGCTTGTAGAAGAGCGTGGTCACCAGCACGCTCGCCAGACACGCCATGAACGTGAGCTGCACGAGCAAGCTCACCA
>Ga0315287_10001375_pt1 | contig 22327 bp, 24 predicted proteins | sample YL17G11_0_MG_FD_205037 | JGI IMG/M metagenome (GOLD analysis project Ga0315287, IMG submission 205037) | Sediment microbial communities from Yellowstone Lake, YNP, Wyoming, USA - YL17G11_0 | ecosystem: Environmental > Aquatic > Freshwater > Lake > Sediment | place: USA: Wyoming | collected...
AATCGTATCGAACACACACCTGTCGGCACACGGAGTGTGCCGACTACATTACGGCCCCGCCGCCCAGCGGATACCGTTGGCGAGGATTCGGGGGTAGGCCGGGTTTTTCCAGGCCACCGATCCGTGGCCAAGCATGAAGTAAAAAACGCGGCTCTTGCCGTACTGTTTGACCCACGCCACGGGCGGATCGCTCTTCGCGTGGTCGGTGGTCAACAGAACCTTCGCGTCCGGCGCCTTGTAGAACTTGCCGTAACACTCGTCGTGAATCTGGAAGTCGTCCACCCCGGCGGTGATCGGGTGCCGGCGGTCGGTCACGGCGACCTTGATGTCCTCTCCCTCGGCATATACCGACGGGCCGTATGTCTTGCCGCCGATCTGCCGCGCCTTGTGCAGGTACGCGCCGCCGATGATGTTGGCGAACTCTTCCCAGTCATTATGCGCGCCCAGGTTGTGATGCAACGACACCAGACCGATGCCCGTGTTGAGCAGTTCCACAAAGGCCTTTTGCTGCTCGGGCGTGAAGTGCGGGGCCATGTCGTACATGACGACCACGTCATACTGCTTCTCCAGGCCCGGCTTGAGCATGTCGGCCGCCTTGGGCATCTCGGCCCTGGCGTAGGCGACGTTCGGCAGGGCGTCGAACATGGCCCAGAACGGCTTACTCTCGAAGCCGTGCCCGCCGTAAGTCACCAGCACGCGGATCTTGCCCGGGGCCGGCGTTTCCGCCGCACTGAGCAGGTTGATGCTGGCGACGAGCGAACAAACCAACAGGAGCGTACTTGAAATCGCGGCTTTCATCATCTTTTCCCTTTCTTGCTTTCTTGCCCCTGGGACCGCAGTCCTGGAGGGCTGTTCATGGATACGATCAATAGTAGTGTAGTGATTCAATCAGACGGAGATTCAACGGAAGCCATTTTCGACATGCGAAGCATGTCCGCCGCAGGCGGCGAAGCGAAAATGGCATGTTGGTGGATATGGCTTTCGCGTTATCTGTGGGAAGCGAGTTCTGACTCCAGCCATTTGGAGAATGCCTTGGCCACGATGCCGCAGCTCTCTCGGTTTTCTGCGTCTCTTTCTGTCGCCTCTATATTCGCCTCTGCTGGGAGTTCATGATCCCAGAAGAATATGGGCGATTCACCATTTGCTGTCGTTTTCCTGGAATCGAAGCACACTAAATTACCCATGCCGTCGTTGAAAAAGGCGACTAGGTATGCCGGTATCCCCTCTTTCCTTAAGCGACCATTGGCTTCGACAATATTCTCGCAGTCTGGTGACTCCGCACCAATCCAATAGAACTTGGCGCAGAGGCCGAGGGGGACTGGGTCACGCTTACGTAGAAAGGCCAAGTAAGTGGAGGGAAACGTGATTCCCAGTTTGTCTTCTGCGTCGCGAATCTGCTCATGCGTTGGCATGGTTGGCGGGATGAAAACATCGGCTTTACGAGTGCTTATCAGTCGCGACCACCATCTCATCGTGTTTGCCCCCTCCGTTCGGCCTACGGCCTCACTCCGGCAGCAGCACTCATTTTCACAACTCCCCGCAACCCCGAATCAGTATACCAGTATAAGGCAACCGGCAGGAAATAGACTACCACCCACACCCCACCGTAGGACGGATTTCCTAATCCGTCCCGTCTGGTGGACGGATTAGGAAATCCGTCCTACGGGTATCCCAACTCCTGCTGGCTGCCTAGCGGCCAATACTCACTTTACGCCAATGCCGGCGAAGGGGTTGTTTCGTTTCTCCTCGCCCACGGTTGTGGCGGGACCATGGCCGGGCAAGAGGATTGTCTGCTCCGGCAGGGTGAACAGCTTCGAGCGGATGCCGAGGATCAACTGGCGGTGGTTGCCGTCGGGGAAGTCGGTCCGGCCTATGCTGCCCGCGAAGATTACGTCGCCTACCCAAACTACCGGCGGGTCTTGCCCTTCCCAGAGATACACGACGTGTCCTGTCGTGTGGCCAGGTATGGTGCGAACCTGCAGCTCGAAACCGGCCGCCTCGTAACTGTCGCCGTCGTTGACCGTTACGTCGGCTGCGGGGCTCGCCAACGAGGACCCGAACGCCGCCGAGAGGTTCAGCCAGGGATCGGTCAACTTGGCCGCATCGCCGGCGCCGATCACCAAGGGACAACCGGGCCAGCGTTTTTTCAACGCCGCGTTACCCCCAATATGGTCGCTATGCCCGTGCGTATTAAGGATGGCGGCCGGGGCCAACTTGTGGTTGTCCAGGTGTCTGAGGATTTTCTCCGGTTCCAGGCCCGGGTCGATCACCAGGCAATCGTCGCGGCCCTGGAGCCGGACAATATAGCCGTTTTGCTCGAAGGGAAGCGAAACGACGGTGGCCAGTTGAAAGTCGTGCTGCTTCACGAAATTGGACTCCTCAGCGGCACGGAAATCGGCTAAGATGTACCACTAGCGGGGAGCGTTCCTTAAAGGCGTATGGCAACGGTTGGGCAAGGCCAGCCCTGCGAAAGCAAACATTGTAATTGCAACCCCCGTAAATAGCGATAAGGTCGAAGAGTGCATTGCTGCATTTTCACGGACGAACATAAGGTTGCCGGCCGGCCGTTCAACGGCTAACAGTACTCTGGATGCACGGCACCCACAAGGAGGGTATTTCATGGCTCGTTGTGATCTTAAGGCGCGGTGTTGGCTTTTCACCCTGTTCGCTTACGCCGCGCTGGTATCGACGCTTTCGGCGCAGGTGGCGCCGGGGCCAAACCCCGGGCAGGCACCGCACCAACCAGGCGCCCCGTCGACCGCGCCGGCCCGCCCGCCGCTGCGGCCGGCCTACCAGTTGGCCGAGCGGTCGGAAGCCGCCCAGGCCCCGGTGGCGCCGGCATTGGCCGCAGGCCAAGCCAACGAACACCCCTTGATGCCCACCTTGCGCTGGGCGTATTCCGGCCTGGGCAACGTCGAGAAGCTTGTCGACTACTCGGCCACGTTGGCCAAGCGCGAGCGGATCGGCGGCAAGCTGAACGACTACGAGTACATGTTCGTCAAACTCCGCCAGAAGCCGTTCAGCGTCTACCTCTACTTCCTCGGCCCGCCAACGCTCAAGGGCCAGGAAGTGATCTTCATCGACGGCAAGAATGACGGCAACCTGTGGGCCCACACCACGGGCATCCGCGACACCCTGGTGGGCACCGTGTCGCTGAAGCCCGAGGGCGCCGTCGCCATGAAGGGCCAGCGCTACCCGTTGACCGAACTCGGCATCCTCAACCTGATCCGCCGGCTGGTCGAGGTGGGCGAGCAAGACGTCAAGTACGGCGAGTGCGAAGTCAAGTTCTACAAGGGCGCGAAGATCAACAACCGCGTCTGCACCTGCATCGAAGTGGTGCATCCGGTACCGCGACGGAACTTCCTCTTCCACCTGGCCCGCATCTTCGTCGACGATGAACTCAACCTGCCCATCCGCTACGAATCGTACGACTGGCCGAGGGAAAAGGGCGGCCCGCCGGAACTGCTCGAAGAGTACACGTATCTGAACCTGAAGCTGAACAACGGCTTCACGGACGCGGATTTCGACATCAAGAATCCCAACTACAAGTTCCGCTGATTCATTTCCGGTTCTCTATCGTTGGGGTGGCAGTACAACTGCCACCCCAACATCGCTCTAACGCAATTCCTGCGACCTCGCGCTGCCGGCAAAGGCGGCGCGAGGTCGCGACGTTGATATGACACGGTCTCTGCGGCCTTGGTTGTTCTTGGTCTGGCGAGCGGCTCGCACTGCGTTGATCGCCTACCTCGTGATTCTGGTGGCCGTGATGTTCCTCGAAGAATCGCTGATCTTCTTCCCCTCAGTCTATCCTGAAGGCGACTGGCAGCCCGCGGGACTGGCCGTCGAAGACGCCTGGTTTCAGGCCGCCGACGGCACGAAGTTGCACGGCTGGTACTTGCCGCATCCGCGCGCCCGCGCGGCCGTGTTGTTCTGCCACGGCAACGGCGGCAACATCACCCACCGCGCCCATGCACTGCACATGCTGAACCGGCGCGTGGGTGCGTCGGTGCTGATGTTCGATTACCGGGGTTACGGCCGGAGCGAAGGAAAGCCCGACGAGCCCGGCATCTTGGCCGACGCCCGCGCCGCTCGGGCCTGGCTCGCCGCGCGCGAGAAGATCCGGGAGTCGGACATTGTCATGATGGGCGAATCGCTGGGCGGCGCGGTGGCCGTAGACCTTGCTGCCCGCGACGGCGCCCGGGCGCTGGTGGTCGAGAGCACGTTCAGTTCCTTGCCCGACGTTGGCGCCTACCATTACGCCTGGCTGCCGGTGCGGCTGCTGGCGCGGACGCGGCTCGATTCGCTGAGCAAGATCGGGAACTATCGGGGACCGTTGCTGCAAGCCCACGGCGACGGCGACACCATCGTGCCGATCGAGTTCGGCCGCCGGCTGTTCGAGGCGGCCAACGAGCCGAAGCATTTCCTCATGCTGCCCGGCCACGACCATAACAACGTGCTGCCCGACACGTACTATGACGCTCTGGCGGAGTTCATCGAGCGTTTGCCGGCTCCGCCTGGCAGGCCCGTTGAATAACACTGTAGGAGGCGACTCCAGTCGCCGATGATGCAGCTTAATGAAATCAGGGGAAAACAGGTGGGGCAGACATTCCTGTCTGCCTTATCTGCCTCAACCGCAAAATTCCTGGGGGCAGACAGGAATGTCTGCCCCACCACTGCATTAGGGAATCGCCGTAGCGTGTTTCGTAAGTGATTGCTGCGCAAGACCTTGCGACTTCTGGCAGCCTAAAGTCTCCGTAGTTTCTTCGGTTGCGAAAGCCTCAGTGGCCCCAAGTCATTCTGAGCGAAGCGAAGAATCTGGTTCTTTCGAGACCCTTCGCTTCGCTCGGGGTGACAGAAATCCGTCACAATAATGCATAATGGTGCTTGCATTCTGTCGTAATCTGTGCGATACTCGCAGTAGAGGCGAACTGGGGCAAGTTTTCAGGGAATTGCCATGTTGGCGGTTGAGCGACGCAATCGGCTGCTGGAAATGGTCAGATCGCGGCGATTCGCCACGCTGCCCGAACTGGCCGAGCAACTCGACGTATCGGAATCCACCGTCCGCCGCGACCTGGACCAGATCGAGCAACAAGGCGCGGCCCGGCGGATTCACGGCGGCGTCTTGTACACGGGCATTTCGCCGAAATTGCCGCACTTTGACGCGAACCAGCCGATCGAGTGGGAGAAGAAGAAGGCCATTGCCGCCGCCGCGGTCAAACTGATCGACGACGGGGATGCAATACTTATGGATGGTGGCAGTACCACCTATGAGGTGGCAAGGTTGTTGCTTGGCCGGCCTTTACACGTGGTCACCACGTCGCTGCCGGTGGCCAACCTTTTCGCTTCCGACGGCAACAGCGACCTAGTATTGATTGGCGGCAACATCTGCCCGCGCTCCGGTGTGGCCCGGGGGCCGTATGCCGACCAGATGTTGTCGCTGGTCCGCGTGCGGAAAACGATTTTCAGCGTGGCCGGGATTCATGACGAGGGGTTCTTCAACAACGACTTGTTGCTGGTGGAGACGGAGCGGGCGATGATGCGGGCGGCGAACGAGGTGATTGTGGTGGCCGACAGCACCAAGCTTGGCCGCCAAAGCCTCACCCACCTTTGTCCGCTCGGGGCCGTTCACCACCTCGTTGTGGACGACGGCATTAGCGACCCATGGCGCGAGAAGGTGCGGGCGGCCGGAGTACACCTGGTGGTGGCCGCGCCGATCGCCAACGAATAATTGCAGGATCACACGAAACATGAGCATCGCCGCCCCCCTCGATCGAAGCCTGGTCGAACAAATCGTCCGCGAGATCGTGCTGGCGCAGGTCGGCGGCCCGCCGGGCAAGCCGAATCTGGTGGTGAGCGTCTCGGCCCGACATGTCCATTTGACCGACCAAGACGTGGAAACCCTGTTCGGCGCGGCCCACAAGCTGACGATCGCCAAGGACCTGTACCAGGACGGCTATTACGCGGCGGAGGAGACCGTCATGGTCGTCGGCCCGCGGCGGCGGATGCTGCCCACGGTGCGGATTCTGGGCCCGACGCGGCCGGAGAGCCAGGTGGAGTTGGCGTTCACCGACGGCATTTCGTTGGGCATCGACCTGCCGGTGCGGCCCAGCGGCAACATTGAAGGCACGCCGGGCTGCGTGCTGGTGGGACCGAAGGGCGTGGTGGAACTGAAAAAAGGCGTGATCCGCGCCGAGCGGCACGTCCACATGGCCCCCGCCGACGCCGAGCATTACGGCGTCAAGGACAAGGACCACGTACACCTTCGCGTCACGTCCAGTTGCAGCACGGTGTTCGAAGACTTGTTGGTGCGGGTGGGCAAGAAAATCAAGCTCGAAGTCCACCTCGACACCGACGAAGGCAACGCATGCGACATCGACCACGCTGCCAGCGTGGAACTGTTAAGACCCTAGTTTTACCCCCGGAGTTCTCGTAATCGGAGAAAGAGTATCATGGCAAAATCGATGGAAGCGTTGGGAATGATTGAGGCCAAGGGCTTCGTGGTCCTGGTCGAGGCCACCGACGCGATGTTGAAGGCGGCCAACGTCCAGTTTCTCGGCTGGGACAAAGTCGGCAGCGGGCTGGTCAGCGTGTTCGTGACCGGCGACGTCGCCGCCGTGAAGGCCGCCACCGATGCCGGCGCCGCCGCGGGCGGACGGATCGGCGAAATCGTCACCGTGCAGGTCATTCCGCGCCCGCACGAAGACCTGGACATCGTGTTGCCGGCGCCGGCCAAAAAGTCGGCCGCCGACTAAATCGTAGGCGGCACACGCCGTGTGCCGCACTTTCCGCACGCGAAGCGTGCAGACTACCATGACCCCCAAACCAACCAAACCGAGAAACACTAGACGAAGGGAAACCTCAGCAATGCAAGACGCCATTGGATTGATCGAAACTAAGGGGCTCGTGGCTCTGGTCGAAGCGACCGACGCCATGGCCAAGGCCGCCAACGTGCGGATCGTCAAGCGCGTGCAGATCGGCGGCGGACTGGTGACCACCATTGTCCGCGGCGACGTCGGCAGCGTGCGCGCCGCCGTCGAAGCCGGCGCGAATGCCGCCTCGCAGGTCGGCGAACTCGTGGCCAGCCACATCATTCCCCGGCCCGCCGATGGCGTGACCGCGGCATACTTGTCCTAAGGGCTAGGGATGAGGACCGAACCATGAAGGTTCTGGTGGCCAATTTGGGCTCGACGAGCTTCAAGTACCGGCTGTTCGACATGGCCGGCAACGTGCAGCTTGCGCGCGGCGGAATCGAACGGATCGGCTCTTCGGAGAGCCGCTGCTTCGTGGAGATCGGCTCAACGCGGCAGGAAGCGACCCTGCGCGTGCCCGACCATGCGGAGGCCGTCCGCCAGTGCCTTGCCCAACTAACCGATCCGCAAGCCGGCTGCTTGAAAGAGGCCGCGGAAGTGTCGGCCATTGCGTTTAAGGCAGTGCATGGAGGGCGGATCACCGGCGTGCAGCGAGTGACGCCCGACGTGCTCGGCGCGATGGAAGAGATGAACCAGGTGGCCCCGGCCCACAACCCACCCTACATCAAGGCAATGCGGCTGTTGAGCGAGAAGCTGCCCGAAATCCCGCTGGTGGCGGTTTTCGAGACCGATTTCCATCGTTCGATTCCCGACTGCAATCGCTACTACGCCATCCCGCACGATTGGGCGGAGAGCGGTTTGGTCCGCCGCTACGGGTTCCACGGCGCCAGCCACCGCTACATCGCCATGCGGACGGCCGAACTCCTCGGTCCCGGACGGCGCATCATCTCCTGCCATCTGGGCGGATCGAGTTCGCTGTGCGCCATTCGCGGCTGCCAAAGCGTGGCCACGAGCATGGGCTTTAGTCCGCAAAGCGGCCTGCCGCAAAATAACCGTGTGGGCGACTTCGACCCGTTCGCACTGCCGCTGATCATGAAACGCACCGGCAAGTCGCTCGACGAAGTGCTTTCCATCCTGGACAATCAGAGCGGCCTGCTGGCTCTCAGCGGCGTCGGCGGCGACCTGCGCGACATCGACGAGGCGACTGCCGCCGGCAACGCCCGCGCCAAACTTGCCATGGATGTCTTTGCCGCCAACACGCGCCACTATCTGGGCGCGTACCTGGTGGAACTGGGCGGGGCCGACGCGATCGTGTTCACCGGCGGCATCGGCGAGAACCGCGCGGCCTTTCGCGCCGCCGTCTGCCGCGGTCTCGAGGAACTGGGCATCGTGCTCGACCTGCAGGCCAACGACGCGGCCCAGGGCGAGGCGAAGATCAGTGCTGCAAACAGCCGCGTGCAGATTTGGGTCATTCCCACCAACGAGGAACTGGTCGTCGCCCGGCAGGCGGCCCAACTGTTGACGGAGGGTTAGCGCGATGTTGATCGCCAAAGTCACCGGATCGCTCGTGGCCACGGAGAAGACCGCCTCGATGGTCGGCTACAAACTACTGCTCGTCGAACCCTACCGGCTCGACCCGAAATCCCGCCACAGCCTGGTGACGACGGGGCGGTCGATGGTCGCGGTCGACACGGTGGGATCGGGCTTGGGCGAGTTCGTGCTGATTACCCAAGGGTCGAGCGCCCGGCTGACTCCGGAAACCAAATCGCTGCCGGTGGATACCGTGGTCATCGGCATCATCGACAGCATTCACGTTGAAAATGCGTGTGTGTACGACAAAGAGAAATAGTTTAGCCGCCGCCGCCGCAGCGGCGGTGATAGAAACAGTTTAGCCGCCGCCGCAACGGCGGCGTAGGGAAGGTTAGCCATGCACGTTGACGAAACCCTTATCCGAAGCGTCGTGGAACAGGTGCTGACGCGCCTGGGCAGCAACGGCCACGGCGCGCCGATTGGCAGCGGCTACCAGGGCCGCTTCGGCATTTTCACCGACGTCGATCAAGCGGTCGCGGCGGCGCGGGAAGCGTTCGAACGCCTTTCCCGCTGCACGCTCGAGGACCGCAGGCGAATCATCTCCCACATCCGCCGCATCGCCATCGACCAGTGCGTCGAACTGGGCACGATGGAGATGGAGGAGACCAAGATCGGACGGCTGCCGCACAAGATCGAGAAGCTCAAGACGTTGAGCGAGCGTGCGCCGGGCGTGGAGTTTCTGCACAGCGAGGTATTCAGCGGCGATCACGGCCTGGCGGTGATCGAACACGCGCCGTTCGGCGTGATCTGCGCGGTGACGCCCGTCACCCACTCGCTGCCCACCATCACCGGCAACGCGGTGAGCATGATCGCCGCCGGCAACACGGTCGTCGTCAACCCGCATCCCAGCGGCCGCCGCGTGGCCGCCGAGGGCGTGCGCCGCTATAACGAGGCCATTTACCGCGATCTGGGCATCGACAACCTGCTCTGCCTGATCGCCGAGCCCACGCTGGAGTCGGCCAACGCGCTATTCAAGCACCGCGACATCAACCTGATCTGCGTGACGGGCGGCCCGGCCGTGGCTCGCGCGGCCATGCAGCAGATGAAGCGGGCGGTGGTGGCCGGCCCCGGCAATCCGCCCGTGGTCGTCGACGAAACGGCCGACCTCGATCGCGCCGCCCGCTGCATCATCCAGGGCGGGGCCTACGACAACAATCTCCTGTGCATCGCCGAGAAGCAAGTCTTCGCCGTCGAACAGATCTTCGACCGGCTGATGGACGCCATGCAGCGCGCCGGCGCCGTGCGGCTGACGGCCGGCGAGATCGACGCCCTGACCAAGGCGGCGATTGCCTCGGTGGGCGAGGGCGACCACAAACACGATGTGCCGCACAAGGACTACATCGGCAGGGACGCGGCCGTGCTGGCCCGCGGCATTGGCAAGAAGATCGCGCCCGAAGTGGAGCTGATCTTCGGCGAGACCGACGAGTCGAGCCCCTTCGTGCCGGTCGAACAGATGATGCCGTTCGTGCCCTTCGTGCGCTGCCGCAACGTCGACGAGGCGATCGAGAAGGCCCGCCGCAGCGAACACGGCTTCCGCCACACGGCCATCATCCACTCGAACAACGTCCACAACATGACCAAGATGGGCAAGGCGATGGATACGACGCTGTTCATCAAGAACGGCCCGTGCATGGCCGGACTGGGCCTCGGCGGCGAAGGATATTGCTCGTTCTCCATTGCCGGACCGACCGGCGAGGGCGTGACCACGCCGTTGACGTTCACCCGCGAGCGGCGGTGCTCGATGATCGACGATCTGCGGATTTTGGGGAAATAACCGATGTTTCTCGGCCGCGTTATGGGCAACGCCACGTCGACCGTCAAACATCCTTCCATGGAAGGATGGAAGTTGCTGCTGGTCATGGCGCTACAGGCCGACGGCCGGACGATCGAAGGCGACCCGATCCTCGTGGTCGATTCGCTGGGGGCCGGCAGAGGCGAGACCGTATTGATTACCAGCGATGGGATCGGCGCCCGGGAGATGCTCGGCAGCCAGAATTCACCCGTTCGCTGGTCCGTGTTGGGGATTCGCGACGAATGAGCGAGCCATCGATGAATGTCGAACGCATGGTGCGCGAGGTGCTCGCGGAACTCGGCATTGCGCCGGCGAAAAGTATTCAACGCCCGGGGACTGCGGTCCCGGGGAAAGTTGACACACGCGATCCAAGTGAATTGGTCGTGGACGCCCGCGTAGTCACGATGGATGCGGTCCTTGGCCGGCTGGCCACAGTGCGGCGGTTGGTGGTGTCGCGGCAGGCGGTGGTCACGCCCGCGGTGCGCGACGAGTTGCTCCGCCGCGGCATCGCACTCGGCTATGCCGGCTCCGCCAATGGCCATGCGCCGGCCGTGAGACGCTTGGTAATGATCGTCTCGGGCGCCGATTTCGACCCGGCCGCGCTGGTTGCCGTGTTGGGCCGCGAAGGGGTCAAGGTGGAATGCTCGGCGTCGGACTGCGTCATCGCCGCCACGGACCAGTTGACGGCGGAAGTGGTCAAACCCGACACTCTCGGCGTGCTGTTAACCCAACACGTCGCGGCGGGGCTGTGCCTGGCGAACCGGTTGCGCGGCGTTCGCGCCGTGACGGGCGTCGAAGCGCCCGCCGTGGCGGCCGCCACGGCTGCGGTCGGAGCAAATCTGCTGGTGGTCGATCCGCTGGCGGAAAGCTTCTTTCCGTTGAAGCAAATGGTGACTGAGTTTTGCCGTGGCGGGGGCCGCCCCTGCCCGGACGTTTTTTGTGCCAGACTGGCATAGGACGACGACCATGCGAATCGCCGACGTAATAGGAACGATTACACTCAACCGGGCCCATCCCAGTCTGGTGGGCGCCAGTTTTAAGCTGGTCACGCCGTTGAGCTGGGACAACCTGGCCGGTTCCTGGGAGGAGCGGTTGGAGGACATCGCCGTGTTCGACGAGTGGGGCGCCGGCGTGGGCAGCCGCATCGCGCTGAGCGAGGGCCGCGAGGCCGCCATGCCCTTCTATCCCGAAATCAAACCGATCGACGCCTACAATGCGGCGATCCTGGATACGTTGGATTACGAGACACCGTAAGGAACTGAAGATGATCAACATCCAAAAAATCAAGCAGGAAATCTGCGACATCGGCGACCGCCTGTATAAGAAGGGCTTCGCCGCCGCCAACGACGGCAACATCAGCTATCGCATCAGCGAGAATCAGGCCGTTTGCACTCCGACGATGATCTCCAAGGGCTTTATGAAACCCGAAGACCTCTGCGTCGTCGACATGGAGGGCAAGCAGATCAGCGGCAAACGGAAGGCCACCAGCGAAATCAAGCTGCACCTGGCGATCATGAAGGAGCGGCCCGAGATCAAGTCGGTGGTTCACTGCCATCCGCCGCACGCCACGGCGTTCGGCATCGCCCGCGAGCCCGTGCCGATGTGTGTGCTGCCCGAGGTGGAGATTTTCCTCGGCGACGTGCCGATCGCCAAGTACGACCTCCCCGGCAGCCAGGAGTTCGCCAACACGATTCTGCCGTTCGTCCACAAGTCGAACGTGATTATTCTGGCCAATCACGGCACGGTGAGCTTCGGCGAGTCCGTGGAGCGGGCCTACTGGTGGACGGAAATCCTCGACGCCTATTGCCGCATGTTGATGCTCGCCCGCGGACTCGGCTCGGTCAACTACTTCAGCGAGCCGGAGGCCCGGGCGCTGCTGGACCTGAAGCAGAAGTGGGGGATGCAGGATCCGCGGCAGGAAATGCGGAACTGCGACATCTGCGCCAACGACACTTTCCGCGAGAGTTGGAAGTCGGCGGGCGTGACGAAGAAGGCGTTTGCGGCGCCGCCGTCTTGCGCAACGCCGTCCGGCGCGCCTGCCGGGGGCAACGGCGCATCGGCCGGAGCGCAAGGCACGCCCGACCAGGAGGCTCTGATTCAGGCCATTACCGAGCGGGTCATGGCGATGCTGAGCCAACGCTGACGCAAGGACATTAGAACAGCTTGGCCAGGTTAATCTTTTCTGCCGTCTCCTCGCCGCCGGCGAGCGACAAGATGGCGTCGCCGATATCCTCCTCCAGACTGCCCGCCGTGCGGTACATGGCCAGGATATTCTCCAGCGGCGAGCCGGCCTGTACGGCGTGGGTGGGCCCGAGGAACAATCCGCCCTCTGGGAACAACTCCAACCGGCGGCGAACTTCGCGATCGACGTCCTCGGGCGTACCCCAGGCCAGCGTCGTCTGCACGCACACCGAGCCGCAGAAAGTCAGCCGGTTGCCGAAACGCTTCGCCAGCGCGGCGATATCCATCGACGGCGTGGTGGGCTGAACCACGTCGTACACGTCCAGCCCCAGTTCAATCAAGCGCGGCAGGAAAGCCTCGCAGCAGCCGCACATGTGAACCATTGTCCGCGCGCCGTGAGAGTGGACCATCTGGAAGTAGCGGCCGTACTTCGGCGCGAAGTGCCGTTCGAAGATCGGCAGGCCGATCATCGGCCCACGCTGGTTGCCGAAATCTTCGCCCGCATGGCAGAAGTCGATCAATCCCCCGGCTGCCTCCAGAATCCGCCGCTGGACTTCGTAAAAGAACTCGAACCGCGCCTGCATGATTTCCAAGTACACGGGGCTGTCGTCGATCAGGTCCATGAGCACCTGTTCCATGCCGCGCGCCCGGGCGATGCCGTTGATGAAATCCATATCGCCGGCCGTGCCGCAACAAACTGCGAATCCTTGCTCCCGAAGGGCCTCGGCCTGCCGGCGGATGGTGGAGTAGTCGAACCAATCGGCGCTGGGGAAATGCGAGCGGTCGAGGTCTTCCAGCCGGTCGATGCCGGCAAACGGCAAGTAACATGCCTCCAGGTACTTGCCGGCCTCGAACTGGGCGTACTTATAGTGTTCGCCGAAATAGCCCTCGATGCTTCCGTCGGGGAACGTCCGCAGTTCCGGCCCACAGTAGACCGGCTCGACATAGCGGAAGTCGTCGCCCACCACGCGGAGCAACTGCTCCATGTTCGACAGCCCGAAGTGCTCCATGAGCATCCTGTTCACCTCGGGCGTGCCCTCGTGCTTGACGGGGATGCGGTCGTAGCCGCGGCGATCGAAGGCATCGAGAACCCGTTCTCGCGAATTCATGGCAAGAGCCAGGTAAAGTTGTTTAGCGTGAGGTAATGTCTTGCAGGCGCAAAGTCACCGGGCCCAACAGGCCGGAGGATAGCAACGTGGCGGGCTGGCCGGATGTCTTCCGCGCCGTGCAAATGGGACATCCGAAGATTTCATGGGTTAACGTATCGTAGGTTCGCACGTTGGTCAAGGTGAGGCGTTTCTCCTTGGGCAGTCCCGCATCGCCGATGAGGCGATTGGGCCAGAGGTTGGCCACTTCGATCTCCAGATCGTTGACGCCCGGCCGGATGACGCCTGTGACCTCCACGTGCCAAGGGGCGGTCCAGACCACGCCCAGATCCCGGCCGTTGAGTTTCACGCGCGCGACGTTCTTTACAGAGCCAAGGTCCAAGTATATTTTGGATTGCGGATTCTTAATGTTGGATTGAGCAAGGGTGAATTGGTTCCTGTAGGTGGCGGTGCCGGAATAGTACTTGATCCCTTCTTCCAGCCGCTGGCTCCAGTCATCCAGCTTCTCGAAGGCGACCTGCTTCGGCCCGCCCCATTTCGGATCGAACGCCACCTTCCAAGGACCGACGATCTGGGCAACTGGTTTCAGTACGGGGAAGTTCGTTGTTGCCTTGAAACCGCCGGGCTGAGCCGTCTTGCGGAAGACGACGAACCAGTTCTGACGCGGCGCAAACGCCAGCGGCGCCGCCGTGCGTCCGTTCTCAACTTGCCACTCGGTCAGGTTGCGGATCTCGCCGGTCACGGCGTCCCACAGCTCCGGCTGCTTTCCGGCGGTGCGGAAAAGGACCTCCGCGGTGGCCGGAACGCTTGCCAGGTTGGCGACAAAGTAGATGTCTACTTCGCCGGCCCGGCGATGGATCCAATCGAGCCGCGCCTGTGGGCTTGCCTGGCGGAACTCGATGTCCGGCGGCAGGCCGTCGGCTTTGACCACCTCGGCAAGCGTGCGCCCCTTGGCTTCGATGATGGTCACGCCGCCTTCCGCAAGCTCCTTGATTTTGCGCAGCACGGGAGGAGAAATCGACAGCGAGCCGTGGGGGAGGACCAGGTAGCGATAGCTCATGCCGTCGGGCAAGACCAGCCGGCCGTCTTTGGCGGCAGCACGGGTCAGCAGCGCCTCGGCGTTGAGAACGTCGTAGTCAAAGCCTGCCGGACGCAGAGGCTGCTGCTTGTCGCGCGGCGCGATGAAGCCGGGAATATCCTCACTTTGCAGATAGGCGAAGTCGGCCACGAAATGCCCCTGCCGCAGCAAATACTGGCAGCGGGCCAGGTAGGTCAGCCAGGCGCCGCTCATGTTCCACCAGGTGATGTTCGGATCGAAGTGCGTGCCCACGTGTGCCCACTGGCAGCCCGGCTTGGCGTCGAGCCGCGGCTGATGGACCCAGAAACAGAGCACGTTGCGGGTCAGGCCATGGCAAAAAGCCTCGTCGCCGATGTCCTTCATGCTCCAGGGATCGTCGATCCAGTCGCAGCCGAACGACGTGAATGCCTCGGCCTGGCAGACGGGCTTGCCATAGATGTGCGCGGCACAGGCGGCCTGTTTCACCGTGGGATTCGTCTGCGGCGGCGCGGAGATGGGCCCCTGGGGCTCGGCGTTCCGCTTCCAGAACTCGCCCATCGGAACGTCGTTGATGCCTTCGCACTGAAGCGCGTCGATCCAATGGTTGAAGAACGGGCCGCCGGACTCGGGGTGCGTGCCGCGCAGGCCGCCCTTGACGGCCAGCTCGCGGAAGCGGCCATAGTAATTCGCCGCCACCAGATCGGCCGCCGTCCGCCGGTAGTCGGCCAGGAACCTTTTCGTGGTCTCCGGATCGTCCACCGTGCGATCCAGCAGGGCCGGCAGGTAGAGCAACGGATCGTACCCCCGCCGCTTTTGGAACTCCTCTCGCATCTTCGGGGTCCACGTCGGCTGGCCGAGTTCCCAACTGTCGATGTGGAAATACTGGAGCGTCTTGCCGACCAGGGGCCCGGCGTCGGCGATCAACTTGGCCCCGGTCTCGGCAAAATGGGCGTCCATCGCGGCGGCGCTCATCGTATCGATCTCCAGCCCCGCGGGGCCGGAGCCCACGCATTTCGTCATGTTGCCGTGGAGCGTGCAGCCGACCCGCAGGACATTCCATACTCCCGCCGGAGCGACCCACGCCAGGCGTCCCTGGGCGTCCACAAACTTCGTCAAGTCCAGCATTTGACTTCGCTGGCACATGCCATCCCGCCACCCGAGCACGGCGATGTCCTGATAGAACCCTTGCACCTTCTCCGGCTGCGGCAGGCTTACACTGACGCGCCCTGGCCCCTTGACTACTGTCGCGGCGCCCACGATCTTCTTGGCGGCATGTTCCGGCGTTACCCAGGGACCGCCGGCGTTCCAGCCGCTACAGAGGTTCACGTCCAGCACGATGCCGCACCGATCGGCCTCGCGGACGGCGTGCTTGTATAGTTCCCGCCACGCGGGGCTCATGAAGTGCGGCCCGCGCGGCGCTTCGGCCTTCGCTTCGCCGGCGTCGAACAGCAGCGCCCCGCCGATCCCCTGCTTCTTCATTTCCTCGAAGTCGCGGGTGATGCCCTCCTTGCTGGCCGCCCCGTTGAGCCACCACCAGTAGCACCAAGCCTGTGCTGTTTTGGGCGGCGTCAGGAATGCGTTTGCCAGGTCGTCTTGGGAGGATTCTTTTCGCTCGGCAGCCAACGCTGCATCGCCTAGTAGCATTCCGACAAGCACGAGAGCTAGTTGAACCGATCCTGTTGATATCCTCTTCATCCGTATTTCTCCTTGATTCTGGTGGTTCAATGTTTCATTCGCTTGCCGGCAGTACGAGGGGCAATTCCAGCCATGCCAGGCCAACGTCGCGCTTCATGTGGCTCTTGCTGTCGCCACCGGGGGCGTCGTAGAACACGGCCAGACGGCTGCCGACTTTGACCACCGAAGGCAGGCCGATGCACTTGCGGCTCCACGTGCAGTTCTTGCCATCCAGCACCACCGCCTTGTGGTCGGCATTCCAGTGGTTGAGATCCCGCGTCCAGTAAACCCAAACCGCATCGGTGTACTCGCCGCCTTCCAGGCCGATATGGTTGGTGAACAAGAACCATGTTTTGTTGGCCGGCTCGAAATAGAGCGAGCTGTTCTCGACCTGCTCTTCCGACGGCACGATCGGCGCCGGATCGATCGTCCAAGGGCCGTTGAGATCTCGAGTCCGCGCAATCCCGATCGTTCGTTTCATCGAAGCGCTGAAGAACATCAGATACTCGCCGCCCTGCGCAATGACCCGGCCGGGACTGGCGGTATCTTTGTAGTACGTGCCGGGCTTCGTCCGGAAGGGAATCACGTCCGGCTGCTTGATCCAGGGCCCGTCCGGTGAGTTGCTCTTGGCCTTCATCGTCAGATAGGGGAAGGACGGGACCAAGTCCGGCGCACGCGATGCGTGCGGTGTGCCGAGGTAGAACATGTGCCAGGTCTTACCATCAAAGCACGTCACACCATAGGAAGCAGAGGCCGAATCCTCTTGGCCTTTCGTACCGAAATCGAGAACAGGGCCCTTGGGAGTCCAGTGCATGAGGTCCTTGCTCGTCGCCAGACAGCACAGCCAGCCCTTGGAGCCCGCACCGTCGTAGTGCATGTAGTACGTGCCTTCGCTCTCGAATACCCAAACGTCCCGTGCGCCGAGGTAATCGCAGCGCGCGGGGCCGGTTCCATGCCGGAACACTACTCCCTGGTCCTTGGCGTCCAATCGGTATCGGGCACTGGGCCGATGGTCAGGGTATTCTGCGATCTCGGCAGACGGCACGATCCGCGAGCCGGTTTCCGAGGTTTGGCCGGTCGCCTGCGGGGATGTAGCTTCTGCCGCCGAGATAGCACTCCCGACGAGCAGGCCGGCCAACATCACGCTTGCTGTAAATCCATTCCTGCTCATCGGACTCAATACCTCCCATACTTGTGTATCGCGTTGATCATCGCCGCGAAGTTCTCGTGGGGAATATAGTTGACGATGCTATGGCTGGAGCCGGCGATCCAGCGGTCGCCCGGCTTCATCACGTCCATGTGCTCTTTCACATCCCGCTCCACGTCTTCCGGCGTGCCCTTGACCAGCGGCCAGGTAATGTCGATATTGCCCGACAGGCTCACGCGGTGGCCGTAGCGCCGCTTGTAGTCGCGGTAGTCGATGCCCGAGGGGTCCATGGGGTTGAGGCAGTCGATGCCCATGTCCAGGAGCATTTCCATCGCGTCGTCCAGCCGGCCGTCGCTGTGGAAGAGGATAGGCAGCCCGGCCTCACGCGCCGGGGCCACGATCCGGTCGAAGTGAGGCCGCCACAACCGCTCCATCATTTCCACGCGGGTGAACAGCCCTTTGTTGTAGGCGAAGTCATCGGCCAGGAAGATGATATCCACGTCCTCGGCAATCACCCGGCGGACCAACTCGGCGAAATATTCGGCCGATCGGGCCATCAACTCCTCAAACAGCTCCGGCTCCTCGATCATCATGACCATGCAGTCGTTCAGGCCGATGACAAACTCGTAGAGCGTCTGCCAGATGCAGCCGCAGAGGAACATCACGCCGATGCCTGTCCCGCGGGCAGCCGTTACGTACTCGCGCACATAGCCAATCCGTTCTTCGATTTCCGCCTCGCCCGGCCAGACGATTCGCTCCAGGTCGGCCCGCCGCTTCAGGCTGCGGTCGCTCCAAACGGCGGTCGAGCCGTCGGGCCGGCGCTGGCGGATGGGCGTCCAGAGGTTTTCCAGCACAATGGCGTCTTGGCCGATGATGCGGCACAGTTCGAGGTAATCGGCGGGGTACATCGGCCGGGACCCTTGGGCCGCTTCACTGCCCTTGGCCGGATCGCCTCCCACACCCAGCGTGTTTCCGGCCTTGCGGCCCAGGAGCCGCTCGACATGCTGGTCCTCGATCAGAATCTCGAAGTTCGGCACCCGATCGGTTTTCTCGCCGCGCATCGCGGCCACCAGCCGGGCGATGTCGGGGGCGCCTTCGTAGGGAGCGATGTTATGCGTCATTCTTTCATTCCCAGGGCACGGGTCAGGGCCGCAGCGCGAAATCGGCCTTGTCGGTATTCCCTTGCACCTCGTAGGTGAGCGTCGAGGCGGTGTTGTATTGGGCGGGAACGAAGGGCGCCATTTTGGCCACGATGGGGCTCGATGGATCGCTCTCGACGGCCCGCCCCCGGCCGACTTCCTTGAACCCTTGAATCTCGACCCGCTTCTTGCCCGTCGCAACCCGCAATGAGTACCGCCCGCCTTGAATCAACGCGCCGGCGGTTGGTCCGCCGCCGTCGGCGGGAACGAAGGCGATGGTCCCGTTGTCGATCGGCTTGCCGTCGAACGTCACGCCGCCGTCGATCTTGATCCGGCCGTCGCCGCCGCAGCCGGCCAGCAGCAGAGCCGCCGGCAACAGGAAAAACAAGGTGCAGCCGCTCTTCCCCATCACAGTTCTCCCGGTGGCTCGCCGCCGCGTATGGTGCCGTAGGCCTGCCACACTCCCAGCGAGACGTTGTCGCTGACAAACCGTACGCTCCCGTCGCCCAACATCGCGTGGACGCCGCCGGCGTGGCGGCTGCGGGCGGAATTAAAGCCGTCATACTCCGCAGTCCAACGATCCGATGAATAAGGGACGCAGGGGCCGGGGTCGGTTGTTGAACTCGGGCCATAACAGCCGACGCGATCCACGCCCGAATTGGGCGTGTTGACCGTCATGAAGGAGCATCCGCCCGCCGTGTTGTTCATGATGCTGCTCCGCAGGTCGTAATCCGTGTCGCGTGGGGGCATCAAGAGCTCCGACATCAGGACCGTGTTGCTCAGCCCGTCGCTAAAATGGGCCGCCTGACGCGCGAATCCATTGCCCGACGCGCAATCGCCAAAAGGCGCGGTCTTGTACTGCGGTTCGGTCCCCCTAAAGTTCGCGTTGCCGTAATTGACCACGTAGTTGCCTCGGGCATGGGGCCACTGGTTGGCCATCCAGTGCCCCGCGCGGTCATCGGGGCAGTAATACAACGGCACCTTCACGTTGCGGGCCTGATAGTTGGCGGCGTCCCAAAACGGCTTCTTCTGGTCGTACAGGTTCCATACGTTGCCTTGCTCGATATATGGCCAGAGTCCGACAACGAAGGTTTTGCGATCCGGCCCGGAAATGGCTACTTGGCCATCGGAAATCGAGCCGTAAGGGAAACTGCCGTTCGCCGCTTCGTACTGCTGCATGGCCAGTCCCCATTGTTTGAGGCTGTTGGTGCACTGCACTCGCCGGGCTGCCGCCCGCGCCGCCTGCACCGCCGGCAGCAGAAGCGCGATGAGGATGCCGATGATCGTTATGACCACCAGGAGTTCGACGAGAGTGAAACCGAATTTGGGATTTGGGATTTGGGATTTGCCGACTTGACGGAAGTCGGTTGCGGCGTATCTTTCCATAAGTCACCGTTTCGATTCGTTTCGACCTTGTTCTGTTTTTAGTTCGGGGCTGTCAAATCCCAAATCCCAAATCCCAAACCAACAAATCACTTCCGAGATCGTCGTCCGAGAGGCCGACGAAACGCTCTACGTGACTACTCAACGCGACGCGCTGCCTCCGCAAATAGTGTTTCGAATGGCCCACGGCTTTCGTTCGGCCCGCAGGAACTTGCCGTTGGGTACTCCGGTGTCCTCGTTGCAACCCGCCGCCCGACCCGTCTGCCCACCCTCATTCCGCGTCATTGTTTTGGATGACCTGTGACCGACAGTGAATAAAGCCACATTCTCCAGGTCAACAGGTTAATCCATCTTGCCGAAACTGGAATGACCAAAACGGACAATTCCATGCTTTATTGGGACATTTGGTAGCGATAACCTCGCCGAGAGCGCTTCTTTCGGGGTGCGGTGCAAGAAGAAACGCGGAAACACGTTGATTTATGGGCAATGCCCGGCTATGCTAGGAAACGATAACAGTCCCCTCTGCTAGGGATATTTATGCGTTCCGCGGACACCGAGTTCTTTCGCTACTTCCCCGCAAGCGAGCGGGATCGCCAGTGGGGGCTATGCGTCTCGGGGGTTGGCTCCACACAAATCTCGCCTTTCTGGACTGACTATCCCAAGCAGGTCCATCCAGACACCTATATGTTCGGCTGGGAGCAGGGCCGCGTGCCGCGCGAGTATTCAACGATGTACATGCTGCGCGGCGGTGGCGAGTTCGAATCGGCCACCTCCGGACCGCGGCGCGTTGAGCCCGGCACGCTCATCCTGCTGTTCCCCGGCGACTGGCACCGCTACCGGCCCGACAAGAAGACGGGTTGGGACGAGTATTGGGTGTGGTTCGCGGGAGGGCACGTGGACGATCTGGTCCGCGGCCAGTTCTTCTCACCCGGCGAACCGTTGCTGGCCATCGGCACCGACGAGACGGTGTTGCAGAGCTTCCTGGACCTGCTCGACTTAGCCCGGGCCGAACCGATCGGCTTCCAGCAGCTTGCCGCCGCAGAGGTGTACAAGATTCTGGCCGGCGCCTTGGCCGCCGTCCGTCGCCAAGGGAGTTCCGATCGCGACGAGCAGCGGGTGCGCCAGGCCAAAGCCTACATGGAAGAGCGCGTCGAAGGCTCGATCTCGATCCCCAAGCTGGCCGCCCTGCTGCACGTCAGCCCAAGGCATTTAAGCCGCCTGTTCCGCCATCACACGGGCATGTCGCCGCAAGAGTTCTACCTGCAAGTGAAGATGCGCCGCGTTCAGCAGTTGCTGGGGAGCAATCTGACGCTCAAGGAAATCGCGAGCCGTCTGGGCTTTGAGAGCCAGTTTCATCTTTCGCGGGCGTTCAAGGCGCGGTTTGGCATCCCGCCCAGCCAATGGCGCCAGGGAAGATGATTGGGCGATGCTCGGCACAATGTAGTCGGCACACTCCGTGTGCCGACCGTTCTGTCCGCACACGGAGTATGCGGACTACATTGTCAGCCACTTATGTTGTCGCGCCTGTAGTACAGATAATCGCCCTCGCGCAGTCGTGCTTTGGCCGGGTTGTCGGCAATATAGCGCCGCAGGTAGTCAAATTGTTCTGGAGTGCGCACAAGATGGTCGAAGCTTTCTTCTTGCCAAAATCGGCCTCGACGCCCCGATTCTCGATTGATCCGCGTAGCCGTAAATTTCTTCCACGAGAAGCACTGTTTCTGCGAATCCGTTCCGCCGAGAAGACACGTCAATAGATGCACGTGATTGGGCATGATCACGAAGTCACCCAACGTATAACATTGTCCGTCACCATGCCGCAGGCTGTCTGCTACGATCGCGGCCAATTCGGGCCGCTTCAACACGCACTCGCCGTAGCCGCGGTCCAGGTATTCCATGAACTCGCGTGAAAACGTCTTATGGAACTCGCGTTGCCGAGCGGCCGAAAGCAATTCCAACCGCAAAGCCCAATCTTGTGCCCGAGGGTCGATGCCTTGCCTTCGCAGCCAGTCATCGCGGCGACGACGCCACAACGTGCCAACGTCGGCGGGTATCGAATCGTGGGTACGAAACGTAATGAAGTACGTGACGCCCGGTTGGAACCAGTGCGGCAAATGTCCAACCGTGACGCGGACGTCGATTTTCGGATCAAATAACTCGAAAGTCATAATCCGCCGTCAATGTAGTCGGCACACTCCGTGTGGCCTGCTAAAAACTCGATAACATAGGTGAGACTTATTGATCCGTCTTTTGTTCCTGGCGATATTCCAAGAAACGTCTGTTACTCGTTAAATTACCGGGATGCAACCCCGTAAGGGAACAGTTTTGGGGTTCATCCGACTAAAGGATGCGCGGGGTTGAAAAGTGGCGGACATGCTGATTCTCTTTGGAGTTACGTCAACCAACCTCCAAGGGAGAAAGCAGCATGTCCACGAGCTTACTTTACCATGCG
>Ga0315287_10001376_pt1 | contig 22321 bp, 51 predicted proteins | sample YL17G11_0_MG_FD_205037 | JGI IMG/M metagenome (GOLD analysis project Ga0315287, IMG submission 205037) | Sediment microbial communities from Yellowstone Lake, YNP, Wyoming, USA - YL17G11_0 | ecosystem: Environmental > Aquatic > Freshwater > Lake > Sediment | place: USA: Wyoming | collected...
GGCATCGACCCCATGTAATCTCAAAAAGGCCCTGAATTTTATTCAGGGATAATTTCAGATTACTTATTCAGATTCGACTTCATCTTCTATTTCAATAGATTCAAGGGCACTTACGACAGCACCGAAGACTTCTTCTTTTTCAATACTTTGTGCTGTACTAAGGGCCTGGAATCCATCTTTGCATCCAAACTCTTCAAGAGCCTGGGTAAGATAGTAGACTCTATCATTTCTTGAGTTCAGCCACTTGGTAAGATCACTTGTATAGACATCGGGTTCAGTAGCGCTTTGCCGTGCATCATCGATGTCTTCATTTTCTGACAGGGCATCGAGAGCATTCTTTGTAAACTCAAAACGATAATCATCGGGAAGCATTTCGTTGTGAGCGGCGTGGATAATATTCATAAGGTTTTCATTGGTATCATCTGAAGCGCAGTAGAAAGAAGGCCCGTTGTCTCGGGTTTTTCTTACAAACATTGCACTATACATTTGTGCAAGTTCTTGAATTGTTTTCATACTTAATCTCCTTTAATAATAGATTCAAAAAGTCTCCTGAAATAATTCAGGAGATAATTTCAATCTACTTTTCACTACTTAGCTTTTGTAAATGTTCATACTGTTCTTTTGTAAGTTCTTCAATATCTTCCATTGCATAATGTTCTAAAGCTTCTTGGAAGGCATTGAGTTCTTCTTTTGTTTTAAAGGTATGAACTATAGTATTGTCAAGAGCTTCATCTGCTTCTTCTTTATCAGAGACAAGAGAAAATATTAAAGCGTCTTGTGTTTGGTGAATTATCATTTCAAATTCTTTCTTCTTAGGTTTCTTAGGGATTTTAATCGTCTTTATCTTCTTCATAAGTAAATGATCTCCTTGATAATAGTTTCAAAGAGGCGTGGGATCGAATCCCCACGCTATTTTCAAACTGTTATTCATCAGCACCATCAATGATTTTGTATGTATATAAGTCTGGAGTTTCTTGTTTACCTTGGTGGAGTTCGTCCCACCATTTACTGATAGCAAGTTCTATTGTGGTTAAGAATGCTGTTTCATTCTCAACGATAGTATTGTTTGTTTCGATAGACACGTTGAAGGATATTCTAATGAGGGGCATAGTGTTTCTCCTTTATTTCACGGGATAGCGATAGATGCTGGAAAGGGTAAAGATTTCTTCCCATGAAGCTTTACATGATTTACATGTTACCATTCGGCTTATCTCGTCTCGGCAAAAAACTGCAAAGGTCTTTCCTATTTTCAGATTATCTATTTTTTTGCAGAAGGGGCACATATTGAGTTCCTTTAGGTAATCATTTTGGATTTCTTGCGTTACGTGTTTCCTTTTATATTTAATTTTTTGTGCCATGTGTTTCTCCTTTAATAATAGTTTCAAAAAGTCCCTGAAGTTATCAGGGATAATTTCAAACTGTTATTCATATTCTTTAATATATGAGAGGGTATAGACATCTTCCCAGGATTTCTTACATGTGTTACAGGTAATACTTTGGGAGACGTTTCCTGTTTTATCAGAGAAGTAAGCACTGCCTTTAATATCGTAGCTTGTACAGTAGGGGCAGGTGAATGGTTTCTCTATGTATTCTTTTTTCTGTGCGGGAGTTATCTTAGACATAGACAATCTCTGCATCTTTATAGTCATCAGAGATATGTTCCCACATGCCGTTCTCTTTAGGGTCAGAGCCATAGAAGCCCCAGCATGAATCTAAAACTTCTTCTTTGTCACGACTGCAATGTTCACAGTGGACAATCTCAACGAGTTGGAATCCATAGATATCTCCTGCGAGATATTGGTTATAGGATTCTATTTCTCCTTCAAGATTTTTAAAGACAGTAGCTTTAAGCTTGGGGCTTATTTGTTTAACTTTCCATTCGTCTCTGATAGCTTTCTTAGAGACATAGGCCCAACCGAGTTGACCACTATCCCATCTATCGTTGAAGGGATAGGTAGCATTGGAAGTAGAGAGACAGACACCAGAGTGGTCATATATAAAGACAGGCATGAGAAAGAATTCATCTTTCCCGCCATTATCTTTAATCCACTCAAAGAAGTCAGAGGATTCTCTGAAGGTATGCTTGTCACCATAAGAGTCACGGCGATGCCAGCATACAAAGGTCCAGAGGTTATCACAATTTGTGCGGGGACTTTCAGCATCATCGTCTCTGATGATTTTGAGTTTGTATTTTGTTTTAGTTTCGTTCATAGTATCTCCTTATAATTTTAGGATTAATGAATCAGAAAGTGTTCCCTTTATTCAAGGGAACGTAATCTCATTCATTGAATTGTCTTTTTAATTGTCTTTTTAATTGTCGTTAATCACACTCATCATCATCAGGATCGTCAGCCATTTTTATTTCTTCTTTGACTTCATCATCCAATTTCTTTAAAGCTTTCTTGGTGAGTTGAAAAGAATTATAAATTGACGGGCAATTGGTATCACCGTTTTGAAATACATCGAAGTCATAAGCATGTATTTCGACGATCTTATCTGAATAGATAGCCTCTATAGCTCCATCTTTAATATGGATAACAACTCTATTTAATTTCTTTTCAGGCATATTAAATCTCCTTTATATTTTATTGTCTCAAGTTTCTGAATAGTGTTGTAAGTAAGCATTTAGGTCTTCAAATGACAGACCATATTCAGGATCATGGTTCTCTTCGAAGTCTTCAAGAAGGCATCGTGCATCCTTCTTAGTAATTTTGTATCCAGTTAATTCAGCATAGTTCATAACATCATCGAGGGTCCATGTGATATAGATTATATCTTTGGACTTCAGAATCTTTAAGGCTTTTTTAACCTCATTTTTCTTTAGAGCTTTAATCGCTTTTTTGATATGTATGTTCATTATTAAATAGTCTCCTTATAATTACAGGATAATGAATCAGAAAGGACCTGAATTTAATCAGGTCTAATCTCATTCATTTATTTCTTTTTAGGTAAAGAGTTTTGATTGCTTTTGTTGTATTGAAGGAATCCCTTTCTATAGGAATTCCGTCCTCATATAGTTTATTTCTATCTTTCGGGCTTAAATTACTAATACGTTTATCAATAGTTTTTATAGGTACAGCTACACGAGAAGTATGAGAGCCTCCACATAAGGAACAATATTCTTCTAATACTTCTGTATTATTATAATCTTCTATTTCATCATCTCTACTATCAAAATCTACTTCATTGTCATGGCCCCCTATATTATATTCTATATAGGCAGTACCATAGCATGTAGCGTATTCTGAATTTCCATTATCATCATAAATATTTCCGCTTCGACGTACATCCTGACTCCATTTAAGATTAATTATTTTACAGGATTCACAGTACGGTAAACGAATAGTTTCTATGTTTTTAACAGGTTTCTTTTTCATTTTCTTTTCCTTTAAGTTTAGGATAAGATTCAAAGAGGCCCTGAAATATTCAGGGCTAATTTCAATCTTATACAGAGAGTCCTAGAGCTTTTCTCATATTATATTTAACTTCTGCTTCGACTCTAGTTTCTGCACGTTTGATCAGATTTTTGACAAGATCTCCGAGGGACATCTTGTTTATGTCAGAAACATTATAGCAAGGTTTCCAGGCAGGAGCATTATTCTGGTAATATGTAGATCCCTGTAGAGAGAATCCAAGTTCTTCCATAATTTTAGGGGTGATTTTCATTTTGTTTTTCCTTTTGGTTTTCCTTTACTTTCTTTTTCTTTTTATTAAGACTGAGGATAGTTTTTCTCATAGCCTCTATCTCTTTTTCATTATCATTGTCGATGATTCCCAGGTGATAGAGACAAGCGATGATAACCTTATCATCAATTTTAATTGCGCGTTTAGCAATTTCGTGTATGTAGTTCATAGAGACAGCGAGTCCTATAGATATTCCGGGGTTTCCGATTTCTTTAGCACACATTTCCATAATTTTATAAAGGTGTGCTTGTATAGGAACATATTTTATTTGTTCCATTTTAGTTACAACAGGTACTTTTTTATTCATAAGTAAACGGTCTCCTTTTTTATAAGAAATGGTAATAGGCATAAAGAGTAAGGGGAATTGGTTCGATTCCCCTTGAAGTTTATGCTTATTATTTTTCAATAATTATTATTTTTATATTTTTTATTAATGGAACTGACTGGTCAGTCCGACTGACTAAGAAGTCATCGAGCCTTTGACCAGTTTCTTATAGCATCTTATAGTAGACATATGTTAGCTACACATATATGTATGTATCAATACAAGTATCATACTATAAAAAATGGAAAACTGACTGGTCAGTCCTTTTTATGCATGCGGATATCAATTATGATAAGCAGTATAAGGAGGATGATGACCAGAAAAAGAGTCAGGTCAGTAAAATCGATGTATCTTTTTATACTTGGGAAATTGAACAGGGTAATAGGAATTGAAAGGTTCATAGGAATTGAAAGGTTCATTATAAATAGAATGGTGGACCTCCTTTTATTTTGAAACAGGCAGTAGAGAGTTAAAAATTTCTTCTGCCTTTTTAGTACACCAGGGAAGGACAGAAGTATCCTGTTTCATACTATCTAACCATGTATAGACGTAGTCAGAAGAATCGGGGGGTACTTTACAATTGAGCATATGGCATAGAGCAGCGGCACCAATTTCGGATATGAGTGCGGGTACATCAAATTGTAAATGAGCCTGATCTTCAGAATCAAATATCTTTAATCGAACACCAGAGAGTAGAATGAACTGTTTAAAGATAGTGAAGTAGTAGGAATCACTATCGGTAAATTGAGAGAGTGCCGGGATAGTAATGGTGTTTTTGAGAAGGTCAAAAGAAACAGAACTTCCGATTGTTTCTATTGTAATGTTTTGAAGAAGAGAAAATCGGGAAATAAATTCCTCGACTGATTCTCTTTTAACAACAGGATTCGGCTTTTTAGATTTCTTTTCAGGGAGACCTTCTACATTACTGATGCCGTAGACAAGTTTGGAAGTATAGCTCCACCCACAAATTTTGGGGCGCTTTTTAAATGCTGCTTCAGTTTCGTTTTTCATTTTAGTTTTGGTAATTGGAAACTGGCTGGCTATACAAGCTATGTGTGCATCAGGTTTTAAAGATGCACCCAGCTTTTTTATTTTGTCAGGGGTTATGAAGATATCATCTTTGTAGGGGTACAGCATTGTTTTGTTGTATCCGGTATAGATGTGACCATCATAACCTTGTTTAGAGTTGACAAGGTAGCTGGGAGATTTCCATCCAGGGACCTGATCATCCAGGCGTTTTTCAAAGATTGCAATCTCGTAATCCTTTTTTATAAAGTCCAGGGAAAAGTTGAATGCATCTTTAGCAGCCTCAGTCATTCTAATAAAGTCACGAGTCTTTTTCTTTTTAGTATATGGTTTTGCAGCCATGTTCATAGTTAAACTCCTTTATATAAGATTCAAAAAGGCCTATGAGTTATCTCATAGGATAGTTTCAATCTTACTTTTTATAATATATACGTTCTCTAATGAGGAGGATAATAAGGGGGATAGTAGCAGCTATTGTATAGATTGCTCCATGTTCCTTTATGTATCCAAGGTCTGCCAGTACAGCTATGGTTAAGATTAGCTGTACTGCGGGTAGTTTATAGATTGCTTCTTTTTTAAGTTTCATAAAGTCTCCTATCCAACTAAAAATGGGCCAACTAAAAATGGGCCAACTAAAAATGGGCCAACTAAAAATGGGCCAACTAAAAATGGGTTACTTCGGTATAGGCTATGTAGAGAAGGATGACTATGAAGAGTCCTATCCATACGTAGATAGTCATAGGGGAACTCTTTTGTTCTTTTTGATAAAGTTTGTGCGTGTCATATGGTCTCCTTTAAGAAAGTGAGAAATAGTGAGAAATTATATATAAGTGATAAGGATCGATGCCCCAGGTTGGCCGTGCTTACGGTCTTACTCATAAAAGAAAAGGGTGGAGGGATGCCGTTCACTAGCCGGGGCTATGATGGTACAGGACATTGCAGTGCTAAGATTAGTACTATGTAGGCTCAAAGTAGTCTCAAAGTAGTCTCAAAGTGGGCTGTTTATGGCTCAGAGTAGGCTGTTTATGACTCAGAGTAGGCTGTTTATCCTTGTATGTTTTCTTGTGAAGCATTCAAAGAGGCCCTTATTACTAAGGGCTAGTTTCAATGCTTTACTTTTTACGGTCTTGTTTCTTTTTGAGGGCTTTTTCGAGGCAAGCTTTACAGGTAAATGTTTGGTTTGATTCGTTGAGATAACCTTGGTTACAGTTACCAAAGTCTCGAAATGTGGCAACGTGATCTTTATTCTGATCGACGACCTCTTCAAATAAAGTTCTTTTAGCCTTATAGGTAATCGGAATATTTACGTTAAAGGGGATCATATTTCCACATTTTCTACAGGTAATAGCTACAGATTCTATAAACATTTCCATAAGTTTCTCCTTTTTTGGTAAGAGTTAAGGTGACATAAGTGGTTTTATCGGAAGCTGGAGTCTCAAAATGAGACAGTTTGTCTCAAAATGAGACAATAATTATTAATAATGCGACATAATCACTTATTTATGGAGACATAATAACGTATTACTATGTCTCATAAGAAAACTATGTCACATTACTAAAAAATAATATGTCTCTTGACAGAACTATGTCTCATTCGTTTGGATTTTCTACAGAAAATTTAATATCTGTACGAATTCTCCAACCATTTTTGTAGTCCTCTTCAGAGAGTAGTGCAAAAATGATACACTCATTCATATACGCGGGCTTTTGATCAGAAAATTGCTGGGCTACATGCTCCACGTACTGCCTGTATTCCTTACAGACCATACATTTCATGGGCTACAACTCACCCAGCTCGTGCTTAAAGGTGTCCTTGTCGGCCCTCTTAGAGGCCTTAGAAGCCCTCCTGCGGGCCTTTCCGTGCAGTTTAGAGGCCCATTTCATCCTATCTACTGTGTCTTTACGCATGTTCCCCCCAGTGTTACTATAATGAGGGCTAAACACGCTTCGAAAATCACCATGAGGACCGTTACGCAGGCCCAAAACACTCGTTTTGTTCTCATTTTGTGTCTCCTTTTACAGTTTCTATTAAAAACCCGTTTTTTAACGGGTAAAAAACGGGGTCTAAAAGGCTCAAAAAGTACCTTTTACCAGGGTAAAAGGTATAATTTCAGTCTTTTATCAGCGGCAATAGCTGCCATTATGCAGCCAGGTATTGTATTTCTCTGCAATATCTACTGTTTCTGACAGCTCTGCGGGGTTTCCCCCGTACTGCTGCCAGGATTCGTAGCATTTCTCTATGTAAATAGTTACTTTGTTTGTCAATGTGACCTTAACCTTTCTAAGTTTAGGCCTGTTGACATTCAACAACTCAATTTTTCTTATTCCGATCATGTTGTTTCTCCTTTTTGTACATACCTGATGCACTTGCAGGTGGTTCCTGCGTCCATGCATGCTGAATAGGCAGTGCAATCTCTCTTAAACGTGCCCAGGATAATCGTTGTAAACGATTTATGCGGGTAGCTATGAGGGCAGCCTGTTATTAAGCAGGCCTCCCTCGCAGTACAGATAACATTTACTTCGCTTTCTTCATCATTGTGGCTCGGCATGTTCAATCTCCTTGCATTGACATTTATTTCCTGTCACGATGCACCTTGATTCTGTGTCGCAGTTGTAGCGTATGCCAATGTAAGCTATTACAAAAGCATAGTGCCCTTTCTTGTGAGGGCATTGTTCCGAGTCACAGCCTTCCTTCGCGCTGCACACGACTAAATTTCTAGTCATGTTCAAATTCCTCCGGTACAATAATACAATAACCTCTAAAGTGCTTGTCATTGTAGTACCAATTGTACTCACGCTGCCGAAATGTCACTGGTGCGTATCTGTTGATACGTTCCAGTGTGCTTCTTGTCCACCAATCACCATTACAAATGTAATAGGTGTTGTTTTTATCTACTGATACGATATCCGTTTGGTGATATCGTATAGAATACCTATCATCGTGCTTAAACAGATAAGTATTATTCGCCAGCTTCTTGCACTTCACCTTAAATATAACAGAAGTGCGAGCTTTTGCAAATTCTTTCTCACATCCATTGTAGTCTAACATAAATAATGGTCTCCTTTTTACTAGACTTGTATAGTCAGCCCTTTTCTTTTATAAAAAAGAGGCTGCTAATATAAGTTTAGTGGGGCATCGATCCTTAAACATAAGGCATGAAGCGTTCATCAAGTTCTGCAATCTTCTTGCAAAAGATAACTGCACACTGGTTTCTTAAATCATATGCACAGTCTTTATAATTTGCAGCAATCTCTACAACAAATCTCCAGAAGTTTTGTTGTATAGTTCTGTGATCATTTGCTAGCTGTCTTGTAAAAACTTCAGCAAGCAGCTTGCTGTCCCCGTTAAGGGCATCAGACAAGTCCTTGTACAGATTCTCATAGAATTCTTTTCGTTCTTCTACTGTAGGGCATTTGTTTCCTGAAAACATTTTGTTACTCCTTAAATAAGTTTATATAGTCGGCCCTTATAAAGGGCCGCTAATATAATCCTACGAAAGGCCAGTACTGGTCAGGTTCATCTTATAGGTCTCGATATAAACCTTATTCTCGGCTGGTATTAACTCACAGCCAAGCTCCTCCAAATTTGGCATGTCCTTAACAATTGCCTTTTTTATTGACTCCTCAACCTTTATCGCGTGGTTGAGGTTAAGCTCTTTCAGCTTGGCAATAGTAACCTTCTCATCAATCACGACAAGGCTACCACTGCCAGACTTCTTGATGCTGATTTTCCCTGCTGGAAACTCAAGGGTCTTTTTGTCCTTGAAGTCTGTATCAATGTTCATCAGAGCCAGCTCTGATACATTCTTTTCCAGCTCGGCAAGGTGCTCTTTCTCTGCACCTATTTTCTCCTCGAGGTCATTGCGAAGTTTTATAATCTTTGCGTTAACCTTTTCTTCTGCAGTCGTAATTGTGTTACGACTCGTAGCAATCTCGGTCAAAAAACCGTTATAGTTTACCATGTGTACCTCGCTAAATTTTAGTTCACAAGGCAGCCCTTGTATAAGGGCTACCTTCAAAACTAAAAGGGGTTGTGCTGCGCTTTTTTCTCCATGAGATTCCAGGCACGATCATTCCATTTGTCATAATCTTTTTTAGTCGTAGCATTTTTCATAGCTTCGACTGCCTGATACAGTTTGTTCTCAACTGTTAAGCTTATCATAGGTTACCTCGCTAAATTTAAAGGCTTATAAAAGCACTCAAGCCTTATCTAAAGGCTTGAGGTGAGTTGCCAAGTACGGTTTATACTTTTCGTACTCGGCATAAAACTGCTGGTCTCTTTTAGTTACGGTACTTGTTACAGGCATTGCATACCTCATTAATTTCCGAGTTAAGCATATGCGGCATGAGACGTATCTCACGCTCCAGCAATTCACAGTCAAGCCTGATCGACTTGACTTCTCTCTCGAAACTTTTCAGCTCACTTGAATGTTTGAAACTAAACATGGTGATCCTCCTAGACAAAGTTACGCCTACATATTCGGCGCTTATTACAATGCCTTACATAAGGCACTGTAAAAAGAGCCCAATGAGTGGGCTAATAAATTCGGTTAGTAACGTGCTCATAAAGTGACGCCGTTTCTAATTATAGAAACGTGCTCCTCTTCAAAACTGTATGCTACTTGAGCTGGCCCCATTGGGGTTTGCCTGTAACTCATGACAAGATGCCTCTTGTAAATTTCAACAGCGTCAAGAGTCCGATCAAATATGACAGGCAAAAGTCGAGCACAGTCACGACTGTTTACAACCTCACGCACGTACTCTGTAGTAATTAAGTTAATTAGTTTCATACGTACCTCACATAAAAATTTGTAGCCTTACACAAGCAGGCTTTCATTTGTGTACACAATATATAATTCTGTACACAAATGAAAGCCCTGTATTACTACAGGGCTTGTTTCTTACAGGGGTTTCAAGTAGTGCTTGGATAAATCCCTTGAAAATTTGTCCATGTTCTCGAATTCTACATTTTTTACTTTCATGCTATTACTCCACTAAAATTTTATAACTCACCTATACACACAACTAATGTTGTATGCATAGGTGAAGTGGCCTTGATATAAGGCCACTAAAATTTAACGGGTTTTTGCTTCCCGGTTCAGAAGACATAACGTTTCGGGATATCCGCCATTGATCAAATGATCCCTGACGGCTTTTTTTTCAGCACCATTAACCTGAACATAAATCTTTTGAATTTTCATACTAATACCTCACATAAAATTTACCCCTATAACTTCAGGGCATGTGTATATACAAACTCGCTGTATATACACATACGCTTAAGTTGACTTAAGCTTATACGGGTATACCCGTATGTGAATTTTGGGCATAAAAAAACCCCGGTATTTCTACCGGGGTTATCGGACTTATGCACGGCGAAGAATGTACTCGCCGTATACGCCCTTGAAGCCTGCACTTTTCAGGGCGTAATTTACGCCCTTCTTGAAACATGTGGGTATCTCCACAATTTCAGACGGGATTGTCCCAAGAACTTCAAATTCGACTTTCTCGGTGTCAAATTTTACTCCCCAGATATATTCTGGAGTCGGCTTGACAAACACCCATTTTCCGTCAGACAATACCCAGCATTTTTCAGCACGTTCCACCGCTTGTGCAGTAGCTCTTTCAGCAGCTTTTTGTACTGCAACTTCTCGCTGTGCTGTGAGTTCAGCGATTTTCAGGTCGATGTTTTTGATGTTCATAATAGTACTCCTGTTAGAAAATTTTAGCCTATACAATAGGCTTAAGCTAACTTAGTCACATACCCGTATAGGGGTATACGGCTCAATTAAGCTTATAGTTGTGCCCATACGGAAGGCCCAGCTATAAACCTGATTTTTGGGCATAGCTATCCCCACTACACACAGCTATTGCACTGTGCATACATTAGAATCTATATAGTTAAGCAGGTCTTTCAAGTGCGGTAATGACTTTTGTGGTCGTCATTAAAGACCTGCCATTTTTTTAAACTTTCAACCTGCCATTAACAAGCTGATAATTCAATATACTGTTTAGTTTTGTGAATGTCCAGCTTTTTGAAAAATTTTTTAATTTTTTTTAAATTGCTGTTATCCTTCTAAACAGTATGCGGGATTTTCTCCCCCGCTCAAAACTTTCAACCTGCCATTAACAAGCTGATAGTTTTAATATACTGTTTAGTTTTGTGAATGACCAGCTTTTTGAAAAATTTTTTAATTTTTTTTAAATTGCTGTTATCCTTCAAAACAGTATGCGGGATTTTCTCCCCCGCTCAAAACTTTCAACCTGATATTATCAAGCTGATAATTCAATATACTAATTCAAATTGTGAATGACCAGCTTTTTGAAAAATTTTTTAAAAATTTTTAAGCTCAAATTTTGCAGCGTTCATATGGTAGAATCAACATTTTTATATGCAAATTTGTAGTGGGAGTAAATACTATACACAAGTGTAGTGTAGCTGCACTCGTGTATTTTATATTCAAATTGGTGTACTATACGGCGGTGTGGTATACGGCGGTATGGTATACAGGTGTGTAGGGTAATCCCCCCCACCCAACACCCGTATAGTGGGGAGGGCGAGGGGTCGTGCGGCCAACGTTTGCGCTACTTCAAAAAATTTCCAGAAAGTTGCATTATTAATTTTATTTTTTTTATGAGAAGTATTTGTTAAGAAAGTTGCATTATTAATTTTATTTTTTATGAGCGGTCAATCTTTGCGATGTTTATTTGTCAGAAAGGGGAATCACAGGTATCCCAGCCATTCTTATGATGGTCCTTGCAGCAACTCTTGCAAAAAACACGCTCTCCACCGCATAAAGGACAATGATGCGTATATCCCATAACCCTGTGCGAATCTTCCGGAATAAAATCATTACACGGCTGATTCCCTCTTTCAAAAGATCCTGGTGTTTTTTCCATTTCTTAATATAAATCCTCTGAAAAAAGACAATCAGTGCTATATTGTATTTGCTTACATTTCAACGCATGTAAAGCCGCTTCCTGCCTGTTTAAAAATACATGATCATCAGTAAGAAATCCCTGGATTCCACCTTTTAAATTAATACCCTTATTGTTCCTGAAGATATCACTATGTCTCTTTCCCGTATAGAATTTTCCATCCTTAAATATGGCAGCTTCTGTGATCATACTTCCCTGCAGTCCTGTTTTATAGGCTTTCTTCTCACTCCCCGCGCCCGCGCAAGTTGCAAGCAAGGGTGACAACGGAATACTACTACCCTGGTCTCACTCCCCGCGCCCGCGCAAGTTGCAAGTCGTTAATTGGGTGTCTCACTCCCCGCGCCCGCGCAAGTTGCAAGCCGGCCAGCGATAAATGACCGAGTGGCGGAATGGAGTCTCACTCCCCGCGCCCGCGCAAGTTGCAAGAGCAAATGATTCATCTTTTGGATTGTAGCTTCCATCGTCTCACTCCCCGCGCCCGCGCAAGTTGCAAGGATATTATCAATAATGGTTTTGACATGATGATAGCGTCTCACTCCCCGCGCCCGCGCAAGTTGCAAGGGCTTGTTTCTAAGTACTGACTCGTCGAGACTTTACCTTTGAACTTCCGCTTACCTTGCTTTTTCTTGCACGTTTTTTTACCGGTTTTTCCCCGGTTAGCGCTGGATTTACCGCTTCGTCCACGGCACCTAAGGGCTGCCTATTGTCCACGGTCGTTGATTCCCCGGTGAGCTCCGGGTATTTTATATTCAAGCCATAAGCCTTAATATTCTTTGCCGCATTGATGTCTCTGTCATGTTTTGTTCCGCATTTCTCGCAGATCCATACACGATCTTTTAGCGTGATGGTATCGTTTTTCCAACCGCATGCACTACACGGCTTTGTTGTAGCCACAAACTGAGGTACTTTTATTACATTTTTACCTTTCCAATCTGCTTTATACTGGAGTTTTTGGAAAAACATTCCCCAGGCTGCATCACTTATCACTCGAGCTAGATGATGATTTTTTAGCATCCCCTTAATATTTAAATCTTCCCGCACAACAGTATCAAAGTTACTTATAATTTTTGTGCTTATTTTATGCTGGTAATCGTTTCTTTGATGTACTATTTTAGAATGCAATGCCGATATTTTATTTCGAGTCTCGTACCACCCGTTCGAGTACGCCACACGCCGTTCTAATTCATGCTGAAGTCTTTTTAATTTTTTTAAACTTTTCTCTTGGTATCTATTATTATCATATTTCGTACCATCGGACAATATTGCGAAATCCTTTATTCCGACATCAATACCAATAGTAGTTTCTTCTTTTACTTCTTTTTTTATAAAAAGTTCTTCCGTGCACTCAAATTGACATGAGATATACCACTCGTTATTTCCTGTCGTTGATATTGTCTGACTTTTTAATACTGCTCCTTCTGGAAAATCTCGATGGAAAATCGTTTTAACTGGTTTATTTACCTTAGGAAATTTTATAAATCCCTCATCAATATATATTCCAAGTCTATAGGTGACATAGCTTTTATGTTTTTTGTTTCTTGATTTTGGGAAGTTAGCACGACCCTCAAAAAAATTAACATAGGCTTGATCCAGAGCACGCATGGAGTATATCAACGACAAGCTATCCGCTTTTTTTACAAAATCATTCTCAGCTTTTAAAATTGTAAACTCTCTCGCAACATCAAATACAGCAGATCTTTGTTTTCTGTGCCTGCTATAATAATGATCTTTTTGTAATCGAGCAATGTTGTAGATATATCGATTGGCGAGAATATTATGCCAAAAATAATCTTGCTGCTGTTGATCGGGGAACATTCTAAATTTATAAGCTTTTTGAACTTCCATAGTAAAGACATTATTATTAAAAGTAAATAATGTCAATACAATTATTAATTATTATGTTTCATTATACAAACCCCTAAAAATAGGGGTTTGTATAATGCTTTATAAAATTTTAAAACTATTTCTTCGGCTTTCCAAAAGTAATGCTGTTCACATTCTCCATCAGAATAGTCTGGTGAATCGCGGCACTGTTTATCCTCACAATCTTTCCATCCACACCTACAAAAGCCTTTTCAAAAGTTATCTTCTTCCCATCCTTCAGAACTATAGTCCCCGTCATGTCACCATATTCCTGTACCCGGCTTATAGATACCGATGAACACCCTACCCCTATACAAAAAAACATAACCACAATAAGTAATAACCGTTTCATAAAAAACCTCCTGGATAATTATTTAACAAAAATTTATATTTTAAAAATAAATATGTCAAATACTATTATTATTAACTTTTTATATTTGACAGAAATATCGTACATATAATTCTTAGGCTATGGTTAATATCAAAGACTTTACCGTGGGCGGCTCTACCAAATGGGAGGACTACCAAAAAGCTCGAAAAGACGCTGGGGAAATCTGCTACAAGTGCGGACGAAACCTGGTCCTGAATAGAGAAATCAAAGGATCATTCGACAAATTCAATACAATTAGGGAATGCAGAACACTGTGTAACTCCTGCCGGGAACTAAATACATTGCCAGAAAGTGTAATCAGTACCAAATATATCAGATGCCCCAAATGCAAAAATACATTCGAACCTATAGAATTCCTGGATTTTGATATCTACGAAGACGGAGAACACGACCTGGACTGCCCTGTCTGCAAACACTTCTTCATTGTAGAAACAACAGTCGCCTATTCCTATGAAAGCCCCGCATTTGTAGAAACTCCTTCCGAAGAAACCGATTTCTAAGGAACATCCACATTTATATATATAACCTTCTTGTAAATAACCTCACTCAAAAGTTCCTCAATCTTTTTAGCATCTTCCTCATTAGTACAATCCAGATCATTCTCACATTCAATTATATCCCGTATATCATCGCTTCCTTTATAAATGGTTTCTCCATACTCATACCGATCCTCTATCGTAACACTTGAAATCTTTCCTTCGTACCAGGAATATTCTCCACACCACAACTCCTCATTAACACATACCAAAACTTCAAGATCCGGATTCTCTGTTTTTAATTTTAGCAACTCTTCAATCATCTCTTTATCTGTTTTCATATAATCTCCTTATACTTGATCCATTATAGTCTGAGCTCTGTGTACCCACAAATGCTTCTTCATAACCTTCTGATACGCATTCTCTACAATCTCTTCTATATTATAAGATTCCATCTTATCCCGCAAACTTCCAATACTCCTTCCTGAGAAATAAATAATATCCTTCTCATCGTCAAACTCCTCCACAAGACTCTCCGATGTATCCGAAATAACCGGTATCCTGGCTGCCATCGCCGTCAGTATCCTCTCATGTATCCCCGATATGCACGGCAATATACTCAAGGTAAACTGGGCTCTATGCATCTCCTGAAGTGCTTCGTAAAAATCAAGTGATTCCTTTATCGTAACTAACGGCCCGTATGACTGCTTCTGCCACATCGATCCTACAAGAAGTATCTTGAAACTCTCCTTAACCAACAAATCTATGTAATGTAATCTCCTCGCAGACCTGCTATACGTATCTGCATAATACAAATACGGCAGCACTTCCTGAAGACTCCCTCCCTTGAAATACGAAGGAGACTTCTTTTCTATAAAAGCAAGGCGCTCATCTATATTTAGAGAATGAGTAGTGCTCAGTTGCTGATTAATAAGGTCCCAGGTTATCTTCCTGCCCGCTGAATTAAATGTATTTATCTTCTCTTCCAAAACAGGAAGGTCCCACAAAGACCCTGTAAAAAAAATATCATACTCAAATAATTCAGGATCCAACTTCGAATGATCCTTAGCCTGTATTGACGTATCTTCAAAAAGACACGCTCCGTGAGGAAGAAAAAAATGCCGCAAATCCTTTCGTATATAATTATCCACAAAAGTCCCGTGTCTTTTGTCAACAAAACCACACAAAGTGCTCGAACTATGGTTCTGTATCCTCTCCACATGATACAAAGGATGATCCACATAATGAGTTATAAATGGAATACTCTTGAAAATATTAATGTCCGTTCCCATACCGTTATATGATATAACAAGATCCGGCACGAAAAGCATCTTCTGCTGCAAGTCCTGAACCGATGATATCTCTACCAAATCAATAATAGTAACAGTATGACCTATATGCTGAAATGCCACAGATAACTGATCTATAAAATAGCGCAACACATTGTACTGGGACTGACCCTTCAAAAGAAGTATGTTTTTCATCCCTTTATATTGGAAAACCAACAAAAAAAGTCAACATTTTATTAATAATAGTATATATTTATATAAAAAATTGAAAATTTGATTTAAATAATTATTAAATTAATAATTATTGATTGACATTTATTATTATTAATTATTAATGGATAATAATGATTATGAAATCAAGGAGGAACCATGACACGAATAGAAATGCTCTTGCAAAATGTAGAAGGTGATATCGAATTCGATTCGGTTACCCTGCTCCCTATAATCCCCTGTAACATCCATCTTCAGAAAAATGAAAATTGCCACTTCTATGTAAATGTTACCTGGCTGGAACTGCGGAAAGTCATGAATCGCTTTGACTACGGAGGTCCCGCACTCCGCCTTAAACTCATCGGAGGATTGTCCTGGAAAATGGGCAGCATGAGTATCCAGAGATTCTCTGAAGACCTCTGGAAAACTATAGACGCAGGAATGGTATACCTGACCAATAAACGACTCATCTTTATGGGTCCCCTCGGCAACAAAAGTATACCCCTGAAAAAAATCCTGAACTTCAACGCTTTCGAAAACGGTATCGATATCCAAAGAGAATCTGGAAAAAGTCCCTTTATGGTATTCTCTGAACCAGACGTCTCTATGTTTGCCCTTATCTTGAGCAAACTCATCATAGCATCAGAATAAAAATTTATTAAAAAGTGAGGAATCTCATGGGAAGACACAAAACATTACTTAAAGAAGAAAAAGCTCGGAACATCTCAATTTCACTATCACCCAAACATTTTGTAATGTTAGACAAGCTGTGCCGAGCTTACTTTTTAGGACCTTCTGATCTAGTCCAGAAATTAATCATCAAGGCAGATAAAACAGATGAAATATTTAAAAAAGTTAAAAAAGTTAAAACAGTTAAAACAATTAAAAAAGTTAAAACAGTTAAAAAAAATAAAAAATTATATACTAATTTTCGTACCGGGAACGCTGTGATCGAATAAGATTCATAAGAAAAGAATTCTTCTTGTATAACTCCGTCCGCAAAGATGTCTCACTCGATTGCATGAGAACAGAAAGATATTCTGTTTGCTTTGCTGGACGGGTATTTAATTTCTTGAAAAGTCTGTTTATTAAATTAACCTTTCGTCTCCATGCCTGGACTGATGCTATCGTTGATTCTAAAAATTCAGATAATTCCCGATCTTTATATTCATATATTCCATCTTTCTTGTTATTGTACTTCAAAAACTTTTTTATCTCCGCTATCGTCCAGATAGATTTTGGTGTATCCTTGAAATGATACTTTTTCATTCGGATCCTGTTGCGTTCAACACCACCTTTCAACTTCATAGCTTTCCAATAAGGATGCCGGTTACGTGCGTATTTTATATCTTTTGCAGCATATCCAGTACGTTTCTGCCATATCTTCGAAATAACAGTCTTCTGTCCCTGAGATACCTTGCTATACAAAGATCGTTCAATATATTCCATAGGAGTTTTTGCTTTTAAAATGTCTTCTTCAGTGTATCGCATTACCATTCCTCCAGTATATACATGATGAAGGGGATAACTTTTGGGCCATTACCATTGCATGCTGTTTGGTAGTTATCGAGTTCTGGACGCCCCTCTTGTCCCTTCATGATATATATAATCACTTAGCTGTACTTTTACATTTGCATTAATTTAGTACTCATATCTAATATATAAAAATCAAAATCTTCAGAAGAAAAGTCTAGTTTTATAACCTTGTTTTTAAGAAGACTTTCAAAAACATCATTTTTAATTTCATGAACCCTGTGTAAATAATAACTTGTTGACATCTCAATACAATTGGTGTGTTTATTTTTAGTAAGTCTTCCATTCTCTCGAAGATACTCATACACACTTTTCTCATCTCGGGTAAGACGAATTAAATTATCTTTTTTTACTTTTTTCATTTTACTACATATCCCTTTTCAATTACTTCAGCAAATTCCTCTCCCTTTACAAAAGGCTGTATCCAAATAAGCTTTCTCTCTTTAGATTCTTTGCCATGTGGTTGGTTTCTCCAGTGACCTCGTACAACCCATTTTCCAATAAGCTTTCTCTGAGATTGCTTTTCCCGATCATAAAGATTTATTACATTCTTATACGAATGATCTATAGTAATATTCTTTCCTAAAGTGTAAAAAGGAATCTGTGTTCTCTTGAATGCCTGGCGTATCTTGGCCTTGTTCTTTATATCAGGATGTTGGGGAATATTTGTTTTTATTAATTCCGAAGAATCCTTCGAGTTAATATATAAAAGAGAATTTATCGAAAAAGAAAGAAGATTTTCTAAAAAAACTCTACTGTAATTATCATTATTAGCAGGTCTCTTGTCATACGTATCCAATATAATAGATATTTGATCAAACAGATTTCCATCCTTTAATGCAATGTTCCAGTAGTACATAGTCTCCCGGGGATCTTCCGGAGCCAGCAAGATATCACTTACAGCACTTATTACAATATTTTTGCTGTTTTCATACTGCTCATATTTGTGGTACTCCTCGGAAAAACCCTTATAATGAATTTCATCTTTGTTAAATACAGCTATGTATAATCCATCTACAGGAATATTATAGGGATTCATCAACTTTACTTCTTTGGGTATGGAAATAAAAATACACCGGAATGGAGATTGTACAAAAAAAGTATCTATATTTCTGAGCTCTGTATCAATCAGCATATGAACAAGATCGGGAGTAGGCCGGAATACCTTTTTACCAGATTTGTAAAACATATACGGCAAGTAGGTATCCCAAAATCGGGAACGTGGATTTGAATTTTGAAAATATTCTTTTATCTTTTCAAAAATTGCTTCTACATATGCATAACAAGCATCATCACAAGGAAATGCTGTATATCTTCCTTCAAATTTTTTATCAATACTGTCTATAATCTTGTAAAACGGTATCTTTGGCAAATCATTGTATTGATGTACCATAATAGACGCATCTTCAACGATTTCAAAATGTATTTTATTATAATATTCTGACATAATCTCATATTCTATAATAAAGAATATTTGTCAACATAATAATTAATAATTATTTAATTCTTTGGTAATTTTTAGATGAAGTACTTGTATTTTTTTCTGTAGTGCGTGTATTTCTAAATATACCTCATTACTTAAACCTGTACTGGTATAAAACAACTCATGTGTCATTTTTCTCATACTCAAAATCCAGGAACCACTCACGCATTAAAAAAGAACAGGCTGCTTCTTTATGCTCATGCTTTGGCTCGAAACTTCCAAGGACCATTCTTAAATGACGAAACGCTTTATCTCCATTAACGCCTTCCCGGGGAGACGCACTGAAAGATTTCAATCCTTTAAAAAATAACTGGGTAATAAGCTCATTCTCACGAGTATCTCCATCTTTAAACTCTTTTGGAATATCTTCCCATTTCGGCATATACTGAATAACACTCGCAGGAAAAGCCATTTCAACATCAGTTACTTCATGAATAGGAAACATCGTCTATACCTCAACTTTTGATTTTTTCTCATCGAAAACCTGATAGAGAATTGCGGACATGTCCTCTTTACGTTGCTCCTCTGATGGCCTTTTCAATCGCAGATCAAGGCAATCCAGATGCACTTGAGTTGCTTGTTCATGATTACCGTCTCTCGTACTGTCAATAGGCACAAGCACAACCTGTTCATCACGATTACTGCCACAGATTGCACAAACATCTTGTTCATTTATGTGCTGAAATACTTTCATGAGTTACTTCTCCTTATTTTTCATTTTTTTATTTCTGTAATATTCTTTGAAATACTGATTTCGAATCCCTCTATGAATTTTTTGATAATTTTTTTCATACTCTTTTCGGCATTCTATATTTTTTTCTCGATACTCTTTTTGATACGTAATCTTATGCTCTCTATTTTTCTGGTAGTACGCCTTCCCCACTTTTTTATATAAAAGCTTGTTTGCTTTCTTTCGACATCTTATACACGTATAGTGTAATGTGATTTTGTTTCCTCGTATAGAAAATTCTGTAAGAGGCAACCGTTTCCCACACGTCACGCATAGATTAGTCTTGCTCATAAAAGATACCCCTTCGGGTTTCCAAGACTTCTCACCTCTCGACCACAATGTTTGCATTTCCAGATGTCGCGTATATCATTTCCAAAGGTAACAAGATTCTTTTTTTCAAATCCACAGTTTCCGCAGGTTTCTGTTTTTTTCTTCTCTCGATCATCAAAATAGATCACCTCATACCCCTGCCGTTCTGCTATACCACAGCAAAAATCACAGATAGGAATCCAGCCGGAAAATGCCTGGTTCTTTCCCTTTTGTAAATAATATTTTCCCTTGGCCTCAGTTCCCTCTTCACCTGTTGATCCATTTTCATCGGGATTACATAATAAACAATATTTGAATGCTCGTGCCACTACTACTCTCCTTCTTCAGGAGGACACGGTAAAGGCATCCAGTGTGTTACTTTGTCAGTTATCACACCAAGAACTTCCCACGTTCCATCAATATATATCCCATCAGAAACCAGTGTACCATTTACACACACAATAACACCTACAAAAGGAACTCCCCCAACTTGTACTTCATATTCAGGAAGTCTGTCTTTTACATTGATCCATTGTAAATTCATGTTATTCCTCTTTTCCAGATTCTTTCCATTTAATTATTAACCATCTGAAGAATTCAAACATATTATAAATAAGGAATCCAGCTATTCCAACGAGCATGACAAATGCCAATCCAATGTTAGGGTATGAATTGGGAATGCCTTGTCCTGATCCGTTTGTTTGTGCCTGAATGCAGGGTAATTTCCACAACAATGTTATTATCCATCCAATACCAGCTAATACAAAAATAACTGTGAATGCTACTGCAAGCAGTACGATAACTCCACCCAGTATTCTTAATAGGGTTACCCATGCACGTTCATGCGGAAACAAAGACTTTTGTATCAACTTGAAGAATTTTTTTAATCGTTTCATGTATTATTCCTTTTTTGCTAAATCGAATACATTCTTCTTTCTTTAATCGAAAGAATATTCTTATTCTTTTTCGAAACATTGTTGCAACTCCTTGTGCTTTTCTACGATCTCCCTTAAATTAAACTTCATGAGACAAAGCAAAGCATCATACTCTTCTTGGCTATCATATATCACTTGAAACAACCGTAGTAGATTTCCTGCTCTCGTTTCAAAGAATTCTTGTTCAGTTTTGTATTTCATAATATTTCCTCAGCTAGAAGTTTTTCGTATTCTTTTTTATACTCTTCATATTTCTCTTTAGGCAATGATTGTTCATCTCCACATATTGTACATTGCATTCGAGCACAAACTTTAGGATATGTTTTAGTTTCCTGATAGTCATGAACTCCACCTTCATTCAAACAATCTGCTTTTTCTAGGAAATGTGTGAAACTAATCTCTGTTGTATAAACAAAAGTCTTTCCACACTTTGAACACTCCTGTTGATGTGTTTTATTTTCTTCGTAACCATATCCATCATCATGATCGATTTCTGTTTGTTGTCCGCAGTAGGGACATTCTTCTGTGTCGTACATTATTATTCTCCACTTGTATTGACTTGAAGTACAACCACTTTGTCAGCAGGATTAATGATCACTTCGTCATAGAGTTTAAGATCGGCTACGTCCACCAAACAGATTATTTCAAAATAGTCTGGAACGTCTTTTAGAAGCTTGAGTAATGTTGCTTTTGTCATAAACTTATATTATATTCTCCAATTATATTGCAGATCAATTCATAGACTTCTTCATGAAATTCACAATTTGTTTCAGCCCACTTGTTTCGTCCATGAAATGTTTCTTTGATCTTCCAAAGGGCACTGCTTGCATCCGCAGCTTGCATATATGTTTTGTACTCATCCATTTCTTCTGGTAAATCAAACTCCAATTCAATCCTTGCCTTCATAAAAACCCCTTATACTTTTTTCTTTACATCAAGATTATACACAAGCAAGCCTAATCCGTTTTCTTCACTCCGCCATTCTTTAATTATTTTCTCGAGTATAATCTTTAATTCGTCTGACGGATAAGCACAAAATTCTGAGCAAATAGTCATTTCTACTTTATATATTGTTGCCATAAAATTCTCCTTAGGGATCAATTTTTTTATCTTCTATAGACAATATTC
>Ga0315287_10001377_pt1 | contig 22311 bp, 11 predicted proteins | sample YL17G11_0_MG_FD_205037 | JGI IMG/M metagenome (GOLD analysis project Ga0315287, IMG submission 205037) | Sediment microbial communities from Yellowstone Lake, YNP, Wyoming, USA - YL17G11_0 | ecosystem: Environmental > Aquatic > Freshwater > Lake > Sediment | place: USA: Wyoming | collected...
AAATCTTGAGCTAACATGGCGTTGTAGGATTAAGAAATAAACGCAACTCGTGCCAAAAAGGTCGAGTTGCATGAAATTCATTGAAACAAGTGAATAATGCCGATCGCTAATGTTAAAATGGCTAAAGTTCACAATTTGGTACTTTGGATCTGCATTCGTCATAGCCTTTAATACAAACTGCCTGTCCCTAATAATTCCTAATTCCCAGCTTTCAATTGTTCGCGGTATGCGCCTGGACTGCGGCGCACCCATCTCGGCATCAGCTTGCTGCCTCGCCAATCGATAGGCCATGACCGTCTACTGCGTGCTTTTGGCCAAGACACAGTGCTCATGACTGATCTTCATGCCCGGATGGAATTTACGGTAAGGACAGGGGGTTCTTCTCCCCCGGTCCCGGCCCTGTCTTGGCCAGTCGAAGGGCATCTACGTACTCCGCCGCCGGCACTTCATCCCACCATCTTAATCTTTCAGAGTAGACCCATACATAGCAGTCCGAGGTCTCGAGTGCGTAATTTAACGATGCTCTAAGCCCGGCGGGGGTGTAATAGTTTTTGGTAAAATCCTCGGGATGCCAGCCGAGCTGAAGACTGGAGCAGTCTGCCCAAATACCGAAACCGACGCGAATGTGCTTCCTGAGGGCCTTTGGATTGAGAGACTTCTTCTCCGAGTCCAGAATGGCCTTCCGGCCCTCTGCAAACTTATCAGGGGTCCGGTAGCTGTAGGCGAACTCAAAGCCGTCTATTAGGGTTGTATTCGATGTTGCAGCCTCGCAAATCCCGTCATAAAACGCAGCGAGCAGCGAATAATCAGCGTCCTCTATCCTCCCTGCTCCTGTTGCCAGATGTGTAAGCGACGGACCGAACAACGCAAGGATTGTAATATCAGGAAATTCTTTATTGATTGCTCTGATGAACTCTCGGCCGCGTTCTCGGGCCTTGGCCTGATATTCTTTGTAATTGTGCGCATCCTTGAGCTCGGCCGGCAGAGTTGCGTATGTCCACATCCGGAATTTATCATATTGTTCCGGATCGAACATAATACCCTTGCATCCACCCTGCTTGGCGACTCGCGCCAGGCACGCTGCGTTGTGGGTGATGGTCGGCCACTCCGGGTCAAACCAGTCCACCTGGCCACCGCCGATGACCTGAATAAAATTGTCGGTGAACCGCTTCGATTTTACGGCCTTAAGGTCTGTGATGGCGTGTTCGTAGTCCTGTGGCTGGAACTTCAGTTTGCTGAAAGCGGTCCAGCCAAGCGTATCAGGGGGAGCCCCTTCCTTCAGTTTCATCACCCTCAGGACAACGCCGTCGAACGGGATTTTCTCCATTTCCTTGTGGTTTTCCCTGTAGAATGCCGTGTCAGGACAATCCCATCCATACTCAATGAACTTTTTATGCAGCGTCCGGGCCATGCACGTCTGGCCGGTGATCAGACAGAGGGTGATCATAATTGCGCGTTTTAACATTGCGGTTCTCCTGTTCTTTTAAGAAGATGTTTATTTCCGGATTGAGGGTCCAAATAATTCTTCTTCCGAAGACAACCTCACCTTGGAATTATACGGGCAATCCCGTCGTTTTGTGTGAGGAACCACACAGGTATAATTATAATAATATATTTCATCATCGCAAACGAGGAAGTTTCCTTCACCGTCGTTCTTGCGGTTTACGAAAAATGATCTCCCAGTTTGATTTGCCGGTGACGAATAGCCTCTGAAATCGCCACCTCACGCCCTGCCTTGACATCCGAAAGATCTTGTGAATCTTCTCACCATATGTCCCCTTCAGAACCATGTAGCTGGGCCTACCCGGCTTCACTGGCAAGTGTCAATCCTTCCGGTCGTTGACTTTTACCCCGACTGGGCTGTAGAGATAAAGGGTTTTTCCAAATTAGCCCAATAACCGCCTCCCGGCAGTCGCGGGTCGCGCACACGGCCAGCGGAATGCGGTGGGATTGTCCCAACGCCGAGGGCATCATGGCCTTAGCGGCGATGGATCAAAGCGGCCAATGGCAGGCCTATTGGAATCTGCAAAATGCCCTTGCAGCATAAGTGCCAGAAAATGATTTCACACCCTTGCGGGACCCGGACTCAAGATCTACTGGCGATAGCATTCAGATAGACGTATCATAGCGTTTTGTGGGCTTGTAAGATGGATTAGATTGGACATTTCTTGTGGGTCCCGGCGAATGGTTGCAACTTCGCAAGCATGGGAATAAGGAGATCTGTTATGGCTACCCAAGCTTTGATACAGGACAGAGGAAACAAAAGCATCACGCGTCGGAGATTCTTGGCCGCTGGCTGCATGACGGCATCCTTGGCGACGATGGGTGCCAGAACGCAGACTGTCTTGGCGGCAAATGCCGCTAAACAGATGGACATACAGAATATCGACCCGGGATACATCGGTCCCCAGTTCTTTGATAAGCGTGAAGAAGAGGCCCTGCTTGAGGTACTGGAATCGGGATCACCCTTTCGTTACTGGGGCCCGGGCAGGCCAACGAAAGTCCAGCATTTCGAGGAGGGTTTTGCCGAACATATGGGAACACGCTTTGCCTTGGGCGTTACCTCGGGTACGGCAGCACTCGACTGCGCCATAACAGGCCTCGGCATTGGACCTGGCGATGAGGTGATCTTACCGGCCTATACCTGGTGGTCGGACTACACTTGTGTAGTACATGCCGGAGCCTTGCCGATCTTCGCTGATATCAATAATACTCTCAACATTGATCCGAAGGACTTCCAGAGAAGAATCACCCCTCGCACTAAGGCTGTTATTGCCGTTCATTTGCTTGGAGGCCCCTGTGATATGGATCCGATCATGGAGACTGCCCGCCAACACGGGATAGCTGTTTTGGAAGACTGTGCCCAGTGTGTCGGTGGTTCATACCGGGGTAAGAAGCTCGGAGCCATAGGCGATGTCGGCATTTACAGCTTTCAGATCAACAAGATGATTACATCGGGAGAGGGTGGCGCAGTTGTAACGAACGACCGCGTGATCTATGAGCGTGCCGCCAGGTTTCACGACATGGGGACCATCAGACAGGTCTTTCTTGACCGAACAGGACCCAGCCAGGTGCAGACCTTCGCAGGCGAGAACTTCCGAATGAGTGAGTTTACCGGTGCAGTGCTGGGGGCACAGTTGCTGAAGCTCAATTCGATGGTATCGCAATTACGGGCCAACGCTCAAGCCATATATAAGGGTATCGCGAACCTGTCCGGAATCCGTTTGCGCCATCGCCCTGATCCGGAGGGAGACATCGGATATGCTGTTTACTTCGAAATGAAGGATAAGCCGACCCGGGACCGCTGCATCCAGGACTTGCGGAGACGAGGGGTGCCGGCGTCTACCCTGACCGGTTCGGTGCTTCTTCCGATAGAGGAATCTGTTATAAGCAAACGCATGCGTCATCCTGACTGGCCGTCTTTCACCAGCCAGCAAGGCCGGGAAGTCCAATACGGCCCGGATAGCTGCAAGCAGACATTGGACGTCTTTGACCGATTTGTCCAAGTCCGGGTCGGCGCCAAGTATACCCAGCGGATCAACGACTATATCATCGATTCAATTCGTGAGGTGTACAACTCACACGCTTGAGTGCCTGCTGGATGATCACTTCAATCACAATCCCTGCAATTGCAAATGACTTCACGTCGACAAAGTAGAAGTCTCTTGCGGGGCCAATTCGTGGGCTAATCGCCTAATGCTGGGACTATCTCCCACGCGAAAACGGTTCGAGGGGCAAATTCGATCTGAGGCTGATCATTTGCTTGAATGGTGAACTTGGCTTCGGGCGCGCCGGGCGTGATCCTGGTCACTTCCAGTGTCTTGCTGAGAAGGTTGTATTCCTTCGGATTGAATTTGACATTGGTAGTCAGACTCTTGTCGGAGACATTCACAAATAGCAATATCACCTTGTTCTGCCGTTGAAGCTGCCAGGCGCCGGCCATAATTGCAGGGGTAGTGATAGGCCACTCCCCGCTCCACTGCCAGTCGGCAGTGACTTTCGGGATTTCGCCGATTAGCTTGGGTGGCCGAGCCATTTGCCCGGCATAGAAATACTCTTTCAGCCGCCAGCGCAGTTGAATGCAGTCACGCAGGAATTGTCCGCAGTCAGGACGCTTGATGATGTCCGGGCTGAACCAGCCAATCTGCTCTCCAAACACTAATTGCTGTCCGGCCTTCATTCGATTGGCCAAATCCTGGCTCGGCCCTCCCCTGTATGCCCGCCCGAACATCTGTATGGCGCCGCCATAGACGGCAGGAAACACCGGCACCATATTCTGTTCCTGCCAGTGCCAGGTCAGGTAACCATCGAACCACTTGATATAAGGCTCAGCGTTACACTCGGTTGTCAGCATACATTCGACCGGCTTAGCCGCGCGTATTGCATCGAGCATCTTCCAATAGCCTTCTGTCCACCAGTGGCCGCCGCCCAGCGGATGATCGTGGGACTTATCGAAGCACAGCCTGGGCTGCGCCGCGGCAATCTGGTCGATATACACGCCGTTCAAACCGTATTCGTTGAAGAGCCGCAGGACAATATCCCTCACCCGGCTTTGCCATAGTGGCGTCGATGGGCACATGGCGGCCAGTTGGACACTGTTGCCATCGGACTCTTTGCTGCCGTAGCTTTCCGTGTACGGATTGCCTGCTTCATCTTTAGTCGCTGCTGCCAAAGCAACAGAAGTAAACTGCCAGTCCTCGGAACCTTTGTCGTGTGTATCCCAGAGCCGGCCGTTTATGTAGGGCATCACATAGACCCCCACCTTCTTGAGCTCTGTCACGCTTTCGGCAAAACCGTCCTTGGGCGGAAAATAGTGAGGATAGTCGTTATCGAAGGGGATCTGATGCCAGTTGTACCAGTGGAATCCGACCGGGACCCCGAGCTCTTCTGCAAAGACCTTCAACTGTGGAACGCAATCGGACGCAGAACCGCCGGTCAATGCCCACACCGGCAGTTGCCGCATCCACTGGGGTGTGTCGCTTCGCCCATCCGGCCCCAATTGCGGCCACCATTTTGCCTCACGGCTTACCCACTCTCGGTAGATTGTGGCAGCGTCAAACCAGTCTCCCCGCAGTAATTGCAGTCTTGCCTCCCCGGGCAGCTCGAAATCAGCGCCTGCCTGCCCCATATTAGGAACAGGGTGTTCGAATCTGAAAACGACCGCACGCTGGTCCGGCTGACCTTGGGCAAGAATGTCCTTGGTGGAGCCGAATGGATCGTGCATGCCGACATAGAGACCTGTTCGCCCGGCCGCATCGTAGGCGGCCATGTATTGCATGCATGTCCAGCCGCTTGGGTAGGTTCCGCCCCGTCTGTCTGCCGTGTTCCACATGTCCGACAGTTCAATCCCTGCTGTGTGCGGCAGAAATACACTTGAGCCTTCACCCAAATACCTCACCGTAACCTGGGGGAAGACTACCCGCCACAGACTCAATTGTTTACTATCATTCGTTACCTGCAGATCCCACGTCAGCGCGCTGTCTTTGTTGTTGCTAAGGAGCTTGACTTCAACACTGATTCCGTTCAGACGGTCATCGACAGGCTCCTGAAAAGTCATAACACGCACCCCTGAAGCATCAATACCTGACACATCCGCCCGATGCCAACCCGAATCGGCTGCAACCATCACGTGCTCCTTCTTTTCACCATGTCGCAGTTCCAGGGTGAACAGCGGAGGACTATCCGGAGCAAGCAGCTCCTGCCCGGCGCTCTCGTCGAACAAACTCAGCACACGCACGCCCTGTTCTGCTTTCTCCAGCACCAGATTCAGATCGCCTGCCTGAACCCGCGTCCAGCTGGATAGAAGGCGGCCCTGCGCAATGTCCGCCGCTTGTTCAAGCCGCCCAGCTGCTTCCAGTTGTCTGGCCATGGCTTCACGCCATTTGCCGATATCTCGGTTGCCGGCCGAATTGATGGCATTCCGCACGTCAGCGGTCGTAACGAGAACATTCGCCGCAGCCGGAGCCTGATCTATCAAGGACCGTATCTCCTTGACTGGGTTATCGGCAGAGCCGATCCAGAGCCAGGTAGAAAACCTTGTCCGTGCTTTCGACCATCCGCTCCAGGCCCGATCCCCGTGCGCGTGAAGGTACGTACCGTAGCCCCCGCGACCGTCGTGGAAGATCAAGCCACCGCAGTCGAACATCGCTATAGAATCGCGCCCTTCGATCAGGGCGCCCCATTTCGCTGTGTTATGGCTCTTGCCCGTGGCCTGAAAGCCCCCTTCACTCAGCGGCTCCCCACCTGCCCAGCTCTTGAAGTCCTCCCCCGGAAAGTTCAACTCCATGAAATGCAGCTCGTTCCACTCGAACTGCCCAGCCTGTCTGACCTCTGCCGTCACAAATACGAGTGGCAGATCATGAAGATATATCCAATGATAGATGGCTTCGGGATTCGACGCCGGAGGCTTGCCCGCGGAGTTGAGATACCTGGCCTTGACGCGCACAGCCGTGCAGAGAGGACCTGTTGTGAGGCATTCAACAGAAGCGGCGTTGTCGTTCTGGAGGGTGAAGCCGCCGAGCTCTTTATGATGAACTCGATCCTGCCATCGGAAGTTGTCAAACACCTTCCCCGTTTCCCGAAAGACAATCTTTGTAGGCAGACCACCCCTCTTGGGATCATGTGAGATGGTGTAGTAGGGTGTCTCAATGGATTCAAGTCCGATGGGCGGCTCAGGCTTGGAGCCGAATTCCAGTTTGAGCTCACTTTTCTTGTTTGGGCTTAGTCGGGCGATTACGAATCCGGTGAGACGTTTCTGCGAGTCGAAATCGGCATCCGGAATGAACTGGAAGGGTATGGGATTGCCTTGGCGGTCGGTGGCTGTGATTTGTGCTGGTTGTACCGGACTTGGCCTCGCGATACGGACCGCAGGGGTAAGGTCCACCTGTCCTGTGACGAGGCCATGCTCCGGCACCTTATCAACAAGAAGAAGTGCCTGGTCAGCGCACAGCCTGCCTGCTATGAGCAGCCACAATGCCAAGGGCACAACAGAGGCTCGGAAAGCGGTGTTCTTATCCATTTCTCTATTCATAATCATGTGATCGTCTCCAGGTCCGTTTGCACAAGATTCTAACAGTTGAAATAGACTCACAGCAACAAAACTCTGGGAGTTGGCACTCCGCCTTCGGTGGAAGAGGTCATTGAATCCGTTGTACCTTTCCCAGCCTCTTCTTAAGTTCTTGAAAACGCAGAGCTTATGGAATGAGAATTTTTCCAAAATTGGGAGATAACGGGGTCTGCGGTTGTACAAAGTTGTAGGCGCCGGCGGCGAAAATTGGGCGTTGGGGGGAGCTGAAAAAGAGGGCTGCGGGTTGTTATCCTCAAAGGTTGCCAGTAGACACTATATCGAAAGTGCGATCACACATTTTCTTATACGGCGAGTCAACGCCCTCTAAAAATTCTACGTACTTGCCGTTGGTGCGGTTTAGCCAAAATTCATGGACCTTAACTCTTTACTTACAAGTAGTTAACAATTAACAGCAACTTCTCCGCGAACGGTCGAGTTGCCAAAAATTCAGTCCTAATACGCCGAAAACAGGTCTGACACGTGTTAAAATGGCTAAAGTTCACCGTTGGTCAGTTGGGCGCAAGCTCATCACCCGGCTCCGGCCAGTTGGACACGCTCGGTGGTTTGAGGGCCGGCAGACCTCGGAACTGCTTCGAGCTGCGGTGCATGGCACCCGGGCTCAGCCTCTCGGCGTATGACATCATCCCCCAGGTCATCACCTCCCACACCATAAGACGCGAGACCTCCGGAGTCCCGTCGCTGAACAGCAGATCGCCAATGTAGCGGAGTTCGGAATCGGCTGGGCCTATGAGTCCTCGGTATTGGTGAAGCTGCCGGGCGAAGGCGTACATCAGGTAGGGCAGGCCGGCCATGTCGACGTTCTTGACCAGATAGTCGGGCACGTTGGCGCCCTGGGTTTTCTGGTTCTTGGCCATCCAATCCAGTGCCAGATCGATCTGCCGGATCGCCCGCTCGTGCTGTCGGCTGTCCGGCTTCAGATACCTCAAACCGGAGGCATAGAGCTCGAAACAGTAGAATATAATCCCGGACGGTCGCTGCTGGAAGGTAATCGGTTTGACTTCGCGAAAGTCCTGGTGAGTCATCCATTCCAGCGCGCCTTTTGCCACCTCCAGATACTTCTTCTCTCCCGTTTCTTCGTAAAGGACAAACGCCATCGTGCCGAATGTGGCGGTTGAACACCACCACTGCCCGTCGTAGGCCGGCCAAAGCCCGTTGCTGATACCTCCTTCTGGACCGACATAGCTCTCCATGACAAGTCTCGCGAAAGCTTTGACGGACTCTGTGTACTTCTCTTTTTCATTCGGGTCATCGCAGAGGACTGCTGTGGCCAAGACGCCCAAAGCTATCGAGCCGCTGTCGGCGACATTCCACTGGCCCTGGTTTTCGCCCGGGGCTCGAGAGTGGTTCATATAGTATGCCCCCGCGGGTATCATCCGACTTTGATATTCAATGATCTGGTCCGACCACCGCCGAGAAGCGTCGAGGTACTTTTGTTCACCTGTCATGTCGTAGGCAACCGTCAGCGCCCGGACCGCATGGGCGTCCTCGAAGAACGGCATGTGATGGGTGGCCGGATCGGCATTGTCTCGGTCGGAGGAACGGGTGATCTCCTTGTTGAACTCTATCGTGGCCAGGTCGCAGAACGTCAGGAACCGTGTTTGGATGTCGTCCTCGCCGTGACTCTCCGAGATGTGGCCCTTCGCCGCGCGAATATCGGCGAACACCGCTTCGTCCGTCGCCAGAACACCGTTGCACGCCCAGAGCAGTGTAATGATATAGGCTGCGGCTCTTCTCATGGCTGCTCCTCGTCTTGGAGTGATCAGCTGCGTGGAAGGCAACTTCGGGGATTTCCCGTTGTCTTCCACAAGCTATGTGGCCTATGGGCTTCTCTCGGGTTCCTTGAGTACAGACGTCTTCTGGTACACACGCACATAGTCGACTTCAAGTCTGGCAGGAAACTGCGTATTGGAAGGATCACCTCCATTGGTTCCACCGATGGCGAGATTCAGGATGATGTAATGAGGCTCGTGAAAGGGGTTCTTCCCCTCGCTGTCCTTGTTGAACGTACGGGCCAGGTCAATCGTGTTGAGAAGGATATCGTCAACATAGAGCTTGATGGTATCAACGTCCCAATCCATCCGCCATACGTGGAACTTCTGGGACCAGTTAGGATCTTTGAAATGTGCCAGAGGGATCCGGATGTCGTCCCACACAGGAACCCACCGGCTCTCTGAGGCCCATGCGGCATTCGCCAGGAGCATACCCCGATAGTACTCCATGATGTCGATTTCGCCGCAGCCCGGCCAAGGGCGAGCCGAACCCAATGTCCAGAACGCAGGCCACATGCCCGGTCGCGTATCGATCCGGCCTCGCATCTCGAAGCGGCCATACCTCCAATTGTGCAGCCCTCTCGTCGTCATGCTGGCAGACGTGTACTCGGCGTACTCGCGGCTCTCAGTCCATCTTCGGCTGTTCGGTCTGTAGCGGGGGTTCTCCTTACGCTCGTGCCGGGCCTCGATGATAAGAAGACCTTTCTCGCACCGGGTATTGTCCGGCTGATACCACTGCAGTTCGCGGTTGCGGACGAAGCCCTCCTCGTAGGTCCAGTTGCGCTCGTCGGGTCGTCCGTCCTCGTTGAACTCATCCGCCCAGACCAGCTTGTATCCGGTCCACGATGGTTCCTCTGTCTCCAAACTCGCTAAAGAGTCTGTCTGTTCTGCCAATGTAAAGGCCGTAATGAACAACCACCACGCCGTCACCAACGCACGCCGCAGTCTCAACAATCGTATTATGGCTACCTCTGCCCTTACATTCATCAGTTGAGATTTACCATATACCTTCATGAGCAGTACTCCTACGCTGCACTGTGCCATTTTAATCGAATGACTTGCTCCATTTCAATACCCATCCTTGTCCCCTGAATAATCCCCCGTTTTGTTTGAATATTTCGCATCTTAGCGTACGCAGTTAATGGTTTATGCTTGGCACGGATCAACATTGCATGATTTTTCTGATAATGAAGAGGCTACAGTCGGCTTTTCTATTGCTGGAACACCATTGCCCCGGCCTAAACCGCTTCGAGGCGTAATTCCACCGACTTGCATCTCCCCGCGGTTTCTGCTAATCTCCGAACATACGACCTAATTCGATCATAACCAGCCTAAGATTTGCATAAGGAGCTACTATGGATACCCATGGTAATACCTCTTCACGACGCGATTTCCTCAGGCACTCCGCCTTGTCAACGCTTGCCCTCTCCCTGCCCGCTTGGTTCATCGGACAATCGGCCGCATTGCCCAGCGAAACCGTCCGCTTGGGCCTCATCGGATGCGGTGGACAGGGTTGCGGCGACGCCAAGAACGCCTCGCGCTACGGCAAAATCGTCGCAGTTTGCGACGTCGACGCCGGCCACCTCGCAACCGCCCAAAGGGACTTCCCAGGCGCTGAAGGCTACTCCGACTTCCGCAAGCTCCTCGAACGCGACGACATAGACGCCGTCATCTGCGGAACCGTCGACCACTGGCACACCCTCGTCGCCATGGCCGCCATGAAAGCTGGCAAAGACATCTACTGCGAAAAACCACTGACCCTCACCATTGACGAAGGCAAGCGTCTGGTCGAAGTCCAGCGTCAAACCAACCGCATCCTCCAGACCGGCACCCAGCAGCGCAGCGATGCCCACTTCCGGCTGGCCTGCGACCTCGTCCGCAACGGCCGCATCGGCAAGATCAGCAAAGTCGAAGTCTGGCTCCCGGCCGGCCTGCGCCAAGGCCCCTTCCAGACCTCCAAAGTCCCCGAAGGCTTCGACTACGACTTCTGGATGGGCCAGACCCCCGAGACCCCGTACGTCAAGGAACGCACCCACTTCAGCTTCCGCTACTGGTGGGACTACTCCGGCGGAACGATGACCGACTGGGGCGCCCACCACAACGACATCGTCCTTTGGGCCCTCGAAAAGGACCACTCCGGCCCCGTCTCCGTCGAAGGCAAACAACTCGTCGACATGATCCCAGGAGGCTTCACCGCCGCCAGCGAATACGCCGTCACCTATACCTACGATAATGGCGTCGTCCACACCTGCAACAGCACCACCGCCAGTGAATGGCACGGCGGCATCAAGGACCGCAACGGCCAGCAGCACGGCATCAAGTTCCACGGCGCCGACGGCTGGATCTGGGTCACGCGCGGCGTCATCACCGCCAGCGACCGCTCTCTCCTGACGAAGAAACTCTCCGAAGACGCCCCTCGTGTCTACGTCAGCAACGACCACATGGCCAACTTCATCGACTGCGTCAAGACCCGCAAGCCCACCATCTGCCCCGCCGAAATCGGCCACCGCTCCGCCAGCCTCTGTCACCTCGGTGTCATCGCCATCCGCCTCGGCCGAAAACTCAAATGGGACCCCGCCAAAGAACAATTCATCGGCGACGACGAAGCCAACAAACACCTCACCCGCCCCATGCGAAAACCCTACGACTACAACATGATCTGAGATTTTCGGTCTTCGTCGGCGATGTTCGGAGACGGGTACTGACAGCACTAGCTCTACGGGCATCTCGAAGGGCTCCGGGAACATCATACGCAACATGTTGAATAGGGCCCTTTAACTTGGCCATCATACCCCCTCCTCAAACGTACGTGTGCTACCCCCAACAACAAGGCCCTGGAATGCTTGGCTTATCACTACCAGTGCCCATATCACTCTTCCGCCCGGTCAACTTTGGGATGCCTTGCTGACGGAAGCATACGGGGATATACTTGTGCTGAGATTAGATTAGGTCGCTTGTGCCAGAACCTGGGCGTAGATGTGTTTGTCATTTGGTATACAGGGGAGGAACACCATGAAAAAGAAACTGAGTCGGCGTCGTTTTCTCTCGAAATTCGCCGCGGGTGCGGCTGGGTTGCTGATTCTAAGAGATTGCCAATCCGTCCGGGGTGTGCCGGCCAACGAAAAAATCAACGTCGCCCTTATCGGCGTGGGAGGGCGCGGCACATGGTTTGTTGACACGATCCCTCGGATGGAAAACGTCGTTGCCATCTGTGATGTCAACGAGCAGAAGATAGCTGAAACTTTCAAACGTTGGGCCGAGCTTGCAGATCGCTTCACAACGTCACCTCATGAATGGGAACGTTCCGCGGCTCCGGCCTTCAGGCGGCTGGCCGACGAGAAAGTCAACGTGTTTGGTGATTTTCGCAAGATGCTTGATACGATGGACAAGCAGATCGACGCAGTTATGGTGTCAACGCCCGACCACACTCACGCCGTTGCGTCCGCAGCTGCCATCAAAGCAGGCAAGCATGTCTTCTGTGAAAAGCCCCTCACTCGCACGGTCCAAGAATCCCGCGTTCTTCGTGAACTGGCTAAAGAACGCAAGGTCGCAACTTCGATGGGTAACCAGGGCACTGCAAGTGGACAGTTCCGTCGGGCATTGGAGCTCATCCGCGACGGCACCCTCGGCCAGATTAAAAAAGTGCACATCTGGAATACTGGCGGCGGCGCCGACCGCAAAGAGCCACCCGGCCAAGAGCCTGTACCCGAATACCTGAACTGGGACTTGTGGCTTGGCTCGGCAGTCTTCCGTCCTTACCACCGCGAGTGGATGAATCGGAATCTTTGGCGTGACTTCGGGACCTGCCAGCTTGGCAACTGGGCCAGTCACAGCGCCAATTTGGCGTTCATGGCCTTGAAGGTAAATGAACTCTGGCACACAACCCAGCCCGGCGAAACCAAGCCCATCATTCGAATCAAGGCAGAGTCCTCTGGAATCAATCGGCTTTCGTTCCCGCGATGGGAGGTCGTTAAGTGGGAGATACCCGCTCGCGCGGAGCTCTCGCCGATTGTGTTCACCTGGTACAACGGTGCAGCACCCGGCAGTCGGGAGCGCATCGAGGGCCTGCTGGGCAACTCGGGCTGGGGCAGCAACAAAGAAATGGACCATGCCGGCGCAGTCATCGTGGGTACAGAGGGTACTATACATGCGACTGGTCACAATGCGACTTTCCGCATACTACCTGAGGATAAGTTCAAGGACATCAAGAAGGATGAACCGACGACCGTGGACAGGTCGCGCGGACACGAAATGGACTGGTTCATCGCCTGTAGAGGCGGCAAGCCCGCGTGGGCCAATTTCGACTATGCCTCGGCACTGAACGAATTCCTCATGCTTGGCAATGTGGCCACCCAGAGTGAAGACACGCTCGAATTCGATCCGATCTCCGCGAGGATCATCAACAACACCCAGGCTGATACGCTGTTACGATCGGAATACCGTGAGGGCTGGTATTTATAGGAGGATTCTGCGATGATAAGTCGAAACCACATATACTTGTACTTGCTTGCCGCTGTTGCGCCATCTTCCACTTTGCTTTCTGTGGGGCAAATCCCCTCGGAGCAGGCCAAAAAGATCACCGAAGCTGCACCGGCCAAGGCTCAAGTAGTCCCCAAAAAACCTCGGCGTGTACTTATCTGGATAACACCTCCACACTTGATGGAGAAGGACCCGCACAAGGGCTATTGCATACCCTACGGCACCGCTGCGTTCGAGACGCTCGGCCGCAAGAGCGGCGCGTTTGAGCCGGTTGTAAGCGATGACCTGATTGTGTATCTGCCCGAGAATATCCGGCAGTATGACGCAATCGTGATGAACAACAGTTCCGGGTCGTGGATCACTCCTACCGATGCTGATATGGCTAAAGAGGCGTTCAATAAATACGTTGCCGATAAGGCCGCGGCCGAGCAGGCCTTGCGTAAGAGCCTGCTCGATTATGTGGCAAACGGCGGAGGAGTAATGGCGATTCACTATGCCATCGGCGCAAATCAGCACTGGCCGGAGTTTCAGCAACTCCTCGGGGCGACCTTCACCGGCCATCCCTGGAATGAAGAGGTCGGCATAACGGCGGAAGAGCCCGAACACCCTCTCGTGGCGGCATTTGGCGGAAAAGAATTCAGGTTGGCGGATGAGATATTCCAATACGGGGATCCGTATGACCGCGGCAAGGTGCGGGTCTTGCTTTCGCTCGACCCGGAGCGAACGAACATGAGCGTCAAGTGGATCAATAGGGACGATAATGACTTCGCGCTGGCCTGGGTGAAATCCTATGGCAAAGGCCGTGTCTTCTACACGTCCTTCGGGCACCGGACTGAGCTTTACTGGAATCCGCAATTGCTGAAGTTCTATCTGGACGCCATCCAGTTCGTCACCGGTGATTTGGAGGCGCCGACTGAGCCGCGTTCCGACCGTCGGGTCAGGCGTGCGCCCGGGCCCACGCCGCTGGAGGCCAGGGCAGCCAAGATGAAGGCAGGGAACGTACCTGCGCCGAGTGAAGAGGAGATTCAGCAAATCGAAGCGGCAGCCCCGCTCCGCATCTACATCGTCACCGACCTGGAGGGAGCGAGCGGCGTGTGCCAGTTCGCGCAAACGCGCGAGCCTGGCAGTCCGCTGGGCGAGAAAGCGAAGGAGTACTTGATGGGCGACATTGCGGCCGTAGTCCGGGGGTTGCGGGCCGCCAATGTGACCGAGATTGTGGTGCTTGACGGGCATGGATCGCAAGCGTTTGTCCCGCACCTCATGGAGCCTGGCGCCAAGTACATCACCGGCAAACCACGTCCTGGTCCCCTCACGTGCCTTGATGAGTCGTTTGCGGGTCTGATCCAACTGGGCGCCCACTCTATGATGGGCACGCCAGACGGTTTGCTGGCCCATACGCAGTCGTCAAAAACGGAAAATCGATATTGGTACAACGGAGTCGAATCTGGTGAATTGGCTCAGTGTGCGGCCATCGCCGGGCACTATGGCGTCCCGACCATAATGGTGACTGGCGATGAGGCGACCTGCCGGGAGGCCGCGAAATTCTTCGGGCCTAATTGCGTCACGGTGGCCGTCAAACGGGGCATCACACGCGAAGCAGCGATGCTCTATCCCTTCGACGAGACTCGCCAAGCCCTCTACGATGGTGCCCGGCGCGCAGTAGCTGTCATTCCGCAATGTAAGCCCTACAAACTCTCGCTTCCTATCCAGGCGAAGAAGGAGTATCTGGTCTTTGACAGTCCCTCTGGGCCGGGTCGCCAGATCAGCAAGGAGGGCACAATCGAAGATGTCTTGAAGCTGCTGGATTTCTGAGGCGATGAGAGAAGAGAGAAAGGTTGTTCAATGAGCCAAAGTCAATCACTACAAATTACATCTCGACTATCCAGCCATCCTCTTGAAGTAGGTCTGCGCCGCCCAAGCGCTGTGTTGCTTGTCGCCTGTATCCTTGTCTATATAGCCGAGATGCTACGGGCCGAAGGTTTACGGCTGGCCGTGTTCGATGTGGACGCCACCCCGCCTGTGGGCAGCATGATGGCCTATGATCCGGTCAAGGCGCAGGGTGAACTCGGCTTGCGCGGTCGCGGCGTGATTGTGCTGGATGCCGGCGAACCTATCGTGTTGTGTGCGGTCGACTGGATTGGTGTCAGCAACGAGGGTCATGACGTGTTCCGGCAAAAACTGGCGGAGGCCGCAGGAACAACGCCGCAGCGAGTGGCGGTCCATACGGTGCACCAGCATGACGCACCGGAGTGCGATTTTGGGGCCGAAAGAGTGCTCCGCGAGCGTGGCCTGCCATTGGGCCGCTACGAAAGCTCGTTCGCGCACGTGGTGTTGGAGCGACTCACAGCGGCGGTTCGTGCGTCGCTGAGCGAGAGTAAGCCTGTCACTCACCTTGGCCTAGGGCAGGCGGAAGTCCGGGAGGTAGCCTCCAATCGGCGCATCCTCGGGTCGGACGGCAAAGTGCGCGCCACGCGGTACACGGCAACCAAAGACGCCGCCTTGCGTGCCGAGCCGGAAGGCACCATTGACCCCATCGTCTCGCTAATCAGCTTCTGGGACAGCGACCAGCCGCTCGCGGTGCTCAGTTACTACGCCTGTCATCCGCAGAGTTATTATCGCACCGGCATCGCGAACCCCGATTTCCCTGGTATCGCCCGTTTTCTCCGACAGCAACAGGTTCCCAATGCGTTGCACGTGCATTTCAACGGCGCCGGCGGCAACCTGGGCGCCGGCAAGTACAACGATGGCTCACACGAAACGCGCTGGGTGCTGGCCCAGCGCCTCGCTGACGCAATGAAACGTGCGTGGGAGGCGACGGAGAAGTTCCCGCTCACCCTGAAGGATGTCGGCTGGGAGGTCGTACCCGTCGCGCTGCCTCCAGCGGCTCATCTCCAGGAATTAGAGCTCGAAGCCGCCCTGCGGGGGTCGGACAAAGACCTCCAGTCAGGCGCGGCGGCGCAACTTGCCTGGTTGCAGCGACGCCAAGCAGGACATCGAACGGAGTTGTCCTGCCTTCGCCTTGGCCAGGCCCGCGTGCTACACATGCCGGGCGAACTGTTCGTCGAGTATCAGCTCGCCGCCAAACAGATGCGTCGCGATCTGTTCATCGCCATGGCCGCCTATGGCGACTACGGCTCTGGGTATATCGGCACGGCCGTGGCCTACGAGCAGGGCGGCTATGAAACTGGCCCGCGTGCCTCCAATGTTGCCCCCGACGTTGAGGCTGTTCTCTTGTGCAGCCTGCGAAGACTGCTCTGCGACGATTGAATCGTTCTTTGTAAATGAGGGAGTAAAATTGCGACCTTTGCACAGTAGGTCACCTCAGAGAGAAACAGAACGCCCAAAACACCCAAAGCATTGGCAGACCGAGAGAGTTGTCAGCTCCTTTTATTTGCAATTGGTCATTGAAACCTCTATGAAGCCAGGCAATCTTCTCACTGTGGGAGAACACACCATGAAGATACTCAAACAGATGACCGTGTGTTTGGCAGTGCTGCTGGTGACCTTGATTGCGCCGACAGACACCCAAGCACAGGACCGTTTAGACCATCCGCCCGGTGCGGCCTCGATCGTCCGTCAGACCGCCGAAGGGGAATCACCGATTCCGGCGCTCGCTCCGGGGCTTTTCGGCGAGCACTTGGCAGACTACGACTCGGAAATTCGCCGGCCGGACGGTCGTGTGGATATCGAGGGGATGGTCACGAGACTCCGGGAATTGGGCGTCACCACCTATTACTGGCTCATCTGGCATGCACCCACGGACTGGGACGACCTGATGCTGTTTTTGCCTAGGGCCGGCGCGGCTGGCATCAACATCTGGGTGTATCTGGTGCCGCCGTCGGAGAGTCCGCCGAAGTATGGAAGCCAGTACTCTGAGCCATTTCGCCTGGACTATTATCGCTGGGCGGAGGAGATCGCGCAGCTGTCGCTGCAGCATGCCAACCTGACCGCCTGGGTGATCGACGATTTCTACGCCAACCACCAGTTCTTTACGCCGGCCTACTTGCGCGAGATGCAGGCGCGAGCCAAGCGCATCAACCCGCGTTTGGCTTTTCTGCCTCTGATGTATTTCGACGAGATACGAGCGAAGTTCGCCGAGGAGTACCGGGAGGTTATTGACGGCGTGGTGGTGGCCTATTTGCAGGACCGCGACGAGATGGAGTGGACGTGGTCTGTCCTCAACGACGCGGCCGTTGTTCCGCCCAGCGAACTCAGCTATCCGTGGAATACACCGTCGAAGGCGGGCGACTTCGCGATGGCCGGCCAGTCCGCCGAAGTGCTGCCGGCCGACCGGTACGTGCTTGCCTTTCGCGAGCGTGATGATTTCACCGGGCCGACCTCCGGCTACCATTTCAAGCAGTTGCTCGTGGACGGAGCCGTCGTATGGGAGGAAGACGTGGCGGGCGGTCCAGCCGCATGGCACAAGACCACCGTGGATGTGACCCGGCATGTGCGTGGGAAAGCCCGCGTCACCATGGCATTTCGACTCTTTGACAAACAAGGAGTGAGCAACTTCGGCGTGCGGTGGCACTTGAGCGAATGGCGTGCGGAGAATCTGCAGTTCGCGGCGGACCTGACCGAGCCCGGCAAGTGGAAAGTGGACCGGCAGGGGGCGTTCGAGGCGGGCTTCGGTAGTGTGGCCGGGTCGGGCGAACGACGTTTTCACATTCCCTTTATTTCCATGACCGCAGGCGACGAACAGGAGTTTCGGCAGCGCCACGGCGACCCGGCAACGCCCGAGCGCATCGCGGAGTGGCTCCGCATGTCCCTGCAGGCCCGGCAGGACGGCAACTGCGACGGCGTGGTCACCTACTGCCTCGACAAGCGGCCGCAGAGCCGGACCTTTCCGCTCGCCAAGGAATTGTTTCGCGAATTTCGGCAGCACGCTAACGAGCAAAGCACGAACCAGAGTTGGTGGCTGGCGAAGGACCTCCGCGTCGTCACCTACGAATTTCTGGAGCGGAGCCATCGCACCAACGACCTTACGGCAGACGAAATCCTGGAGAGTCTCGACCGCTTTGGGGGCTGCGACCTCGTGCTTCTCAAAGGTTTCCACTATTGGCAGGGACGGTTCGATGATAGTCCATGGGGCTATCCTCGCTTCCGGGGCTTGGCGGAAAGGCTCGTCCCGAAACTCCACGCGCGCGGTATCAAGACCGGTTTCTTCGGCTTTACGGATCGCCGTCGTTCGTACGGCGACGGGCCCGACCATCGCCGGATCATGGAGGTGTGGCGGGAATATGTCCGCCTGGGCGCGGACATCTTTTTTGTAGATGAGGAGAGTGGCCACGGTGGCCTGGACGTTCCGGCGTCTTGTCTGGCCCATTGCGACGAGCTGCGAACGACCTTCAAGCTGCCGGTGGGACTATTCCTCTACGGACCTGCATCCCAAGCCGAAGAAGTTCGCGCGATCGCCCCGCATGTGGATGTGATCGGCGAGATGGGCTACAACCTTTTCCTGGAAGCGCGCGGGGACTACGGCCTGGAGGAGGTCACGCGTCAATGGTCGCATGCGCTGAAGGGCGCGACGAACCACCCGGTGGCGTATTGGACCGGCGCCATGGTGATGCTGGAACCAAGCCAGCAGCCCGGCAGCGTGTTCTGGCGAGAACGGTTTGGCGAGCGGACACTGGCCCGGTACTTTGAAGACTATCTCCGGGAGGCACAAAACTCAGGTGCCGATGGAGTCTTCTTCCACAGCCTCTGTCGTTTGTCCAGCCTGGCCCCGGAAACGCAAGCGGAGGTCACGATAGCTATGAAACGTGTGTTCGGCCAAATGGGCAAGCGCTAAGCTCGGTGTGGCCGGAAGCTCAAAATCCATCACTCAAAGCTCATCGGAATTACCCAAGGCCTGAAGGTGACACTATACGTCAGAACGGCAGAAGCGAATAAGTCCTCCTTTGGCAAACGTTCCCCGTGGGACTATCACCGAACGATGATACCTCTCTAGCGCCGTGCCGAATGCTCTTGCAGATGACGGACGGTAAGGATGGAGATAGAGAAAGAGCCTGCCGAAGATAGGTTCGGCAGGCTCGATAGAATATGCTTGGTTTACTGTGTAGTGCTGCTGCCGCGTCTTCCAAATGTGGGGACAACCTTCTTGCCTGTAATCTTTGAAGTTCCGCGGGTTGTTTTTAGTTCGCCGGTGAGCTTTGACTCGGCTATTTTCCCTGCAAAGTCCATTTCGAACTTTTGGTCGCCGAATTCGCGCACCATTTTGAAGCTCACTTTGTCGCCGTCGAGATTGACCTCCTTGATGGGCATCGCCCCGTACAGAGCGCTCAGGTCCGGGTTGACTTTCAATCGTTGCTTGCGAATACCCCGCTCTGATGTGACATCGAGATTCCATGTGCCGATAAGGGCGGTGCCGATCCGTTTTCCCTCGGCGGTGGTCTCTCCCCGGTCGGACTTGACCACGCCGGAAAGCGTATCGGTCTGCCGGTCGATGGTTCCTTCAAATGTCGATTCCAATTCACGGTCGTCCAACTTGGTCTTTCTATTGAAGGTCAGTTGCCCTTGTTCGTACTTGACGTCCGAGATGGTATGCTGGACCCGCTCGCTCTTCATTTCGGCTGTGAGCTTGCCTTCCTTGTCGGCCTTGATGACGAGCGTTGAAGTGTATTCCCTATCGCCCATCTTGAACTTCATATCCCAGATCCCGACGGCTCTGGGTATTCGCGGGCTTCGCTTGCCCTCGACCGCGGACTCGCCCCTGTCGCTGGTGAGGGTTCCGGTAAGCTTGTCCTCTTCGATCTTTCCGGCGAATTTCGAGGTGAATTCATTCTCGCCGAATCGATTGGTTTGGGTGAAGCTGAGGTTGCCTTCCTCGAACTTGAGGTCCTTGAGGTCGGTGATCCCCCCGAAACTAATCGACTGTCCGGTCAGATTGCCTTCCTGGTCCCGGGAAAACGCCAGAATCGAGTTCATCTCCCGCTCGCCGAATTTGACCTTGATGTCCCAGTCGCCGTACAGTCCGAATCGGCCTCTGCCGGACGAGGACGACCGTTCTACGCCCTGAACTGAAGATACAGCCAGGACAACAAACGCGCAACACACGACCGCTTTGATAAATGTCTGGTTTCTCATAATGCTTTCCTTCCAAAAGAGTAGTAATTTGTCTGGTTATTTTGTACTTCACCGACTTTCAATTGTCAATGGTTTGTATTTCGTACTGCGTATCACGGTGGATATGAGGAACGTAAGCACCATTCATTGAACCCGTTGTACAATTTTTCACTTTTTCATAACCAACTGCCAATACGGCACTTATGGAATGGTCATTTTTGCTGAATTGGCAGATAACGGGCTTTCGGGTTGTAGCTGAGTTGTACGAATTTGCGGACGAAAATAGGGCCATTTCGGACATATCAGGTGTGCAATCGCCGCCCTGGCGCGTGTCTGGGACAACTCTCTGAAGCTCTTTTGTATGGCAGAATACTGTGGTGCTCCTCAAGCGAAAGCTAGCAACGATAAAGAATACAGAGTATGCCTATGCAAGAGGGCAATAATTGGAGGAGCAGGTCATGTGGTGCAAGACTTCATCTATTCTCATTTCTTTTCTTGTGTTTTTTTGCGACATGTGATGCTGAACCTGCCGGAAGGTCATTGAGAGTGAGATGAAGTTTTGGTATGATAAGGCCTGAATTGTGTAAGAGTGTCTCAGAAACGGTAGACGAGCGTGCAGGAGTATCGTTTAGGAATTTAAATGGGAAATCCCGATTTGAGTAAACCCTCGGAGACCAAGCCATGAACCACCGTGATTGGCTTCTTGAAGAACATCGCGATGTCACGCGTCGTTACTTCCTGCAACTCGGCGCCGCCGGCGCGGCCGGTTTCGGGCTGGCTCCGCTGTGGGCGCAAGGGGCCGAGAACGATCAGCTCTTGGCCGACGCCATCGGTAAGATCGAATACCTCACCCCCGAGTCCGGGTTCGCCGGCGGCGGACGCGGCAAGCCCCCGCCGTACGACATGACGCCGGACCAGCGCCGTGCGGTCGGCTTGGAGCGCGAAACCTGGCAGCTCGAAGTCACTGCCGACCCGCAGAGCGACGTTCAAATCGAACGCCCGCTGTCGAAAGAACTCGGCACCGCGCTGGATTGGGCCGGCCTCATGGCCCTCGCGGAGAAACACGCCGTGCGCTACCTGAAAGTAGCGACCTGCTTGAACGTGGGCAACGTCAACGGCATGGGGCTGTGGGAAGGCGTCCCGCTCCGCGAAGTGATCTGGTTGACGCGCCCGTCGGCCAACCTGCGCCGCGTCTGGTACCACGGCTACAACAGCGACGCCTCCAAGCCGGGTCCGGGGTTTCAGAGTTCGCTGTCCATCAACCGCGTGCTTGAGGATCCGCCCGGCGAACAGCCCGTGATCTTGGCCTACAAGATGAACGACGATTGGCTTGCGCCCAAACGCGGCAGACCGGTGCGGCTGGTGGTCCCCGACGGCTACGGCTTCAAGTCAATCAAGTGGCTGCAGCGCGTGGTGCTGACCAACGATCCCAATCCCAACGACACCTACGCCGGTCAGAACAACGACGTGGACAGCCCCATGAAAACCTTTGCCCGTTTCCTGCAGGCTCCGCAGAGGCTCAAAGCTGGTCATCCGGCGGCCATCACGGGCGTGGCCCAGGTCGGCATGTCTGGCCTGAGCAAGGTGCAGTATTGCCTGCTGCCCAAGGGCCAGCCGCTGTCGCCCGACGATCCGTACCTGACCCGGGCCGGCTGGCAGGATGCCCAGATCCTGCCCGATGGTCGCTTGCCGCCCATCCCGCGCCAGTTCGACGCCAACGGCCGCCCGCTGACGTGGCCGTTGCGCAACGCCATCGCGCACTGGGCGGCCTTGCTGACGGCGGCCACCGCCGGCCAATACGAACTGTGCTGCCGCACGATCGACGCCAACGGCATCGCCCAGCCTCTACCCCGCCCCTTGCCGAAATCCGGGCGCAACGAACTCCAGCGCGTTCCGGTGACAGTCGAAGCG
>Ga0315287_10001379_pt1 | contig 22302 bp, 16 predicted proteins | sample YL17G11_0_MG_FD_205037 | JGI IMG/M metagenome (GOLD analysis project Ga0315287, IMG submission 205037) | Sediment microbial communities from Yellowstone Lake, YNP, Wyoming, USA - YL17G11_0 | ecosystem: Environmental > Aquatic > Freshwater > Lake > Sediment | place: USA: Wyoming | collected...
CGGATCACGGCCCTGTACAGGCCCAGACGGATGAGAACCGGGATCGTCACCAGCGGCAGCGCGATGAACAGCAGGCTGTCGGCCATGGCCCCGTGCTGCCAGCTGCCAAGGCGCAAAGTGATTGCAAGCCACAGAATGACTGGTAGGGCGACCAGATCGACCGCGACCATCAGGGCTTTCTTGGCGGTGCGGGGCCAGGCGATCGCCGAATACACGATCCGGCGCAGTCGCTGCAGCTTGGTGTGGTCAGTCATTGGCCATCAGACTTCGCAAGGCATCAGCGTATCCGTGCTTTCCGCAATCTACGCTTCGCCGGCGAGGTCCAGTCTTCCTTGATCGGCGCTCAGGTCAGGCGGGATTCTAACCGATTGGCCGACATGTACATAGCATTTTGGAGGCTGCACGCCGGCCGTGGCGGGCGCTGGAATTCAGCGGAAAAGCGTCAGGAGGGTTGCTAAATTGTCCCCGAGTCGCCGGCGAACGAACACTACGGGACGCAGACTTGGTATTACGCCCGTGTTCTGCGCAGTCCAGCATGACGTTACCGACAAGGTTGATCTTTGTCGCAGGTACGCCTTCGCGAGCCAGGTGCGCATCGGCGTCCAGTAGACGCCGCACATCGAGTCCGTCCCCAGGCGGTTGATCTCTATCAGGCATTCGCCGATCACCGCTGCAAACAAGCTTCATACCCACTCCCTCGCTGCCAGTCGCAACGAATGCGACGCTTCAGGACGAACGTCGTGATCTTCCGCTGGCAGCAGAGGCTGGCATTCTGCCAGCAGCGAATGTCTCGGGCTACATGAGTGTCAGGTTCATACCAGTGGCACTGTCCGGCAAATGAGCGAAGCAAGGACGGACGGCTTCAGGCCAAGCCCAGCCGATGAGCAACTAACTCAGCGATCGCCATGCACGCTGTCAGACCTGGCGACTCAATGCCGAAGAGATTCACGAGCCCTGTCTGGCCATGCTCTGCGGCACCTTGAATTACGAAGTCGTCGTGGAAACGATCGGGCGTTCCGAGTTTTGGGCGTATCCCGGCGTATCCGGGAGAAAGTCTCGTGACATCGCAGGCAGGCCAGTACTGCTTGATCGCCTCGTAGAACTTGCCAATGCGCTCGGCATCGACCGAATAGTCCCGCCGATCCACCCATTCGACATCGGGCCCGAATCGGGCGGCACCTTGCAGGTCGAGCGTCAAATGCGCACCGAGGCCACCGACCTCCGGCACTGGATAGACCAAACGGGAAAATGGGCTTATCCCACGCAAGGAGAAATAGCTGCCCTTGGCGAAACATCTCGTAGGTACCAACGCAGCAGGGAATCCGACCAGAGATTTCGCCACTTCCGGCGCGTTGAGTCCGGCTGCATTGACGACGTACCTGGCCGCCATGCTCATCGGTTCGTCGCCTCCGACGTGCAACAGGATGTCGTCGGCACGAAGTTCGCCGCTCGTCACCGGTGCGTCGAGTGCGATCACACCACCGGCCCCTTCCATGTCTCCGAGCAGCGAAGTCATCAAGGCGTGACTGTCGATGATGCCCGTCCGGGGCGAGACGAGTACCCGTTCCGCACGGATTTGCGGCTCGATCTGGTGCGCCTGCGTGCCGTCGAGAAAGAAGACTTCGCTGCACCCGTTTGCCACTGCACGCTCGGCTATCTGATCGAGCGTCGCAACCTGCGCTTGCGTCGTCGCGACGATCCATTTGCCCAACTGTCGATGCGGCACGCCGCGTTGCTCACAGTATGCGTAGAGAGATTCCCTGCCGGTACGGCATAGCGAGGCTTTCAGCGAGCCGGCGGGATAGTAAAGCCCCGCATGAATAACCTCACTGTTGCGTGAACTGATCCCCTGCCCATAGTGCATCTCGGACTCGAGGACGATGGTTTCGAGCCCTGCAAGCGCAAGGTGACGGGCACAGGCGAGTCCAACCACACCCGCTCCGATGACCACGACGTCGACCTTGTCGGTCATGCGACGACCCTCACCCGGTCGCAAAAGTATTCAATGACTCGCCCGACGAATCCCTGGCGCTCTTCAGTGGCGACTGCCCCACCGGCAGCGGCCAGTTGATCTCGACGACCGGGGCATTCCAATGCAATGTCCGTTCGTCGCCCTGAACGGCGTCAGCGGTCGCCTGAATCGAGATCACGGCTCCACCGGTCAGCACCAACAAGCCGTGGCCGAACCCAGGCGGAATCCAGAGGGCATCTCCACTCTCCGACTCGAGTTCGCAACCGACCCAGCGCCCGAACGATGGCGAGCCGGCCGAAAGTCGACCGCGATATCAAAGACCTGCCCAGCCAGGCACCGGACGAGCTTACCCTGCGGCGCCCGCATATGACGATGTATGCCACGCAGAACCTATTGCCTGGAAGTGATGTGATTTTCGAGGACAAACGCCGGCAAGCCTGCCTCCTGCCAAGTCGCCAAATTCCAGGCGAAGCGGACGACGCCGCACTCGTCGGCGCGCATTGTCGGTTGAACCAACAGGACATCCGGGAGTTCAGTAGTAAGCAGTTTCATGCTACGAGTTCAAGAAGCCCGTTGAAACTCACCTGGCCTTCCCGCACCGATCCGCATCACCGCGAAAACCAGCGGTGTGAGCGCCAGGACACTGCAGGCAGAGCCGATGCCGGGCCAGAAAGCAGCCACCAGCGCCCACGGTCCCAACCAGGCGATGTTAACGACCGCAACGGCCAGAGTCACCGACCGAGGGTTGCCCCAATGGCGGCTGAGACGCTGGTAAGCATGGCTGCGGTGCGCCACTGAGAAGGATGCCCCCGCCATCATGCGTGTCACCAGGGTAACGGTGGCATCGACCAGGAAAACTCCTGCCAGGACGAGCCACACCCAGACGGTCAGCCATCCTTCCGTCACGGTCCAGAGGGCCGTTGCGCCCAATGCCAGGCCCAGGTAGCCGCTTCCGACGTCACCCATGAAGATCTTTGCCGGTGGCCAATTCCAGGCGAGAAAGCCGAGAGTGGCTGCAGCGAGCAGTATCGGTGGCAACGCAGGCGCCAGTCCGCCTGCCGTTAGCCACAACAGGATTGCAGCGGACAGGGACATCGACAGTGCCTGCACTGCCGCGATCCCGTCGATTCCGTCCATGAAATTGAACAGATTCAGGAACCAGACGAGCCCGACCAGCAGGAGCAACGTGCCTGCAACGCCGAGGTCGACGGATCCCGCTCCGAAGTTCACGGGCGGCAACGTGCCCAGCCACCACACGACCCACGCACAACCGACGAAATGACAGATCAGTCGCTGCCACGCCGGGACATGACCGTGATCGTCCATGAAACCAACGGCGGCCACGACCGAGCCACCGCCTGCAACCGCAATCGCGATCGACGCCGGTGAGCAATCCAGTAACGCCGCTGCAACGAGGCCCAGGGCGTGCGCAACGGTCAGGGCGAGCCCACCGCCGCGCGGCGTTGGACTCGCGTGTGAACTGCGCTCACCGGGCACGTCCAGCAACCGGCGCAGGGCATATCGTCGGACCAGTCCCACACCCACCCATGACCCGATGCCGACGAGCACTGCGATCAACGGCGCAATCATGGAACTCACGGTTGCGAACTCGCGCCAAGCGAGCTGAACATCGCTTCGAGCCGGCTGATCTGCCTGTCCCGTTCGAACTCGCCTTCGTAGAGTCGCTTGGCTCGTGCACCCATCAATGCCCGCTCCGTCGCGGGCGTTTCGGCCAGCTTGACCAGTATCGCGGCGAGACCCTTTGCATCACCCGCGCTGCAGACGAGCCCCGCATCGCTGCTGGCGATGAGTTCCGCACCCTCTCCATCCATCATGCCGACCAACGGACGGCCTGCCGCGAGATACGACTGGACCTTGCCGGGAATCGTCAGCGCGAAGACCGGATCCGGGCGCAGCGAAACGAGCAGCGCGTCCGCGCTCTTGAAGAACGACGGCATGCGCTCCAGCGGGAAGCGACCGAGCAACGACATGCGGCCTGTCAAACCCCGTCGCTGCACCTCACCCGCAACCCAACTCGCCTTGTGACCGTCACCGACGACGATCCAGCGCACGTCGTCACGGTCCTTCATGATTTCAGCAGCATCAAGGATCGCAGGAAAATCCTGTGCGTCACCGATGTTGCCGGCAAATAGTACCGTCAGGACGCCGGGCAGCGCAGGCACTTCGGGCGCCGCATCAACCCGCTCGAAATCGGACGCGACGTCCGACCAGTTGGGGAAATACTCGACCACGGGGTGCGGCCCCGAGTAACGCCGGATCTGACTGACGAATCCGCGCGACTGCCCGAGGATGACGCTGCATCGCCGGTATATGAACGACACGAACGAGCCGACGCCGCGTAGGATCATCCGCGATTTGACCGCGCCCACTGCCTGCAACGTTTCCGGCCATTGGTCGAGCACCCACAGCACCACCGGCGTCTTCTTCAACTTGCCCAGGATGACTCCGGGCAAGCCGACAGTGATCGGTGACGGCGCGAAGACAAAGACGGCGTCGAACTGACGGCCGCGCAGCCTCCAGGCGCCGACGATCATTGCGCTGAGCGCAAACGATACGAAATTCAAAGCCACCTGAACACGACTCTTGCCGCGCGGAATCAACGGTACACGGATGACGTCTGCCCCGCGAAACTTGCGGAAGCGCGGCGGATCCGACTCGTATTCAGCGAATACCTCGCCGCCCGGATAACTCGGCAAGCCCGTGAGGACGGTGACGGAGTGACCCCGGCCTGCGAGTTCGCCGGCAAGATCGTTTATTCGAAAATTCTCGGGCCAGAAGTACTGGCTCACGATCAGGATTCGCATGACGGACGCTCAGTCTGCGCGACGCCAGACCACCCGGTTGACGTAATCCGTGTAGCTATGAATGATGCGCACGACTTTCTCGGAGACATTGCCGACCGAGTAGTCGGCCACCTCGCGCAGAAGTCGATCGTCACCTCGCGGCTGACTCTCGAGAATCTGCAATCCCTGCAGGACGCGATCGACCGCCAAACCGACCATCATGACCGAAGCTTCCTCCATGCCCTCGGGTCGCTCGTGCGCCTCGCGCAGGTTGAGCGCCGGAAAGTTGAGGATCGAGGACTCCTCCGTGATCGTCCCGCTGTCCGACAGGACAGCGCGCGCTGCGGACTGCAAACTGACGTAGTCGGTGAACCCCAGCGGCTTCAGCAGCTGCACGCGTTCGTCCAGGCTGAGACTGGCCGACTCGATTCGATTCCGGGTTCGCGGATGCGTGGAGACGATGACCGGCAGGCCAAAGCGTCGCGCCAGCGTATCGAGAACCGCTCCGAGGCGCCCGATGTTGCGCTCCGAATCGACGTTCTCTTCCCGGTGGGCGCTGACGACAAAATATCCACCCGGCCGCAGGCCGAGCCGGTCGAGGACGCTCGAAGCCCGGATTCGCGACTGATGATGGGTGAGCACTTCGCGCATCGGACTGCCTGTCTTGATGACGAGATCGGGCGGCAACCCTTCCCGGAGCAGGTACTCGCGCGCGATGGTGCTGTAAGTGAGGTTGACGTCTGCCGTGTGGTCGACGATGCGGCGATTAATCTCTTCCGGAACCCGCATGTCGAAGCAGCGATTGCCGGCTTCCATGTGGAAAATCGGAATCTTGCGACGCTTTGCGGGAATGACCGCCAGGCAGCTGTTAGTGTCGCCCAGCACCAGCATGGCGTCCGGCTTCACCTCGTCCAGGGCGCGGTCGGCGGCGATGATCACCTTGCCGATAGTCTCCGACCCGGTTGCACCCGCGGCGTCCAGGTAGCGGTCTGGCTTGCGGATTCCCAGGTCGGAAAAAAAGATCTCATTGAGCTCGTAGTCGTAATTCTGTCCCGTGTGGATGAGCACGTGGTCGCAGAACTCGTCCAGCTTCGCGATCACGCGCGAAAGCCGGATTATCTCGGGCCGCGTGCCAACGATCGTCGCCACACACAATCGGCGCACGGGTTCAGAGTGGCTTGGCATAGGTATCCGGTCTCTCCCGGTCAAATATCTCGTTAGCCCAGAGCATCACGACGAGTTCTTCGTCGCCGACGTTGGTGATGTCGTGTGTCCAGCCAGGCACGGTTTCGACGACCTGCGGCGTCTCGCCGTCGGTTTCCAATGCGTGGTATTCACCCGACAGTATGTGCCTGAAGCGAAACCGGGCGCGACCCCTAATGACCAGGAACTTCTCGGTTTTCGAGTGGTGATAATGTCCGCCGCGAGTGACGCCGGGATGGGCCGTGAAAAACGAAAACTGTCCCGAGTCGCGGGTTTTGAGCATCTCGACAAACACGCCCCGCGAGTCGCCGTGCCTGGTGAGCGGGTAGGCGAAATCGGCGGCCGGGAGGTAGCTGACATAGGTCGCGTACAGCGCGCGCACGAGGCCGGTGCCGACACCTTCCGTCACCAGCGACCTGCGTGACTCCCTGAAGGCGCCGATCTGGTCGGCGAGCTGGCCGAGCGTCGTACAGTACTCCACGGGGACCGTGCCGTACGCGAAGCCTGGGCGAGGCGTGCGTAGCGCCGAGACGAAAGCCTCGACGACGTCGTCTACGTATACCAACCGGAGTTCCCTGGCCGGGTCGTCGACACGCACGGGCAGATCGTTGGCGATTTTGTGGCAGAAAGTGGCCACGACCGAGTTGTAACTCGGACGACACCACTTGCCAAATACATTGGGTAGCCGGAACACGGTGACACCGCATCCCGTCAATTCGGCCAGCTTCATGACTGCGGTCTCCGCAGCGAGCTTGCTGCGGCCATATGGATTATCCTGCTCGGCCTGGATCGACGACGACAAGATCAGCGGCATGGCCCGACCGGACGAAGCGATCGCATCGCAGACGGCCTGGGTCAGGCCGAGGTTTCCGCTCGTGAATTCGGCTGGGTCCTCCGGCCGGTTGACGCCAGCAAGATGCACGACCGCATCCACGTCCCGTACGCGGTCGGCCAATGTCGCCTGATCGTCACCGAGGTCGAATGGCACGGGATCGAATCCGTCGAGCTCCGCGAGGCGCACAGTGACGTTGCTGCCGATGAAGCCTCTCGCCCCGGTAACCAGTACGCGCACCTCACTCCTCCGGGCTGACTTGCTCGCCCCGCGCCGCACCCTGCATGAAAGCCAGCTTCATCAGCAATGCCTTCATCTGCGCGACATCCAACTGCGTCGTGTTGCTGGAGTTGTAGTCCTCGGCCAACGAAATGCGCGGCTCACCCTGGTCGATGAACTTGCCGTAGTTCAGGTCGCGCTGGTCCGGCGGAATACGATAGTACCCGCCGAGATCCTCTGCCGCGACGCGCTCCTCCCGGCTGAGCAACGACTCGTCACGTTTTTCGCCGTGCCTCGTGCCGATGACCCGGATCTCATGCGCCGGCACGCCCATGACCTCAGCCAATGCACGGGCCAGGACGTCGATCGTCGCCGCCGGCGCCTTTTGAACGAAAATATCCCCCGAGCGGCCGTTTTCGAACGCATAGTGCACGAGGTCAACCGCGTCGTCGAGCGTCATCATGAACCGGGTCATCGCCGGCTCAGTCAGGGTGATGGGTATTCCGGCCTGAATCTGCTCAACGAACAACGGGATGACTGAACCCCGCGAGGCCATGACATTGCCATAGCGGGTACCGCAGATCACGGTGGCGCCGCTGCCGCGCGACTTGGCGACGACGACCTTTTCCATCATCGCCTTGGAGATACCCATCGCATTGATCGGGTACACCGCCTTGTCAGTGCTGAGGCAGATGACTTTCTTGACGCCACAGGCGATCGCCGCCTCGAGCACGTTCTCTGTGCCGAGCACGTTGGTCTTGACCGCTTCCATCGGGTGGAATTCGCAGGATGGCACCTGCTTCAGCGCAGCTGCATGAAAGATGAAATCGACGCCACGCACCGCGCCCAGCACGGATTGATAGTCACGCACGTCGCCGATGTAGAACTTGAGCTTCGGATGCGCATAACGCTTGCGCATATCGTCCTGCTTCTTTTCGTCCCGGCTGAATACGCGTATTTCCCTGAGGTCGGACTGCAGGAATCGTCGCAGCACGGCATTGCCAAACGAGCCGGTACCACCAGTAATCATCAGCACCCGATCATGAAACATCATTCGTAAACAACCTTGTTCATTGCGCCGCGGTCAAATCGCGCCTCTCGCCGCCACGTCCGTCGGCCCACGCCGCCGCGTCGTACTCGGCGCCAATGATCCTTGAAAGAGGTGCTTTGGGCAATTTGCGCGGAATCGATACGGGCCGACCACGCGCCAGCGCCACGCCCAGTTGCCTACGGGGCCGCGGCGACCCGCCCAAGGAATGCGAAGGTCTCTGCGGCGCAGCGGGGCCAGGAATACTGCGCCGCACGCGCGTGGCCCAGAGCGGCCAGGCTGGCGCGCAGGCCGTCGTCCGCAACGAGCCTGCGCAACACATCAGCGAGGTCGGGCGCCGAACTGGGGTCAAAATACAGGCCGGCATCGCCGAGCATCAACGGCATCGGACCTCTTCGCGCACACACCGTCGGCAGCCCCGCAGCCATTTTCTCCAGCAGGGTGTTGGGCATGTTCTCGCAGCCCGAGGCGAAGATGGCCGCGTCTGCCCGCTCATAGGTCTCATGCAGCACCTGGTACGGCACTTGCCCCAGGTAGCGAATGAATCTCGCCTTGGGATCGACCAGATCCAGTGTCCTGCGCAGGTCACCCAACGCGGGCGGATAGACGCCTCCGACGAGGTCCAGTGCTACGGGAAGCCCCTCCGAACGCAGGGTTGCTATCGCCCTGGCGACCACCGGCTGGTACTTGTAGATATCGATCGTTGATACATACACGAAGCGGAACGGATCGGCTTCGCTGCAATCCGACAATGACCGGGGGGCCCGCGCCGGCATGACGAATCGCTGGTCGACGCCATGAGGGATCGTCGCTGTCATCCCGCCAAATGGCCCGGCCACCTTTTCGATCCGGCTGCGCGCGTACTCCGTAAGGAAGATGCGCCCCGAGGCGTGCCGCAGCGATCGAGCCTGGGTCCACCGCAGGAGTTCGAGCTTGATCCGAAATAGCGACCAACCGTAGCGACGAACCTCGAGCGGTTCGAACGGCAGCATGTTCCTGCTCATTGTCACGATTGGCCGGCACGCGGTGCTGAATGAGCCACCGGGCACGAAAAGCAGCGCGGGCGCCTCCTGCTGAACCAGCCCCCCGAGGCTGAAGCGTTGCCAGAATGCTCGCAGCAGGAAGTGGCGTTCCATGACCGGAGACCAGCGCTTCTCAAGCCATGGACGCACCTCCAACTGGTCCAGTGTCGCCCGGGGGCCCCATACGATTACCTTGTCAAAACCGAACGCAACTGGATCGGCGTGACGTAGCAGCTCGATGAGGTGGGTCACGCCCCCTCCGCGCCGGAGGTTGGACGCATCGATGCACAGATGCATGTCAGTCGGTTCCCGCCGTCCCGGCACTGGAAACAGGTGGCAAAACGCCGGGCGCAATCAACGCCCGCATCAACCACAGCGGTGCCAATCGGTGCAGCACCAGGCCCAGAACTACGTTGGTGAACTCCCCGACCATCAACCCGACCACAGCCCACAGCACGCATACGTAACGTACCACGTCGATCGCCGTATCGACGCCGCGGTCCTGCTGGGCATGCCGGATCGTCCTGCGATAGAGCCGAACCGTGTAAGCAAGCATCGCTGTGTAGCTCAAGACGAACAGCAACGCACCGGGAACCCAGCCGAAATTGATGATCCATTCGCCCAGGAAAGTGGGTGTCAGGTTGGACGCACCACCCCACGCATCGCCGGTATAGACCTTGGTGAAAACCACGCCACCGGTGTCCGGCTTACCGGGCCAGAGCACGCGCGGAACGACGTTTGTAACGACCGACGCAAACGTGGAGCCCAGCGTCAACTCGAGCCCCCGGCTCTGCGACAGAATTTCGAGCGGCTCAACCCCGTAGTTGAAGATTGCGGTCTGGAATATCCGCTCGCCTGCCGACAGGCCCGTAACCAACTGACCATCGTCCACCTTCAGGCCATCACGAATGACGCCGAGCGCGCTGGCGGCCAGGACGAGGAGCGCCCCCAGCGAAATCGCCTTGGAAACACTGACTCGCCGGTGCAGGTAATGCACCAGAAAGGCCTGCATCGCGAAGACCGACAGCACGCCGCTGCGCGATCCGGAGAGCAATCCGATGCCGGTCACGATGAGCAAGTGCGCCGCGTATCCGCCCCACCATCGGCGCGACTGCTTCTCCAGCAGTCCGACTGCGAAATAAAGCAGGTTCATCACCAACAGCATGGACGTCAACGTATTCAGCCATCCCATGCCCCGAAACTCGAGAACACGATTGCCGAGAATGTTGATGTACCCGAACAACCCGCCGTAGAACCGGATGACGGCGAACTGTGCGAGCAGCGGTGGCAGCGACAGCAGCCAGACCCATCGAATCGCACGGACGCGGTCGATCGACCGTAACGGCATGAACCAGCCACGCGCCCGGGTTTCGTCCCGCAACATCACGGACTCCATGGCGACCGTGATTACTCCGACCAGCAAGACCAGCAGCAACATCAACCAGACGCTGACGTCCCTCGGTTGGCTCCATGCGCCTAGGCAAAACAGCGCATAAGAGGCCAGGAAGAACTTTGCGGGCGAGAACGGGTCACTGTTGGAGAGCAGCGCGGCAAGGATCGCGCCCAGCAACAGCACGCCGACGATTACGCCCATGACATCCCCGCTTGGCGAACCGTCATGCGCCGGTAACCCTGCGCAGCGGTTGGATCGCTTCCAATAACAGCCCACGGCAACGCTCGAGTCCGATGCCGAAAACCGCCAGCACCAGGCCACCCGCGAACAGGACCGCACCACCGCCACCGAGCCATACGGCGGCCTGCCTTGGATCCGATGTCATCGACGAGCCCAGGTGACCCAGCAACGCCAGGAGAACAGCTGAGGACACGGTCGTCGCCAGCAATGAAAATCCGACCAGCCTCAAGCTGAAGTTGGTTGAAAAGATCCGGTTACTGATCCTGACGGTCAGGATTGCGCTGATGACCGTACCGGCCAGCAGTCCGATTCCGGCGACCAATGGCCCGAGCCATCGGGCGGCCACGAGCAGAACTGCCACGTTCGCAACCGCGCCCCAGCCGTAAATCGGCAACAACCGGGAGGTCTGACGAGCCCCGTGCACACCGATCACCGCCATGTTGCCCATCCCGACCCAGTACTGGGCGGTCATCATGAAAAGCGCCACCGTGGCCGCTTCACCATAGCTCGGTGGCGCCAGCAGCCGTACGAACCAAGGAGTCGACAGCAATACGATCGACAGGACCAGATACATTGCCAGCGCATACCGCTCCAGGGCACGACTGAAAAACGCCGGGTCATGCTCGTGCCGAACGAGATTGGATATCGAATACGGTTCCCACGCGAGCCGAAGACTGTAGATCACGAAACCGAAAACAGCAGCCGCCTTGAGCGCAAGCCCGGCAATGGCGACTTCCTGCAGGGGCATCACGCTGGCGAGCACTAAGCGATTGCCCGTGTTCTGCAGCCATGAAACCAGCACCGCCGGCATGCCTGGAATGCCGTAGGCAAGCATGGATCGCGCATACTCGCGCGTCGGGCGGATCCAATGCCGCAGGTGCCGGGTAAATCCGAAAGTAACGGCCCAGCCGGCGATAACCGAACTCGCCTTGCCGGCCAGGATTCCGAGAAGCGCGCCCATCACCCCCCATTTCAAGCCGAGGATGAACCATGCGCTGAAGGCCGCCGTCACGGTCAAGTCAAAAGCCGACAGCGCGGCATAATTGAGCGGCTTGCCGTCGAATCGCAGCATCACCAGTTGCACGCCGAGCAACTGGGCCGGCAGCGTCATGCAGCCGATGACGATCAATTCGAGGGGTGAGAACCAGACGCCCAGCCAACCGACCACGGAAATCAGTGACAGCACGATCAACGCAGCAAGGGAACCTACTAGCGTCAAAGCAAGCGCAGTCGATCTGAAGGCCGACTGCCGGCCCGATCGCAGAGCCTCGAAGTAGTCACGTGCTACGGCCGACTCAACTTGAAGCCCGCCGATGATGACCACGAGCGTGTGAACGGCCATCGCAAGTTCAAGACGGCCGAAATCCTCGAGCGCGAGTGTCCGCGTGTACAGCGGAACCAGGATGATTGCCGCGAGCCTGCTGGCGGCGCCGCTGATGCCGTAGATGAAGAATTGCCGGACCGGTCCCATCCGTCAGCCTAGCTCTTCCAATCCAGTGCCAGGAGACGAAAGCGGGCCGATTCGTAGATTGTCGCCATCGACTGCAGGTCCGCGGGCGGCACGTCGAAGACCGTCTCGAACACATGCCGATCGAGCAGCAGGCTGTTAACCCGGTAAGACCGTACCACCTTCTCGCAGGCTGCGCGATTCAGGAACGGAAACTTTGAAAACGCCTGGGTGGCCGTCATGCCAGCGTAATTCTGCCCGGCAGCGATGAAATAAGCGAACTGCCAGTTTCGACCCATCAGCAGTTTGGTCAGTTGCTCGTTGTTGCAGCAGAATCTCGTCCGTGCCCCGCCGCGCTTCTCTATGGCGCCGCCCACGAGGTCGAGTTCGTCAGTGGTCGTCTGTACTCGGCGCATGAGCATCCAGCTGGCGCACAACTGCACGACGTTGACGACGAAAAACATGCCCGCCGTGACGGCCAACGCCTTCCCTCCCATTATCGGCTGCAGCACGCCCACCGCGCAGATCGCGGACCACGGCGTTACCACCTCGACGTAGCGTTCCGGCTCGCCCAGGAACCGTGTCGGCCTGAACGAAGTCAGGAATGCAGCCAGGACGCCTGCCGTCGCCAGTGTGATCGAATATCCCATCCACCCTGGGCCACGCTCCATTGCGATCCAGTTCGCCGCAGCCACGACCGACAATGGATTCAGAAGGAGCACGACAAGCACGGAATTCTCGTAGACGTAGAGAACGGCCTTCTGCAACCCGGCCTGCCTGGGCTTGAGCCAGAAATCCCTGACGAAGTCCCGCCAGATGCTCGGCCGACGCTGGATGATATAGATCGGCGCCAGTTCGCCCGCGTAGCTGCGCAGGAAACGCTGGGTGTGCCACAGATAGCTCAGCGAATACTCACGGTGCATCGCGATGAAGAGCAGCAGTCCGAGCACCGCGCCGACGGCCGGCCTCCAGTATCCCCCGAGCACCAGGAGCAGCGCGCTGAGGATGACCAGCGCCTGTTGCGCGAACGTACTGAACCCCCAGATGAGCCAGCCGAGGATCGCCGTGATCAACCACCAAGCCCACGGAGTTTCGCTCACGCCCGCCTGGAAGGAACTCGCCAGGAACGCCGTCAGCAGCACGAGCCCGATGCCGCGCGCGCTCAAGCCGAAATTACGTGCGCTCAGCGCATGGAAGAACTGCGGAGTCAGCGCAAAGAGAAGCGCCACGAAGGCCACGGACGTCCCCGAATAGCCGCGGTCTTGCGCTGCGCAACCGGCGATGACCGCAACCAGGACGACGTGCGCCGAATTGACCAGTGGATTCAGCAACCGCTCGGACCAGCCTATGGCCCCGATCGGGAGCCTCGCCATGATCCAGTGCAGGTAAAGCGGCAGGGCTGCGCAATGAGCGAGATTCAGCAACCGGGGAATCGTCACGAACAGGCGGCCGTCGTTACTGCGGATGCCATCCCGCAGGAATGCGTGCACCGGATGGTCCGAGCCACCGCGGGCACCAATCAACGACTGCGTCAGCGAGAATAGGAATGCAGCCAAGACTGCAAGGACGACAATGGGCATGCCAGATACGCGGGTAGTTCAAAGGCGCAATTATTCGCCAAAACTCAGTGCCCAGGTATCGTTATAGGTATCGTTATAGAGGCGCGCCGAGCCGCCGCCAACCAGCCAGAGCTTCGATGCGTCGGCCACTACACCGAGTGCGTGCCTGACTTCCCATGGGGCATCGGGCAATTCAGTCCAATTGCGACCGTCAGAGGAATACCAGACGTCATTCTGCCCTGCGGGGTTACCCTTTGTCGCCCCCCCGACAACCCACAACTTGCCATGGAAGGCCGCAACACCATGGTACTGCCGAGGAGCCCAGGGTGCCACGGCGGTGATCCTGTCCCAGTTGACTCCGTCGCCCGAACACCACACGTCGTTGCAGTAGCTTCGAACGTCGTATGAGCCTCCGCCGACGACCCACAGTTTGTCCTTGAATACAGGGGTGCCGAGGATCATGCCACGCGGCGACCAGGGTGCGGAGTCGGTCTCGGGATGCCAAGTGACGCCGTCGGCAGAGGAATACACGTCGTTGAAGGTTGCCTGATTCTCCACCTGCTCGAATATCCGCATGCCGCCATAAACCCACATGCGCTGATTCAGCGTTGCCACCTGGAAAAGCACCCGATCCGCCCACGGCATCGTCGTCGAGACCAGAGTCCAATTAACACCATCCGTGGAGCGCCACACCTCATTCTGATAATGACCGAGATTGCGGTCGCCGCCGAGGACCCAAAGTGCGTTCTCGTGAACCAGCCAACCCGCGGTATGCCGTCCCTCCCAGGGTGCCCGGCCTTCGAACCGCCAGACGTGCCCATCGCTGCTCGACCAGACCTCATTGTTCGTGACCGGGATGTTCTCCGGGTTCCACCCCCCCAACAACCACAGGCGACCCTTGAACGAGAGCAGGCCGAGACCGTCTCTTGGCATGAACTGCAGGAATTTCAGGGCCTCCATCTCCTCAGAAGTGAATGTCCTGTCGTAGATCTGCAGGTCATCGATCTGGCCGGACCAGGTGCCGGTTAGGTCGTCACTGCTCCGTCCGACGCGAACTCGCGAGCCGGACCCGTGTATCGCGGCCTCGAATCGAACGCCCCCCCGGGACTCGAGATCAACGAAGAGTTCCAACGTTGCGCCGGATCGCTGCAAGACAATGAAGTGCCATGCTCCGTCCGTATACAGTCCGTGGCTTCCCGACGTCAGGATCGGCCGCCCTGACATCCGTACGGCTATCGCCGACTGGTCATTCAACGTCACATCGATCGACGCGCCTTCCAGGCTGGCGGTGACCGCGAGAACGGCCATGGACGCGGAGGACGTGCTGCGCACCCAAATGCAGAGTGCGAAATCATCGGTTACCGCATCGAAGCTGTCATCGAGTTCGATGTGCGAGCCTTGGCCATCGAACGAATAGGCGCAATCGGCGTGCCCAAATCGGTTCGGCGCGAGCTTGGCGCCCTGCGCGACACCATCGATACCGTGTCCAGTCGCGTTGAGCACGTTGCCGTTGAACGGATAGTAACCGGCGATCGAATCCGCCCGGTTCGACGCATTGACGCGGCCCCAACTGTAAGTCAGGACAGCCACGTCCGCCCCAGTGAGCTGCCGGTCGTGCAGTCGCGCATCGTCGATCTGACCACGCCAACGGCTGTCGGCCCTGCCGCCAAAGACAATTTTCTGCAGAGGCAGCGGCAGGCCGTTGACCGCCCGCTCCGACATCCAGGCGCCATCGACGTTAAGGCTGGCAGATACCGGCCCAAGCTGGATGACCACGTTGTGCCACTCCCCATCGGTGAAGTCGCCGGGTTGTCCCACTTGCAAGTCGAAGCCCTCGAGGCCTTCGCGATACAATCGGCCGCCGGCTACGCCGTTGAATTCGAGCCGGGTCTCCTGACCACTCTGATCGATCAGCAGCACGGGGGACATGCCGCTCGTGCCGACGCTCGCGCTCGCCAACCAGAAAGACAGCACGCAACGTTGGCTGACGGCAGAAGGCAGCACGTCGAATGTCGCGAGCGCGGTATCCGATTGAAAGGCCACGCTCGAGTTCTGGGCCCCAAATCGGTCGCGCGCATAGCCGAGCCCCGACGAGACCCCGGGAATGTCAGTTTCGGCGCTGGGCACGGCGCCGGAGTAGTTTCGATAGACGAGACGCAGTGCGACGGCAACGGCAGTGGCAGGTCTGGCAGCAGGCTCGACCGGGCTGCTCGAGTCACTCGCGCCGGACGTCGCGTCACCGCAGGCCGCCAACGAAAGCACCCCCGGCATGAGCGAAAAAGTCAGGCCGAGAAACCCGCGCCTGCTAACCCGGACGGGACGGGCCGGATCGCCGACCGGCAGGCAGTTAGAAGTCGCTGTTGCATGGGGAAGATCGACCAACACGTCCACGCCCTTCCTCTGGAAGACATGACGCTGCAAAGTGCGACGGTCGAGTCGTTGCCGGTCATCTCTGCTTCACGTCTGTGTTCCAGATTGCACGCGCGGGCATCCGCAACGATGTGAATCAAGTCCGCCTCGGTTGCGAACAGAACGAAGTCGATGTCGAACACGTCACAATTCAACGGGAAAAGCGCGCCCGGGATGGGCGACCAGACCGGTTGGAGTAGTAAGCGTCTATCAGGCCGGTGAGGCGGTCTTGATCGTTCTTCGCGATCTTGCTTCGACGTCCGACAACCGTCAGTCCCGGCCTGCCAGACAGTTCGCAAGCTCGGTTGCATCAGGAAAATTGACCAGCACGCCCATGCCCTTCTTCTGGAAGACAACCATGCTGCCAAGAGCGACTGCCGAGGCATGGCCGGCGATCACCGCTTCATGAATGTGCTCGAGTTTGCCTGCACCGCCATGCGCAATGACCGGGATCGAAACCGCGTCCGTGACCGACCTGATGAGTTCGATGTCGAATCCGCTCCAGGTTCCTTCGCGGTCGATGCTGGTCAGAAGAATCTCGCCGGCACCCAGGTCCTGAGCCTCGCGCGCCCAGGCGGCAGGATCGCGCCGGGCAGCGTGCGTACCGGATCGTGTCCTGACCCTGTGCCGGCCAAGCACGTCCTTGCTGGAGTCGATCGACACGATCACAGCCTGGTTGCCGAAGTGCCGCGCGATCCCGGAGACGAGCTCAGGCGTCTCGACCGCTGACGAATTCAGGATGACCTTCTCGATGCCGACCCTGAGGATAGCTTCCGCCTGATCGAACGAACGAATACCTCCGCCGTAGGACAACGGCATGAAGCATTCGTTGGCTATATCCGCAAGCAGGGTCAGATTCGGGGCGCGGTTCTCAAGCGTGGCCGTGATGTCGAGGAAGCAAAGTTCGTCGACTTCGATCTCGTTGAAAATCCTGACTGTATTGCAGGGATCGCCGACGTACTGGAAACGGTCGAAGTGGACCGTCTTGACCAGGCTTTCCTGGCGTAGAAGAAGAACGGGGATGACACGGGTGCGAAGCATTCAGATGTCCGCAAAATTGCCGAGCAGTTTCATTCCGAATCGATGGCTCTTTTCGGGATGAAATTGGGCGCCAAAGATGTTCCCCCGCGCGATCGCGGCGTCGAACTCGATGCCGTAATGGGCCTTGAGCAGGCTGTCGCGCTGGTTGTCGACCTGCACGCAGTAGGAATGCACAAAATAGAATCGAGAACCGGCAGGGAGGCCCGCCGTCAGCCTGTGGGGTTGTGCGGGTTCAACCACGTTCCAGCCCATGTGCGGAACTTTGAGGCCGGGCATGTCGGGAAAACGAGTGGCTGCCGCCGGTATCCAGCCGAGGCCAGGTTCGACGCCCTCCTCGCTGCCACGCGTCAGCAACTGCATGCCCAGGCAGATACCGAGAATCGGAATGCGTTCCTCGAGCGCCTTGCGATCCAGCGTCTCGCGCAGGCCACTTTCGTTGATTCGCTTCATCGCCGCGTCGAATCCACCGACCCCCGGCAAGACAAGCTTCTCGGCCTGTGCCATCCGGTCGGCGTCGCCAGTGATCGCCGCACGAACACCGATGCGCTTGAACATGTTGAGAACGGCGCCGAGGTTCCCCATTCCGTAATCCACGATCGTAATCATGGCTGCCTCAGTTGGCCTTCGTCGGGAAGCAGTACTTGAGGTAGAAACTCATCGGCACGAGGTTCTGCCTGGCCAGCACGGCGAAGATCGGCCGCATCCGTTCGAACCGCTTCTTGTAGGTCGGATACTCGTACCAGCTCTTCGGTGGCAACTGCATCACCCGTTCGTACTCGGCGTCGGACAGACCCAGTCGCTTCTTGAAATACGCCAGCAGCTCTTCCTCGACCTGGGGCGGCGTACTGTACTCGGACCATGCCTGCGCCCGCGAAACCTGGCCGTTGCGCACCTGGGCCGACAGCGTGTTGTTGCGAAAATCGGACCTGAACTTCTGCGGCGCGTAGATGCCATGGAAAAATGCGGTCATGCGGTTCTCGAGATGGTGCCCCCCGTAGTACTGCCAGCCGCATTCGCGCTCGAGAAAATCGCGCGCCTCCTCTTTCGAATAATCGATGTACCACAAGGGTCGGATCTTGCGGATCCGCGCAACGCAACTCCAATAAAGGAAGCGCGAGAACGTCATCAGGGGATAACTGTTCATCGGCAAGCGCCCGAAACGTCGGTGGATCGACTGGATGTAGCGACCGTCGAAATAGTTCCTGCCGACCGGCGTGATGCCCTCGGTGACGAAAGAATGCCCCTCGAGGACGTAGTCGACGCCGTACCTGGTGGCCGCGCGGTATGCCGTCTCGGCGAGCGCCAGGTCGGTAGAGGCATCGATCTCGGCGACGCCAGCGAGAAAAAACGAACGGAATATGTCGTCGGCTTCCTTGTTGTCGACTACGTGGGTATAGAGGTCAACGTCGAGAGACTGCAGAACCTTGCGGATATTCTGCGTCGAGATCGCCGTGTTCCAGGTGTTGTCATAATGCACCGCCAGCGGTCGCAAGCCCCATGACCTGGCCAGATACATGAGGTAAGACGAGTCCGTACCGCCGCTGACGCCGATCACGCAATCATAGACTTTGCCGTGGCCGGCTATCTTGATCTGCTCGATGATCTCCTCAAGCCGACGCTTTCCTTCCGCGGTCCCGGTACCGTATTCCGCCTTCAACCGGTCGACTTGCTTGCAATAGTTGCAGACGCCCTGCCCATCGAATTCGATCGCCGCGACGCGTTCGTCGTAGATGCAGCGGCTGCACACCGTCAACCCGGATTGCTCGGGATCCGAACGCGCAGATTCCATCATCGGCACACTCACCTGCGGTCACTGCGAACGCGCAAACCGGCCCGAATAGCACGCTTCCTCAGCATGAAAATGCACCTCGCTCAAACCCGCGTCCGCGATGATCTTCCGCACTTCCAGCTCGCTGAATCGGCACGCATTGCTGGGGCTGTACCAGTCATAGTTAGTGACGATCGAGGTTTCACGTCCGAGATCCGCGTTCCAGAAGCACTTGAGAAAGTTCCAGTAGATGAACCTCTGAATATCGGTCTTGCCGCCCTTGATTCCAAGCAGCGGAATGTCCGGCGCGTCGAAACTCACGTTCAAGTCACTGAGCCGGCGCCCTAGTTCGGCCAGTTGCTCCGACATATCCCACAGCGATTCGCGCGAGAGTTCGTGAGTGCGGGCGCGGAAATGGTCGTCCAACAGCTCCCGGGGCAATGCCTTCCTTGCGTAGAAATAGCAGGCGACCTGCCCGCCGCCTCCGCGCGTAATACGCGCCAGCTCGACGAACGTGAGTTGCGGATCCTCCGTATGCATGATCACTTGGTCGCAGCTCACGTAGTCGATGCTGCCTTCGAGGAACCCGGTATTCGCGATGTCGCCCTGGATGAAGACAAGATTCTGCAGCTCGGCATAGGCTGCCGCCGCCTGCCGAGCCGCGTCCGAGAAGTCCATGCCAATCACGAGTGCTTGGGGAGCCAGCTTCGCAAACCACGCGGCCTTGTAGCCTAGCCCGCATCCTGCATCGAAGATGACCTTGCAATGGCGGAGGTGCTCCGCCAACGCCTGCTCGCCCGCGAAGCCGTATAGCTTCAGATACCACTGCCGCTGGAACTCGTACAGATGTTCCTTTTCGTCGCTTCGCTCGTAGCGTTCCCATTTGTCGGAGAAGGCCGAATTGGTCTGCTGCTGGTTCGCATGCGCCGACTCGGTAGCACGAATGGCGAAGTTGCCCTGCACGGTGAAGCCTGGCCCCACCGCGGCAACGAACCTGCTCGCGAAATTCTCACGCATCACAACACTCTCATTATCTGGTTTGACTGGGCTGGTCGGCCTGCGTCCGCGTCCGCCTACGCCTCTGCCTCTGCCGAGCCCACCACCCGGCAAGGGGAACCATGCGCCTTGCTGCCGGCCGGTATGTCCTCGAGAACGAGGCTGTTCGCGCCGACGATGCAACCCGCGCCGATATCGACGCCCTTGGCAACGATGACATTCGGCCCGAGGTAGCAACGGTCGCCGATGGAGGTCGGCGCCCGCTCGTAGGGAGCTGCCCCACCGCTGACAGCCCACTTGACGGTGTCGTGACTGTAGACCTGCACGCCCGCCGAAATCGAGCAATTGGACCCGATGGTCAATCCACCCGAGCCGTCCAACACGACGAATGGGCCGATCCACGTAGCCTGGCCAACCCGGACGTCGCCGATGACCAGCACGCTGTCGTAGACCGACGAGCCCTCGCCGAACCCCAGTTCACGGGCTTTCTGCCAGCGATCAACGACGTAGTCGCCGAACGGGAGGGTTCGCCGGAACTCCGCGTCGACGGCACGACGTCGTTTCAGCCAGAGAGCCTTCAGGTCGTTCAGCAATCGCTCAAGCATGGACTTCGCCGAGCCAGTGTTCGACGTTCAACAGCGACCAGATAAACAGGCGCCGGTTCTGCTCGCCGTTCAGATGCTCGTTTACGAGGGCCTGCGTCGCGTCGCGATCCAGGATCTCGTAGATTCGCGGCTTGCCTTTCATGAGCACCCGGCGGACGTAGTCGATGCTCTCGCCCTTGAACCAGGAGGCGTCCGGTGCCGAAAAGCCCTGCTTTTCCGCACGAGTTATCTCGGGCGGAATATGGCGGGACATCATGTCGCGCAGTATCTGCTTGCCGTCATTGGTCCGCTGGAAATACAGTCCCTGCTTGTCGCGCGGATCGTTCTCATTGATCTTGAGCACCTCCGCGAGATTGTTCAACTTCAGGTTCACCGGACAACGCATGGCAAAATCAACCAGGTCGTTGTCCATGAAAGGCACCCGGCTTTCGAGCCCGTGAGCCATGCTGAGCTTGTCCTCGACCACGAACAGGCCGTGCAGGAACGTTTTCGCCTCGAAGTAGAGCGAGTGGTTGATGTAGTCCTCAGGGCGATCGAGTGCATTGTCGTGGGTGACGAAAACATCCCGGAAGATGTCGCGAGTCCACACGCCGGCAACATCCGCCTCGACCGGCGCAAACATTAGCTTGAGGTGCCTGTTGTCGACCAGGCGCTGCCAATAGTGGTAGTACTGGTCTACGTAATGCTCGAAATCCTGGCTGACGGCAGCGCGGTAGTAACGCCAGGGATAGCCACCGAACAATTCATCGCCGCCGCTGCCCGACAGCACCACTTTCACGAACTTGCTCGCGAGCTTTGCCGCGTAGTAGTTGGGATAGCTCTGGCCGACCCGCGGTTCCTCGAGATGCCAGGCCAGGCGCGGCAGGCAACGCTCCATGTCGCCGGCCTTGAGCACCATTTCATAGTGCTCGGTCTTGAACCTGGCCGACATAGCTTCGGCCTTGGCCCGCTCGTCGAACGCAAGCTCGATTCCCGATGCCGAACTGAGATCGAAGCCGCAGGTGAAAGTCTTCAGATTGGGCAGCGACTGGGCGGCGATTGCCGTGATCGAGCCCGAGTCCATGCCGCCACTGAGATAGGCGCCCAGTTCGACGTCGCTCACCAACTGGCGATTTACCGCCTGGCGGAACAGGAAGTCGAGTTCCTCGACGTATTCCTCGCGACGCACAGGTTGCTCGGGCTCACGAAAACGATAGTCCCAGTACCGCGTGCGAACGAGGGCCGGCTTCTGGCGGCCGAGGTCGAATTCGGCATAGCAACCCGCCGGCAGCAGGCGGATATCCTGCAGTAGGGTACGGTCGGTGAAGATGTTCTGGAACGTGAAATACTCCAGCAGCGCGGGCTTGTCGATCTGCCGCTGGAAGCCCGGATGGGCCATGATCGCCTTCTGCTCGGATCCGAAGCTGACGATGCCGCCCTGGCAGCCGATGTAGAGCGGCTTGATGCCGTACCGGTCCCGCGCGAGCAGCAGTCGGCGATCCTTCCTGTCCCACAACGCGAGCGCGAACATGCCGTTGAAACGCAACAGCGCTTCGTTGCCCCAGTGGGCGAGCGCGTGCAGCACGACCTCGCTGTCGGTCCGCGAGCGGAACCAGTAACCGGCCGCCTCCAGTTCAGAACGCAATTCCCGGTAGTTATAGATCTCACCGTTGTACGAGAGTACGTAGCGGTGATCGACGCCGACCATCGGTTGATGACCCGCCGGCGACAGGTCGATTATCGACTGGCGGCGGTGACCGTGACT
>Ga0315287_10001380_pt1 | contig 22291 bp, 20 predicted proteins | sample YL17G11_0_MG_FD_205037 | JGI IMG/M metagenome (GOLD analysis project Ga0315287, IMG submission 205037) | Sediment microbial communities from Yellowstone Lake, YNP, Wyoming, USA - YL17G11_0 | ecosystem: Environmental > Aquatic > Freshwater > Lake > Sediment | place: USA: Wyoming | collected...
CCGCGCGCTACGGCGTGATGGATCAAGTTGCCGTCGAGATCTGCCGCGAGCACGCGCTCCCAATCGAGATCTTCGACTTCGGCCAGTCCGGTGCCCTGCGCGCGCTCGCCGAGGGGCGCCGCGTCGGCACCCGCATCGGCGCGTAGACCCCCGGCCGGACGAGCTACGTGCCCCAGACGAAGATCAAGAAGCTTCAACACGGCGGCCGCGGGGAAGAGCCAGGAACGCAGAGGCGGACGGGAGTATGGGCTCGAGCCACGGACCCAGAACGCGGCAACGGCTGAGTCCATTGCAGACGCTCTCCGTTGCTGCAGCACGTGATCGTTGATGTCCAGTTGCTCGTTGTGGCCGCAAGCCCAGGCCCTTGGACAGCCCTTGACGTCAGCCAGGAGTCGCTGGCACTGCCGAAAACGAAGCCCCGCTGGGGCGTTCCACCGACCTCTTGTGCGTCGGGGTACTTGCCCCCTCGGGCCAGCCATGTTCGTCCCCGCATTCGCGGGGCACGGGCGGCCGTGGATGGGACAGCGCGTCCTTGCCGTGCGTTGTGCTCACGAGGCGAAAGCCCAGGTTGTTGTCCTCGTTGTCTGGCCCGTTGTTGTTGCGATTCGCAACGCGGCAGTTGTTCGCGTTGTTGTTCCAGCTGCCGCCGCGTTTCACGCGGTTCGACCCCGACGCCGGGCCACGCCCATTTCTCCACGCGCCCAAGAGCTCTTGAAGCCTACACCTCCATGTCTTGCGGCAGGACGCCCTTCAGGCCGTACCACGACAGGATTCCCTGCGCTGCCGCCGCGCTTCGCGCCAGCCGCTCCTCGCTCAGCCGCGCCTCCAGGCACGCGCGCTCCTTTCCGCGGATCCGCCGCCGCGTGCGCAGAAAACGTCCGCGCTGCAATCGCCAGGTTCCCGGGAAGACGCGCATTCCAAGGAAGGGAATCCCCTCCGCGCAAGGCGCCAGCCGGGTCGCCGACGCCTTCAGACTCAGGCACCGCTCGTCCGCCAGAAAGCGCGCCAGCGCGTCGTGTGCCGCCCACAACACGGCCTTGGAATCCGCGAACAGCACCATGTCGTCCATGTACCGCACGTATCCCGGCACGCGCAACGTCTCCTTGACCAGATGGTCGGCCCCGTCCAGATACAGGTTCGCGAACCACTGGCTGGTCAAGTTCCCGATCGGCAGCCCCTTGCCCGGCGGCGCTCCGGCCATGGGAGCGCGCACGAGCGTCTCAAGCAGCGCCAGCAACTGCGGTTCACGGAACTGCCGCGCCAGCAACTCAAGAAGGATCTTGTGGTCCACGCTGTCGAAGAACGAGGCCACATCCAGTTTCAGGAAGTACGCGCGCTGCCGCGCCAGCTCCTGTGCCCGCGCCGTCGCCCGATGCGTGCCCTTGTCCTTGCGGCACGCGTAGGTGTCGAAGAGGAAGCGCCGCTCGATCAACGGGCCGATCACGTCGCACACCGCGTGGTGCACGACCCGGTCGCGAAACTCCGCGCAGCTGATCGTGCGCGGTTTCGGGTCACAGACACGGAACTGCCGGTACCGGCGCGGGACGTAGCGGCCGCCATCGAGCTCGTCCCGCAACCGCGGCAGTTCCTTGTCGGCATCGTTCAGGAATCGCGCCACCGCCGCGCGGTCGCGCTTGCCGCGCGCCGCCGCCTGCATCGCGAGGCGCAGGTTCTCGACCTCGACAATCCGCGCGAACAGACCGCCGTGCGACTTCACGCCTCGGCCTTGTTCGTCGAGCCATCGGCTTCCGGCGCCGCGGGCGGGATGCGCGCCAGGAGGTCCCGACCGTACTTCTCGCAGGTCGCTTCGCCGATGCCCTCCACTTCCTTGAGTTCCGCCAGGCTGCGCGGCAAGCGACGGCAGATCTCGGCCAGCTGGACGTTGCGGGCGATGACGTAGCTCGGCACCCCGTCGGCGCGTGCCCGCTCGTTGCGCCACGTGCGCAAGTCGCGGTACAGCGCCCGGCGCTCCTCCGGCAGCTCGTCGCCGGGGTCGGGCCCGTCCCGTCGCCGCGGCATCTCTCGCGCATCGCCAAGGAAGAGGACCAGCGTCAGGTGCGGCACGTTCCCGTAGACGAAGAAGTGCTCGCGGACCTCCAGCACCTCGCGGCCCGCCGTCGCCCGCGTGACCGCCTCCTCGACGAAGCCCTGAACGCTCTCTTGATAGCGTAGTGTGACGACGCGCACATCCATCGCGATCCTCGTCTACTCCATGTGGCTCGAAAACTCGTCGTTGGGGGCTTCGCCCCCAACGCATGGAAAGGCTGGGGCGCTGCGCCTACCGGCGAGCTTCCAGCCCACAACATCCCCGCACTGCCGTGCCGGCTTTCTGTCAAACGGCAAGGTCATGGCGCTGTCCTCACGAGGCGAAAGCCCAGGGCGCTGCCCCCGAAGTCTGGCCCGAGGCGGTTGAAGCGACCCGCAACGCGGCCGTGGATCGCGTAGTCGTACCAGCAGCCGCCGCGAAACACGCGGCCCGACCCCGACGCCGGGCCACGCGGGTCACTCCCGGGCGAGGACGCATAGGTCGTTGCGCCGTACCAGTCCCAGCACCACTCCCAGACGTTCCCCGCCGTGTCGTAGAGGCCGTACCCGTTCGGGGCGAACCTCCCCACCGGCGTCGTCCCGCCGTTGTTGCCGTTGTAGTTCGCGCGGCTCGCGTCGATCGCGTCCGTGTCGCCCCACGGGTAGCGCCGGGCGACCGCCTTGCCGCGCGCCGCCTTCTCCCACTCCGCCTCCGTCGGCAGTCGGTAGCCGTTCCCGCTCCAGTTGCAGTTCGGGGTGCTCTCGCCCCTGCGGTAGACGCTCCCACTCACCGTGTAGCACGGAGTGAGCCCCTCTCTCTCGCTCCGTGCATTCGCCCACTTCACCGCCTCGCTCCAAGTGACGTCGGTTACAGGATGCGCCGGCCCGGTGCCGGAACCGGCTCCACGGCCCATGTCGTAGCCGTGGGAACTGGCCCAGCTTGCCACTTCGTCCCACAACGCCTTCGTCACCTCGAACTTGTCCATGGCAAACGCGCTCACCATCACCGTGCAGACCGGCCGCTCGTCCGAACTGCCTTCGTTGAACGCATCGCCCATCTGGAAGCTGCCCGCCGGGATGAGAACCATCCCCGCAGACGTGGGAGCGCTGCCCTCCACGGGCTGCACCGGCGGCGCATCCTCCGAAGGTGTTGGGGTCACGGTCGCAGTGTCCCCTTGAAACGAGAGAGTGAGCGCATCAAATACGTCCCTGCGGCCGAGGAGATAGGTATCGGCATTCGCTTCGTCCTTGCTGAACGCAACGAGGGCCTTGATCAGCAGCGGCTCCCCGCCGGCGGCGAGGATGTATCCGTCAACGTCTGTCTCGATCCCGCCCATGTGAACAAGGGCGACGTAGACCTCAGCGAAGTAGGTCGTTGTCGTCCCACCTACCCCGCTGGATGTTCCTTGCGGACACTGGCTCAGGTCAATGCCGAGCTCCTCAGCTACCCATGCAGGGAAGAGCGATATGTCCGCGCCACTGTCAAGCAGCACGTCTGGAAGCATCATCCAGCTCTCGCTGTCTTGGCTCAGAAGGATCGAGGTGTAGGGACGGCCGCGTGCTGAGGCGCACTTGAGCAACGACGTCTCGCGGAGGTCGTATTGGCCGAACCGCACCACATCGACAGGCGTCGAGACCACAAGAAGTGAAAGCGCGAGGACAAGAGCCACAACGAACCCGCTCCGTCTCTTCATCGCGCACCCCCTCCTGCCACCATCCTGTGTGAGCATTCCCCACTCGCCGCTACCGCGAGCGCCACGAGCCCGCCCCACAGGACTCCCTTTCCGCTTCGCCATCGCTTCATCGGGATCACCGCCCCACTATACCCGCCGCGAGGGAGACCGGAGAAGGCGCCGCGCCATCAGACGCTACGCGCTCAACCCGGTGCCCGAGAAGCCGGAGCACTGAGGTCGCAGAGAAGCAGCTCACACAGCCGGGGGACTCGCCCCGGGGCCAGCCATGCTCGTCCCCGTGATCCAGTCTCAGTCTCGGAGCGTGATGGCCCGATCTCCGTCGCGGGCCAGCAGACGGTCCAGACAGTTCTCGTCCAGTTCCCAAGAGAGCGGGTTCTGGGCAACGTACGTCCGGATCTTCTCAAGGTCGCCCTCGTCGCGGAGGACGTGCTCGTAGTAGCCCCTCTGCCAGAAGGGCGCTCGTGGAGTACCGCGGACTCTGTTGACCCGTCTCGTCGTGGCCGATTTGAACGATCCCACAATCGCAGCGAGCGAACCCGACCTCGGGCCGTGGGCGGTCGTCCCCACCGGTAGGGGCGACGCATGCGTCGCCCCTACGACGACGATGATTCCGTGCACATGATTGGGCATGACCACGAACCGGTCCAAGAGAAAGCCCGGGAAAATGGGATGGCAGGTCTCGCCAGCATTCGTCCGCCACCTCGCCAAACGGTGAGAAGGACGCGCTACCGCCCACGATGTCACCCAGCACACACTCACGGCCATGAGTGCAGATCGTGACGAAGTACACGCCAGGCTGTGCGTAGTCGTAGCCCGGCAGGCGAATCGAACGACGACGGTGTCCTTCGGGGTCGTGACGTGTCATGTCATCGTTTCGGTGGGGCAAGGCATGCCTTGCCCCCACAAGAACCGTCTGCGTCCTCTCTCTTCCCTCCGCGCGCTCTGCGTTTCCGCTTACCCCCTACACGCGCAGCCAGCGGATCACTTCGCCGAACCGTCGATCGATCGCCTCGACAAGTTCTCGCCCTGCCCCACGTTCGCGAATCTGACGCGCTGCGGCTTGGGCGCGTCGCATGAGGTCGACGTCCTCTAGGAAACTCGCGGCTCGCAGCTGCGATAGGAATCCATGCTGGTGAGTCCCGAGGAGGTCGCCGGGTCCGCGGATGCGGAGATCCTCCTCCGCGATCGCGAAGCCGTCCGACGTATCCCGAAACGCAGTCAGTCTGCGACGCGACTCCTCCGTCTTCGCGTCGGCAAGCGCGAAGCACACTGCGTCTTGGCCGGCGCGGCCGATGCGTCCGCGAAGCTGGTGAAGCTGCGACAAGCCAAAGCGATCGGCGTGCTCGATGACCATGAAGTCGGCGTCGAGGACATCGACGCCGACCTCGACGACGGTCGTCGACACGAGGAGTCGAATCTGCCCCGAGCGGAATCGCTCCATGACCGACGACTTGACGTTCGGCGACAACCTCCCATGAAGAAGCCCCACGCAGTCAGCGCCAAACCGCGCCGCCAGTTCCTCGGACACTTGAACTGCCGCCTTCGCGTCGATCTTCTCCGACTCCTCCACGAGGGGCAGGACGACGTAGCCGCGCCGCCCGCCCGCCAGGAAGCCTCCCACGTGGTCGTAGACCTCGTTGCGTTGAGACTCGGCAACCCAGTCCGTGCGGATTCGTTTCTCGCCGAGTGGGAACTCGTCGAGCACAGAGACGTCGAACTCGCCGTACAGGGTGAGTGCGATGGTGCGCGGGATCGGAGTGGCGCTCATGACGAGGAGATCGACATCGTGGCCCTTCTCCTCGATCTGTGACCGCTGAACGACGCCGAACCGGTGCTGCTCATCGATAACGACCAGCCCAAGAGAGTGGAACGTCACCGCCTCCTGAATCAGCGCGTGGGTTCCGATGAGGAGGTCGACGTCTCCTCCCTCGACGGCCTGCCGCACGTTGTCTTTCGCCGCCGTGGCGCCGGTGAGCAACGCGATCCGCACGGGAAGGTCGGCAAGCAGGCGCGCCAGATTGGCCGCGTGCTGCTCGGCGAGAATCTCGGTCGGCGCCATGAGCGCCACCTGGAATCCAGCTTCGATCGCATGCAGCGCCGCCACAATCGCGACCAGCGTCTTTCCCGACCCCACATCCCCCTGAAGGAGCCGCATCATGCGCACGGGACAAGAGAGATCGCTCTTGATCTCGCGCAGCACCCGTTGCTGCGCCCGCGTCAGCGTGAAGGGCGATGCCGCGAGGAAGGAATTCGCGAGGCGCCCCGAGGCGAAATGCTCCACCCCCACCCTATTCCTTGTCGCGAGCAGGAGTCCGACTTGGAGAAGGAACAACTCCTCGAACGCGAGGGTCCGCCGGGCGCGCTCAAAGTCCGCGGCGCTCGCCGGGCAATGAATCGTGGAGATCGCCTCGGCCACAGGAAGCAGTCGATGCTCCGCCGCGACGTCCCCCGGCACGACATCGCGCAGCGCTCCGAGGTGTCGGTCGAGAGCCTGCCGGACGAGCGAGCGCAAGAGCCGGTCGGACAACCCCTCGGTCGCTGGATAGATCGGAACGAGCCGGCCGATCTCGAGACCCGCCCCCGCGGCCTCCCACACCGGAGACTGCATCTGCCACTCCCGAAAGCGAAACTCGACGCGCCCGAACACATCGACCTCGTCGCCGCGATGCAGCTGCTTCGAAAGCCACGGCTGATTGAACCACGTCGCGTAGAGGAAGCCGGTTCCGTCGCCGACGGCCGCCTTGACGACCGTCATGCCCCGACCCACGCGGCGTTGGTCAACGGCCATGATTCGCCCGCGCACGGCAACGTCGTCGTTCGACCGCAAGTCGCCGACGGACACGAATCGAGATCTGTCCTCGAGCTTCCGCGGGAGGTAGTAGAGGAGGCTCTCGACGGTGGCAACTCCCAGTCGTTCGAGAAGGAGGGCGCGCTTGGCGCCGACGCCGCTCATCCCAGCGACCGGCAGGCGGAGCGCGTCCTCCACTTCGGCAGGACGAGAAGGCGCGGCGCTCCGGCGACGCGGGGGACGCTCTGCGTCCGCGTCGCGCGGGCCGGGATCCGGCAGCGGGCTCTCTCCCGCCGAAAGGCCAAGGTGGCGGCGAAGCCGGGCGACCATCTGCTTTCGCTTCGCAGGACTCGAATTCGCGTACTCGTCGACCAACGCAGCTGCGTCCGGACCGTAGCGCGCGGCGAACGCCTCGAGCCCACTCGTGACGGCCGTGTCGCGGAATCCCGTCGCCGCCTCGAGGTCGAGGATCTTCTCCACCGTGGCACGCAGATCGCTGTTCTCTTGTGGCATACAGGGGACTACTCTATAATGCGGCGAGCGGCCATGCAAGGGAAAGCCATGCACATTCGACAGTTCGGTGACCCGGTCCTCCGCCGTCCGGCGGAACCGGTTGCCGAGATCAACGACGAGGTGCGCGCCGTCTGCGCGGCGATGGTCGAGGCCATGCTGCGAGCCAACGGCGCCGGCCTCGCAGCGTCCCAGATCGGTGTGCCCAAACGGATCATCGTCCTCGATGTCGAGGGTCAGTTTCACATTCTCATCAACCCGGAACTCCTCCTCGTCGACGGCGAGAGCGAGGACCTGTCCGAGGGCTGCCTGAGCCTGCCCGGCGTGAGCGCGCCGGTGACGCGCGGGAGCCGCGCCACGATTGCCGGAATGACGCTCGAGGGAGAGCGCATCGAGATCACGGGCGAGGGACTCCTGGCACGCGCCATCCAGCACGAGATGGACCATCTCAACGGCCACCTGTTCATCGATCACCTCAGCCCGGCGCGGCGGCGAAGCGCCATCCAGGAGCACAAGCGAAGGCAGCGGCGCGAGGAGGCGTGATGCGGATCGCGTTCCTCGGCACGTCATCGTTCGCCGTGCCCGCGCTACGGGCGCTCACCGAGCGCCACACGATCGCCCTCGTCGTGACGCAGCCGGATCGACCGTCCGGACGTCACGCGGTCGTCCTTCCTCCCCCGGTGAAACGCGCTGCGCTCGAGGCCGGGCTGCCCATCTCCCAACCTGAGCGCGTCAACGAGGAGGACGTCGTCGGCCAACTTTGCGATTCGAGGCCCGATGTCCTGGTCGTCGCCGCATACGGCCAACTCCTTCGGACGGCGGTATTCGACCTCGCGCCCCTCGGCGCCATCAACATCCACGCCTCCCTGCTTCCGCGCTACCGCGGCGCCGCGCCCGTTCATTGGGCCATCGTGAATGGCGAAGAAACCACCGGCGTCACGACGTTCGTCATCGATCGCGGCATGGATACCGGCCCGATCCTGCTCAGCCGCCGCCTCTCCATCGGAGCGGACGAGACGGCCGGGGAATTGGAGGCGCGCCTCGCCCTCCTCGGCGCCGACGTGATGGTGGAGACTCTGGACCGGCTCGCGGCGGGCACCCTCTCGCCGGTGCCTCAACCGGACGGGGCCACGATGGCCCCGAAGCTCGCTCGCGATGACGGGCACGTGGATTGGGCAGCGCCTGCGCGCGCCGTCCACAACCTCGTCCGCGGCATGACCCCGTGGCCTGGGACGTGGACAACGCTCGACGGAGAACGAGTCAAGATCCATCGCGCCGCGCTCACCCAGATTGCGGCCGGCCCACTCCCCCCGGGAGCCCTCGGTCCCCGGGAGTCGGCCCGTCTCCTCGTCGCCTGCAATGACCTTCTCCTCGAAGTTCTCGAGATCCAGCGCGAGGGACACGCCCGAGCGAGCGGATCAGAGTTCTTGAACGGGCTACGGCGCGGCGCTCTGTTCGGCTGACGGAAAGAGGGCGAGCAGCCCACTCTTCTCAGGGAGACGCTGGAGGCGGATTCCCGGGACGCGAAGCAAGGTGATCTCCGCCGTGTTTGTGACCGTGGCGCCGAGCAGGTGGCCGCCTCGGACGACACCGTCCCGCGCGGCCACCGCGACGTGACAGTGAACGACGCGCTCATCCGCCGAGGCGGCGATCGTCCCCTGCATCGAGACGAGTTCGGCCGGCTCGTCGATCCGTGTCTCCTCGTAGGAGAGGCCGTTCCAGTATCCCAACCGAAGGTCACGAACCATGCCGATGCCGCAGGCGATGACGGCCGAATCAAAAGGTACCGCACGCAGAGACAAGATCAAGTCCTCGCCGTCGACGAGACGCAGCACGCTCTCTCTCCCATTCGTCGCCTGGAACACCATGCCACCTCCGCGACGGAATCATAACCGCTTGCGTCCGCCGTGCTCGCTCTTCTATCCTCGGGCCTATGCAACGCCGCACCGCGGAATGGATTCGAGATCGATTGGTGGAAGCCATGGGGCCGCCGCGCCGACCCCGACAGGATCCGCTGGAGACGCTCGTGACGACGATCCTGTCGCAGAACACGACTGATGTGAACCGGGATCGCGCGGTTGCCTCCCTATTCGAGCGATTCGGCTCACTCGAAGGCATAGCCCGTGCGGACGAGTCGGAGATCGCCGCTGCGATTCGCGTTGCGGGGCTTCAGTCCCAGAAGGCGAGGACCATCCGCGACGTCCTCCAGCGGATTCGCGAGACAGCCGGCAGCCTCGACCTTGGCTTCCTCGAACGGATGCCGCCAGAGGAGGCCTTTGCCTGGCTTCGGGCATCACGCGGCATTGGAACGAAGACCGCGTCCATCGTCCTCCTGTTCTCTTTTGGGCACGCCTTCTTCCCCGTGGATACCCACATCGGCCGCGTGCTCCGTCGCCTAGGCCTGATCCCCGCCGCCGGGGACGCCTTCCACCACGCAAACGAGGCTCTTCCTCGCGATGCCGGCCTGCTGCTCGATCTTCACCTGCTTCTCATCGATCTGGGGCGTTCGCTGTGCCGCCCGCGCCGGCCCGCCTGCTCTTCTTGTCCGATTCTCACGCGGTGCGAGCACGGGCGCGCCGTGGCGGAGGGAGCATGAGCCAGACAGCGCGCGACGAACGAACCGTGCCTGATCTCGTGAAGGAACTTGGAGAGGCGTTGCGGGCACTGGACTGGAAGATGGCTGTCGCCGAGTCGTGCACGGGCGGAGGCCTTGGGGCGGCGATCACGGATCAACCCGGCAGTTCCACGTTCTTCCTCGGCGGCGTGGTGGCCTACGACAACCGCCTCAAACACACCCTCCTGGGAGTGACCGACGAGACTCTGGCCGAATGCGGCGCCGTCAGCCTGCACGTTGCCGAACGGATGGCGACGGGATGCCGCCTGCGCCTCGGCGCCGACATGGCGGTCTCGATCACCGGCATCGCAGGGCCTAGTGGAGGAACCGCGGACAAGCCCGTTGGGCTCGTGTTCATCGGCGTGGCCACCGCCGCAGCGTCCGACGCGCGGCGATTCGTGTTCTCGGGAGACCGGGCCGATGTGCGCCGGCAAGCCGTGCAAGCGGCCCTTCACCTTGCGCTCGACGCTGTTCGCTGCCTTGATGGCGTCGAACGCACCCGCTAGACTGCGCCCATGGAGCGCTCTGTGCGGAGCACGCTGAATTTCGTCGGCTCCGTCCTCGCGGGAGCCGCCAGCCTCAGTCTCGTCCTGTATTTCGTCGGCTGGCGCGAGACGTTCGCGGCGATGCGGGCTCTTGACGCGGTCGGAATCCTCGGGGTCCTCGGAACCGTCGTCCTGACCGTTGCGGCATGGGTCGTCGGCTGGGGCATCATCCTGCGCGCGTACGGCGTGAGGGTTCCGCTCGGCCGGATGATCGGCGCTCGGCTGAGCTGTTTCGCCGTTTCCTATCTGACGCCAACCCTCTACTTCGGCGGCGAGCCGTTCCGCGGCCTCCTGGTCGCCGACAAGGCTGGAGCGCCGGCGACGCGGGTGTTTGCCACGATCATCGTGGAGAGGTTCCTTCTCGGGATGAGCATGACGCTGTTCATCCTCGTCGGGGGGTTCTACGCCATCGTGTCCCCGAACATCCCGGCCGGCGAGAAACGCCTCCTCATCGGCGGCCTCGGCTTCATCACGTTCTGGGTTCTCGTCGGCCTCGTGAACTTCGCCTGGAACCTGAAATGGATGAGCCGAAGCGTTCTCTGGCTTGGCCGCGTCGTGCCTCGCTGGCACGACCGCCTCGTGCGCGCCGCGGCGAAGGTGTCGGAGACCGAGGACGAGGTCAGCTACGCCTTTACCCGCCACTGGAAAGCGACACTCGTCGCCTTCCTCATCCAGGTGGCCGCCACGTTGCTCACGTACCTTCGGCCTCAGATCTTCTTCGGCGCCGCGCTCGGCTTGCGGCTCTCGTTCTCGCAGCTCTCTCTGATCTTCTGCCTCTACATCCTGCTCGGCTTCTTCCTGTGGATCACGCCCGGAGGGCTGGGAACGAGCGAGGCCGGAGCGATCGGCATCTTCCGACTCGTCGCCCCCTCGATCACCACGGGACAGGCCGTGGCGTACTCGCTCATCTTCAAGTTCGCGGAGGCCATCTTCGTGGTCATCGGCGTCTGGTACTTGATGCAGCGCGGCCTCTCGTTCTTCGGCAGGAAGGTGGGCGCGACGCACGCGCCCGGTGGTGCGTCCTAGCATGCAAAGAGCGACCGCAGGATCTAGGGGATTGGCGAGAATCGATTCGACGCGAGGTGCGCCGCACCGAGCAGCCCGAGAAGGCCGCCCATCAGCACGCCCAGGAGGAGAGACACGACGGCCACGCCGGTGAGTCGCGTGACGTCGAGCACGGGTTCGGCGCCCGACGCGGTCATGCTGTAGAGCACAAGGCCGACGACAACCAGCGCCCCGGCGAGAAGCCCCATCAAGAGCCCGGTCACCTCGACGGCCGCAGCGATTCGCCACTCCGAGACTCCAGACCGCCGCATCAACCGAACCTCGTGGCGAAACGCGTAGAGGAGTGCACGGAAGCCCTCGCGCGCCAGCCCGAGGGCCAAGAGGGCGCACACTCCCAAACCGCAGAGCAGGCCGATGCGCCCGCCTTCGGAGAGCGCGATCCTGCCGACTCCACCCGCGGATCCTGTCTCCACGCTCGCGATCCCTTCCATGGACTTGAGTGCGGCCGCCAGACCGCCAACGGCCGTTGCGGAACGCGCTAGGAGCGTAAAATGCCCGCCGGTTCGGTCCGCCGTAACCGGCTCGGGAAGGCTGAACCGCACGCTTAGAACGTCGGCGCGCTCCTGGAGACGAGCGAACACGCCGTTGACGGCCGCGGGAGAGAGTCGCGGGGAGACGTAGGCACGAATCTCGTTCGACGCGATTCCACCGGGTTGCAGAGCCGATGCAGGCGGGAGAAGGAAGAGGGACACGAACGACGCGAGGAATAGGAAGAGGGACAGGAAAGCAAGAGAGAGCAGGACAGCGCTTCGCACTCGGATCGCCCCAAGAAGCTCGCGCTCAAGGTAGAGGAATGCGTTCACGATGGAGTCACCCTCCCGTCGATCAGTGAGAAGACCCTGTCCGGTTGTGCGGAACGAGGAATCGGTCCCCGAGTCGCCACGACGAGGGTCGAGCGACGGTCGTGGATCTTCGCGAGAAGCGATCCCACACTCTCCTGCTCATCGGGGTCGAGCCCGTCGAACGGCTCATCGAGGAGAAGCAAGAGCGGCGAGCCGCAGAGGGCAAGCGCCAACCCCAGCCGCACGCGCTCTACGGGAGGCAGGTCTTCGGCGTAGGTCGCCCGTTCTCGGATCAGACCCACGATCTCCAAGGCGACGAGAGCCTTTTCCTCCGCGTCGTCCCGATCGTTGCCAAGCACGCGGAGCTTGAACAGGAGGTTATCGAAGACCGTCCTCGGAAGAGGGACGAACCCCTGCGGCAGAAACCCAATTCGACGCCGGAGTTCGAGCGCCCTGTCCCGACCCAGCCGGGCCACGTTCCGCCCGTGAACGAGGATCTGGCCGCGCTGTGGGGGGACGAGCGCGCCGAGCAGCCCGAGAAGAAGAGTCTTTCCCGCGGACGCGGGTCCGAGAAGAACCACGTACTCCCCGCGATCGACGTGAAGGTGGATATCCTCGAGAACCTTGATCCCATCTTCCGTGGAGAAGTGGAGCTCGGAGACCTGAATCATTGCGGCCTCCTCGCCACGGCGAACCGCTCGAGCCCGGACAGATCCGTCTCGATCGACACGTCCTCCAGGCCGGCGTCGACGAACAGACGCCGCACGCGATCGCCCTGCCCGTGACCGATCTCAAGGAGAATGCGCCCGCCCGCCTCGAGATGGTCGCCGGCCCCTGCGACGAGAAGGCGGATCTGCTCGATCCCGTCTGTCCCTCCGTCGAGCGCGACGCGGGGCTCGTGATCGCGGACTTCGACCGCGAGACTCTCGATCGTCTCCGTTTCGACGTACGGCGGGTTGGACACGATGAGATCGAAGGTCCCGCTGACGTTCTGGAACCAATTGCTTTCGAGGAATGCGACTCGGTCGGCTACGCCGTTCAGTAGAGCGTTCTCGCGCGCAAGAGCGAGGGCGTCCGACGAGATGTCGGCCGCGGTGACAGACGCGCGCGGAAGGTATCGCGCCAAGCATATGGCAATCACACCGCTGCCGGTACCGAGGTCGAGGCAGCGAGCTGCCTGGTCGCGCCCGACGAGGCGCAGCGTGCGATCTAGCAGTTCCTCGGTCTCTCCGCGGGGAATCAGGGCATCGCGGCGCACTTTGAAGCGGAGGCCGAAGAACGTCACCTCGCCAATCAAGTGCTGTAGCGGGATCCCGGCGCGTCGCTCCTGGACGAACGTCCGGAACTTCGAGCGCTCGTCGACCGTCAGCGGTTTGTCGGGAGACAAGTACAGGTGGAGCCGTTCCACTTCAAGGGCATGCGCAAGGAGAATCTCCGCCTCAAGCCGCGGTTGGACAATCCCGGCATCCTCGAAGTATCCGCGAGTCCAGTTCAACACCTCACGGATGGTCCATTCGGCAGACAACGTACTCCCCCCCCACACGTAGCGTCCCCACCGGCCGCTCTGGCCCAATACAATAGCGAAAGCTTGTAGGCAATTCAAGCAATGCATATACTCTACGCACTTGCGGAGATCGGGGGCGGCGAGGTTCGCCTCCATCTTCGGGGTGACGTCATGACCGTTCGCGTCTTCTTCGTCCTTGGGTTCTTGGTCCTCGGCGCCGCAGTCGCTGCGGCGCATCGATTCGTTGCCGCGATCGCCGGACTCCCCTCATGGGGCGCCAGCGCGGTCGTCGGGGCGTTGCTCGGTGCCGCGGTCGCCGGGACTCTCCTGTTGGCTTGGCATCGGCTCGCACGCGCGGTCAGGGATCCGGCGTTCGCAACGCGATTCCTCAACGGCCTGCTTTGCGGCGGCGCCGGGACAGCGCTTGGACTCACGCTTAGCTTCGCAATCGGGAGACTCTTCCCTCCCTCGGACGGAGTCCACGTCGCCCAAGGCCTCCTTGTCGGAGGACTTGCCCTACTTACCCTTGGGGTGGGATTCACCGCCGCGACCCCCCTATGGTTGCGGTTGGCGCCTGATGAGGATCGACGCAGATCGAAGAGCCGTCGTCAAGCCCAGGGAACGAGCAAGGTGCTGGACACGAGCGTCATCATCGATGGCCGCGTCGGAGACCTGATGGCCACGGGCTTCATCGAGGGAGAGATCCTCATTCCGGAGTTCGTCCTCGATGAGTTGCAGGGCATCGCGGACTCGACGGACGCTCTCCGCCGCAGGAAAGGACGGCGGGGCCTCGAGATCCTACGGCAGCTGATGGAGAATGACCACGTCGCGATCCGCGTCGTCGCTCGAGACTACCCGTCCATCGCGGAGGTCGATCGCAAGCTGATCCGCCTGGCAAAAGAAGAGAACGCCATCCTCATCACGACGGACTACAACCTGAACCGAGTCGCACAGGTCGAAGGAATCGGCATCCTCAACGTCAACGAGCTGGCCAACGCCGTCAAGCCGCGATTCGTGCCCGGCGAGCCGATCGACGTCGAGATCATCGATCGGGGGGCGGAGATCAACCAGGGGGTCGGCTATCTCGACGACGGGACGATGATCGTCGTAGAGAACGGGCGGCGGCACATCGGCCGGACGATCCGCGCCACGGTGAAGAGCACGCTGCAGACCGATGCGGGGAGGATGCTCTTCGCGGAGCCCGCGAACGAGGCCCCGCGATGGGAGAAGGAGCGAGAGGCACGATGATCCTTCGCAGGAGTGCGGTTCTTCTGGCAACCGCGATCTTGTTGACCATCGCCGGCTGCTCCTTCCTCGGCGACCAAGGGCCGGAGCTGACCTATCTGGAGCCCGCGCTCTCGCCCGACGGACGCCGGCTCGCCTACGAGTCCGCCGTCGACGGGAAGCTCGAGCTGTTCGCGCGCGACATCGAAACGGGCGTAGCGGAGAGACTCACGGAGAACCAGGCGGACGACTTCTCCCCCTCGTGGTCGCCGGACGGAACGAGCATCGTCTTCGCATCGAACCGTAACAACAATGTCGACATCTACATTCTCGACATCGCGACGCGCCAGACGCGGCGTCTGACGGCGGACGCGGGGACCGATATGAACCCGACGTGGGCCTCGGACGGCCGCATCTACTTCAACTCCGACCGGACCCAGGCGTGGCAGATCTACGCTGTCCTTCCGGACGGAACAAGCCTGGCGGCCATTACGGCCACCGCGACGCCATGACCGTCAGCGCCATCCTCCTCGCCGCCGGCCGCGGGCGGCGCATGGGGCGGCAGGAGAACAAGGTGTTCCTGTCGATCGGCGGCACGTCGGTTCTCGCGTGGGCAGCCACGGCGCTAGCGCGCTCGCCGCGCGTCGATGAACTCATCGTGGTCGCGGGCGCGGAAGAACTCGGAATTGCCGCGGCGCTCTTGCCCCCCCTCGGCATTCCGGTGCGCATTGTCGAAGGCGGGGAGGAGCGGCAGGATTCCGCGCTCGCCGGCGTCACAGCCGCAACCGGAGACCTCGTCCTCCTTCACGACGCGGCACGACCGTTTCCTTCCCAAGCTCTGATCGAGCGCGTCATCGACGGGACCCTGCGTCACGGCGCGTGCATCCCCGTCATCCCGGTCATCGACACGCTCCGCCGCGTGGAAGACAACGGCTTTGCGACGCCGAACCTTGTAGACCGCACGGACCTCGTGCGCGTCCAGACCCCGCAGGGATTTCGAACGGAGCTCGTCAGAAGAGCTCTATCGGAGTGGCGGTCGCCTGTTCCGATGACCGACGACGCAGCCGCCGTCCTCGCCTTCGGCATCCCCGTCGCCACCGTGCCCGGAGACATCTGGAATCTCAAGCTGACGACAACCGAGGACCTCGGGTTCGCCGAGGCCGCAGCCGAACGCGTCGAACGAAGGTAGTCCACAACGTTGCAGCACCTCGCGTTGCCGATCTTGCCCCACGTCGCTAGAATGCTCGGGAGTGTGTTCAGTCAAGGAGGGATTATGGCGTACGGAAGAAAGGTGTTGACGCTTCTGGCGTTGGTGACGGTGATGTCCATCTCGGCGATGGCCGCCGTCGACTACATCGTCCAGTACACGAACCCGGACGGCCCGGTTGCGTTGTGGCTCTTGAACAATACGACCGGCGCGACCGTAACGGGCCTGCAAATCGAGTTCGACCAAGCGGTGACCATCGTCACGAGCAACGCGATCGGTGGCAATCTTGTTCCGGCTCAGGGGACGACCGGCTCGGCGTTCACGTTCGTTGGCGAACTCGTGAGCCAGGGCACGCTACCCCTTGAGTGGCAGCCGGCCACCGCGAAGCCGACGTTCATCATGTGGCTGTCGGGCACGCGCGCCGTCGGCACGCCGTACTTTACGACGATCGAGAAACTCGGCTACCTCTTCGGCCAGGGCATCGTCTACGTGCGCCAGGCGAATCCCGCCGCGCTGAACGCCGCGTTCGCGCAGTTCTTCGCCGACAACGCCGCCTACTTCGTCCAGTTGTCGCAGTCTCTCGGCATGTCGCTCCAGGACTCGCTCCTGCCGATCATCATGTCGGCCCCGGCCGAGGGCATCCAGAACTTCTTCAATACCATCGTCGGCATGCTCGGCGTCACGGACCTGCAGAGTCTCGTCGGCGGCTCCGTGAACTTCGGCGCGCTCTTCGCGCTGCTCGGCCTATAGACGCTGCTTCTCTACCGACGAAACTCCGCTGCGGGAGGCCTCTCGGCCTCCCGATCTTTTTCTAGGGAGGACGCAGATTCCCGCTCGTTCTTTCCCCATCGCGGGAAGACGCAGACTCCCGCACCTCTCTCTACGGAGGACGCAGATTCCCGCTCGTTTTTCCCCACCGCGGGAAGGCGCTCGGCTTTCCGCGTGTCATTCCCAAGCGGAAAGGCGCAGACTCCTGCTTTCTCTTGCCTGGAAGGAGACTCCAACGCGAAGCTGGAGCGACGCCTAGGGTCACTGTAGCGTCGCACCTTGTGTGCGACGTCGACACGGATGCGACGTTCACGTGTCCGCGTTGCGTGCGACGCTGGTGAATTGGGAACGACGTCGAACACGGCGTCGGAGACAAGCTCCGACGCTACAGTGACCCCACCGCCGACCGCAAACACCACTGTGAAACTGGACAGCCTAGGACGTCCCCGCGTGCGGATGGCGATGGTGAGGGTCCGGCCGGTGCGAATGGGTGTGGCGGAGCTCGGCGTGCCGGTGCTCGTGCACATGGGCCCCCTCGACAGCCGCGTCGCCCGCGGGGTCGTGATCGTGATGGGCATCGTGAGTGTGGCGGTGCGCATGGACGATGGCCTCGTGAGCGTGCGAATGCTCATGACGCTCGCGAGCGAGGAGCCAGGCGGCGCAGAGGACGAGGGGCACGGCGGCGTAGGCCGTCACCGCCGGAGGCTCGCGAAAGATCGCCAGAGACAGCCCGGCCGCGAGGAACGGCGCCGTGCCGAACAGGGCCCCCGTGCGGGCGGCACCCAGCTTTCGCAACGAGCGGACGAAGAGCGCGATGCTCGCCCCGTAGCTTGCTGCACCGAGGGCAAGCGCCGCCAGCGCGAGACCCAGCGACGGCAGGCGACGTCCGAGCGCGACGGCGAGGAGAAGCGAGAACGTGCCCGCCCCCAGTCCCTTGAGGATTACGATGGTCTTCGGGTCCCGAAGAGAAACGTGACGAGTGAGGTTGTTGTCGAGTCCCCACATGACGCAAGCGCCGACAATCAAGAGACACCCCGGCGAGAACCCCCACCCGCCTCGCGGGTCGAGCACTAGAAGCAGGCCACCAGCCGTCACGAGCCCGATCGCAAGCCACGTCGTGCGACCCATCGCCTCGCGGAAGAGGACGGCCGCAATGCCGGCCGTGGCTGCGGCCTCGAGCGTGAGCAGAAGCGAAGCGGTCGCCGCCGGCGTCGTTTCGAGTCCGAAGAGGAGCAGAAGGGGCGCCACGACTCCGCCAACGACGACGGCTCCGGCCAGCCACGGGGCGTCTCGCCGCTCAAGAGCGGCCTCTTGGCTGCGCCGCCCGAGCGCTGCCAGGACGCCGACGAGGACGCCCAGGCAGGAGCCCGCGCCGAGATAGAGCAGGCCGGCGAGCACGACCGGGTCCACATCAGCCAGGAGGAGCTTCGACAGAGGGGCCGACAGGCCGAAGAGCAACGCGGCGATGAGCCCGTCGGTCACGCGAAGCTCCGTGCGTGCCCAGAGCCGGAGCGCGTCGGCATCAAGGTGTCTCGCTTAGTAGGCTCTTGATTCGCGGCGGGTCGAGCGGGTACCGCGTCGGCTGTCGTCCAGTGGCGTGGGCCACGGCGCGGGCGACGGCGGCGTGGGCCGCCATGACGGGAACCTCGCCGATCCCCTTCATCCCGAACGGGCCGGCCGGGAAGAGCGCTTCGACGAAGTCGACGGCGGCAGCGAGAGGCACGTCGCGAATCGTCGGCAGACGGTACGTAGTGAGACCGTTCACGATCAGTCGTCCGTCCTTCTCCTCGATCGTCTCCATGAGCGCGAAGCCGATGCCTTGGGCGACGCCACCTTCGACCTGACCGGAGGCCAGTACTCTGTTGAGGATACGCCCGGAGTCGTGCACAGCGATATAGTCGACGACGTGCGCCTCGCCGGTATCCACGTTGACCTCGACCTCCGCGATGTGCGTCGCATACGCGTAGACAGGGTATGCGTCGCCAAGGCCCGTGGCCGGGTCCCAGCTCACAGGCTCGGTCGACGCCCAACCCTCGACGGCGGGATCGAGGTTCTCGAGCCAGAAGAAGCGTGCGATCTCGGGAAGGCGCTGCGCGATCTCCCGCTTCGCGATCCCGTGTGCCTTCGCGACGCGCTCGATCCGCCCGCGCAGCTTCCCCGCTGCGTCGAGGACGGCGAGCGCGCTCATCATCGTGCCGCGCGACGCCACCGTCGGTCCGCTGTCCGGCACGCGCGACGTGTCGACGGGCGCGAGGTGGATCCGGTCGATCGGCACGCCAAGGCCTTCGGCGGCGACTTGGAGGATGGCCGTCGTCAACCCCTGTCCGATCTCGACCGTTCCCACCGCGACCGCAACAGATCCGTCCGGCTCAAGCTTGATCGTCGCGCCCGCCTTGTCGAGAAACGGCGCCTTGCCCCCGAGCCCGACGCCGTAGAGGACGCAGGCGACACCCACACCGCGCTTCGTTTCGAGGGACGCGCGGTTGTACACCGCCACGCGTTCAAGACGCGCCGACCAGTCGGCGAGCTCCGCGGCGCGGTCGAGCGTCTCAGCGACGCCGACGCTGTCCCGCACCATGTGGTCGGTCGACGTGCGATCGCCGGGACGGAGCACGTTGCGCCGCCGGATCTCCACGCGATCGAGCCCCAGGCGCTCCGCGACGAGATCCATCTGCGACTCGTGCGGGAAGATGACCTGCGGGCTCCCGAATCCGCGAAACGCACCGTTCGGGACGGTGTTCGTCGCCACCGAGCGAGCCACCACGCGGACGTTGGGCACGCGGTACGGGCCGGCGGCGGTGACCAGACTGCGCCACAGGACGGCCGAAGAGAGCGTCTGGTACGCGCCCGCGTTCAAGACGACGTCCACATCGATGGCAAGGAGGGTTCCGTCGGCGCTCGCCGCGGTGCGGTAGCGCACGCGAGACGGATGCCGCTTGCTCGTGGTGAGAATGTCCTCCCCTCGATCGAGCACGAGCTTGACCGGACGCCGCGTCGCCCACGTGAGGAGAGCGGCCAAGGAGCCGAGGAGCGACGGCATCTCCTCCTTCCCGCCGAAGGCGCCGCCCGTCGCGGTCGCCACGACGCGCACCTTGGCGAGCGGCAGCCCGAGCACCTTGGCGACCGCGTTTTGCACGTAGAACGGACACTGCATCGAGCCGTAGATGGCGAACGCCCCGAGCCCGTCGGGGACGGCGATTATCCCCTGCGTTTCGAGGTAGGCGTGCTCCTGGTATCCCGTCTCGTAGGTCCCTTCGACGACGGCGACCGCCGCGGCGAACGCGCCGTCGACGTCGCCCTTCACCAGCACCATGCGGTTGAACAGGTTGCCACCCTCGGCGGCCGAGGGAACCGCAACCTGCGGCGCGTCGGGCTCCAGCGCCGCGAGGGGATTCGTTACGAACGGCAGGATGTCGTATTCCACGCGCACGGCGGCCGCCGCGGCGCGCGCGGCGCGCCGAGTCTCGGCAGCGACGAGCGCCACGGGCTCGCCAATGTAGCGCACGACGTCGGCCGCCAACGCGGGCTGGTCGTCGACGATGACGTGGACGATGTTCTCGCCCGGCACATCGGCCGCCGTGAGGACGGCGACCACGCCGAGCAGGGCGCGGGCCGCTTCGACATGAATGCCGAGGATGCGCGCATGCGGGTGCGGGCTGCGAACGACGGCCGCGTGGAGCATGCCGGGGAAGGCGAGGTCGTCGACGAACCTCGCCTCGCCCCGAACCTTGTCGACCGCATCGGGCCGAGGGATCGCGGCGCCGATGAGCGTCGCCGGCGCTTCGTTCACTACAGACGGCCTCCCATCGTTAAGGTGAGGACTGCTTTCTGTGTATGCAGCCGGTTCTCGGCCTGATCGAGAATCCACGACAGCTTGTTGTCGCACACCTCGGGATCCGCCTCGTTGCCGCGGTCGACGGGCATGCACTGGAGCAAATGCCCCGGCGCGCCGAGTTTCTTCTGGCGCTCCGTCGAGTACTTCCACCCCGTGTACTTCTTCGCGATCTCCGCCTCTTTCTCCTTCCCGTTCTGATAGCGGCCCATGGTGAACCAGTTGCGCGGGAAGACGACGGTCGCGCCGTCGAGAGCGCGATCGAGATCGTGCGAGATCTCGAACGACCCGCCGGACGTCGCGGCAAGGTCGCGGCACTGCTTCGTCACGTTCGGGTCGAAATCGTACTCGGGCGGATTCGCTACGACGACATCCATCCCGTACATCGCCGAGATGAGCGCCGTGCCCTGCACCGAGCACAGCCCTCGAATCCACGGCGACCAAGCCCACATGATGACGATCTTCTTCCGCTTGACGCTCCCATCGAGCTTCTCGTGCATCGTGTAGATGTCGGTCAGCGACTGACACGGGTGGTTGATGTCCGATGCCATGTTGATGATCGGCACGCTACAGTGTTTGGCGAACTTCTGCATCACTTCGTCGGCCTCGCCGTAGTACCGGATCTTGTCGTCGAGCAGGCGGATGCCGACTCCGTCGCAATATCGCTCCATCGCCTCGGCCGTATCCTTCACGGTCTCCCCCGCGCCCGGCTTATCCTCGAGCGACAGGCGCGTCGTCTGCGGGTCGATGAACTGCGAGTGCCCGCCGAGCTGCGTCATCGCCGTCTCAAACGACATCCGTGTGCGCGTCGAGCCAGCAAAGAACAACATCGCGAACGTCTTGTACTCGAGGTACGGGTGCGGCGCGCGGCTGTAGTACGCGCCCTTCAACTGGTCGGTGACCTTCATCGCGATGTCGTACTCTTCCTTCGTCCAGTCGACTTCGCTGATGAGGTCCCGGCCGGCAAGATCGAACCAGCTCATGAAACCTCCTTTGCCAAGGACGCAACCGCAAGGGCGGTCTCTGCGGTTGCGCCGGTCCTCCCTAGCCCATGAGGAGGGCCATCATGCCCTTCTGCCCGTGCAGGCGATTGGCCGCCTGCTCGACGATGACCGAGTTCGGGCCATCGATGACCTCGTCGGTGACCTCCATGTCGCGGTCGGCGGGCAAGCAATGCATGTAGATCGCGTTGTTGGTCAGCGCCATCTTGTCGCTCGTCGTGATCCAGTGCTTGTTCGCTTCGAACGCCGCCTTCGCCTTGTCCGGATCCATCGCCGTCTTGCCGTCCGTCGGCTGCACAGTCCACGCCTTCGGGTAGACGACGTCGGCGCCCTTGAACGCCTGGTCCATGTCGTTCACGATGCGGAACCCGCCGCCATGCCTCTTGGCGAGGTCCTTCGACGCCTGGAGGACCTTCGGGTCAAGATCGAAGCCCTTCGGGTGGGCGAGCGTCACATCCATCCCCATCATCGACGCGGCGATGATGCAGCTCTGTGGCACCGCCAGCGGCTTCTCCACCGAGCCCGAGTACGCCCAGCTCATGACGAACTTCTTCCCCTGCAGGTTGTGACCCAGCTTCTCCTGCATGGTCATCACGTCGGCCAGGTCCTGGCACGGGTGGTACATGTCATCCTCCATGTTGATGACCGGCACCTTCGACCAGTGGGCAAACTCGCGGACGATCTGGTTCCCCTTGCCATACTTCCAGTCGGTGTACTTGCCGTAGATGCGGA
>Ga0315287_10001381_pt1 | contig 22274 bp, 16 predicted proteins | sample YL17G11_0_MG_FD_205037 | JGI IMG/M metagenome (GOLD analysis project Ga0315287, IMG submission 205037) | Sediment microbial communities from Yellowstone Lake, YNP, Wyoming, USA - YL17G11_0 | ecosystem: Environmental > Aquatic > Freshwater > Lake > Sediment | place: USA: Wyoming | collected...
CACCCCCCCCCCCCCCCGCGGGGCCCGCGCCCCCCCCCCCCCAAACAAACCCCACCCCCCCCCCCCCCCCCCCCCCCCCTCCTCTCCCCCGTAAAAAAACGCAAGCTCTCACCTGAAAATAAGATATTCATCCACACACACCCTCATTCCAAGTGTTTTTTTTTTTTTTTTTTTTTTTTTTTTCACCACCCAAACAGCCGCCCTTTCCGGGGTGCCTCCGCCGTTGCGGCGGCCGCACAGCCTGCCGGCCCGGATGCCGTCATCACCGTTACCACGGGCCCGGACGCTGCAGGCGAGGCTAGGAGCGGGGCTGGTTTGGAGGGGGCGACAGGCGCCTTTTGGTTGCCACCAGCCGGCGCGGCAACCGCGGCGGCCCCACCGAACACGCGGCCCCACAGGGAGGGCGGCGCATCGGATGGCAGGGCCACCGCCTTCACCGTCGAGCTCGGGCGGGCAGGCGAGCTTTCCAAGGCGGCCAGGGCCGCGGCCACCTCGGCCGACCCGGCCACCTGCAGGGCCGGGATGAGGGCCGGTGCCTGCGCCCTCGACGCCTCCACGCCCTCGACCTCCTCTCCCGCCTCGACCTCGTCCGAATCCACGTTGAGCGGGTGGGACGGGACGGCGGAGGCGGAGGGCGCGGTGACGGCGGCGCCGGCGCTGGTCTCGGCAGAGCGCCCAGGTGAGGGGGGGCCGCCGATGGAGACAGCCTCATCCTCACCGGCCGCCGCGACCGCCAGGGCGACGCCACCCAGGACCTGATCCGCGGAGGGGGTGGCGGGGATGACTGTGCCTTCGGATGCCTGGGAGTCGACGTCACTGGCGGCCTCGTCCCGGTCGAAGCGGAGGAAGCGGCGAACAGACGCGGGCGCCTGAGGGAGGAGGCCGCGCAGGCCGCCGCGCGAGGGCCCGCTCTCCGCGCCGTCCACATCGTCCGCCGCGTCCGCGTACGCGCTGACCGCTGAATAGAAGGACCCTCCCCCACTTGACAAAACGGAGCCACCACCCAGAGGGCTGGCATAGCCGTCGGGCTGTCCGGAACGGGTTGGCGTCCATGCGCCCGCGTCGGCCACTGACCGGCGCGAAGAACGGCCCCAGGGGGCGGGCGTGTGGTATTCGTCCCGGCGGCCGAGGCAGGCGCCGAAGCAGGAGGGACGGGGTGGCATTTCGGTGGGGTCCCGGGGGTGTGGTTGAGGGGGTGTGGGGGGGCCGCGTCGGAGGCGGAGAGAGAGCCTGGCAATGCACTCGCGCGTTTTTGAAAATATGATGGGACGTCGCTGCGCCGGTGCCTACTCTCTCACAACTCCCCTCTCTGTTCACGTCGGCGCGGGGTGTCGACACGCGCCCGCCTTCCACACATACACACATTCACACGCCCACCCACCATGCCCCCTGATACACCGCCCCCCAAACCGGACGTCTACACGGACGCCCGCCCCGTCACCCGGGCACGAGCGCCGCCCAGTTTTCTAAAGCTAAAGAATTCACCTGCGCCGTCTCGGACTGCCTGGCCCGCCGCCCGCGCCTGCGGCGTCGGCCTAAAAAACCTGGGCAATTCCTGCTTCTTGAACGCGGTCTTGCAAGCCCTGGCACACTGCCCGCCGCTGGCCAACACGGTCCTGGAGGCGCCTGTGGAAACGGGAGGAGGCAGGGGGCCATCGACGACGGCCGCCGCCGGCGCTCCCTCCCTTTCGCGCTTGCCCGCCTTTGGCGGGCCCTGCGGCGCCCCTGCCTGCGGCCAGCTGTATGAGGAGGGCAACGGTCCGCCTGCTGGCGCGTGCGCCACCTCCAATCGGGGCGGCCTCGCAGCCCCAGCAGCCGCCCAGGCAGGCGCACGCGCGCACGCCCCGCTTCTAGCCAACCCACCGCGCCCCGTCCCCTGCGCCCACTGCCTGCTCTGGTCCCGGGTGCGCCGCTCCCTGGCGCCCGACACACCCCACCCGGACGCGCCGCAGGACCTGTTTGACAACCTTCGGTCCACCATTTCTCGGACGCTGACGCCGGGTCGTCAGGTAAGAGATCGCTTTTATTTAGTTTTTGTCCAGGCGCCCTCGCGCAACCACCACAACATCTCTCACGTAATTTTTTATCACGTCTGCTCAGGAGGACGCCCACGAGTTCTTGCGCACCCTCCTTGACGCGGTCGACCGGGACCGGCGGCGCGGGCTGGCGGCCGCGGCGGGCGGCGGCCCCCCCCCACCCGCCGGCGCCTGGGTGTCCGAGGTGGACGCCGCCTTTGGCGGCCGCCTGCTCTCCCGGGTCACCTGTGCCGCCTGTGGCGCGCACTCGGACACCCTGGACCCCTGCCTGGACCTGTCGGTCGAGGTCGGCCCGGGCGTGGCCACCTTGGGCGACGCCCTGGCCGCCTTTGCCCGGCCGGAGCCCCTGGCGGGCGAGGACGCGTACCGGTGCGCGGCCTGCCGCACGGTCGGCCCGGCCACCAAGTGCCTGGCCCTGTCCTCCACGCCCGCCGCCCTGGTCATTCACCTCAAACGCTTCGCCGCGTCCACCGGCGGCGGTCGGGGCGCGGGCCGGGCGGGCCTCGTCCCCTCGGCCGCGTACGGCCACGCCGCGACGGGTGGCGGGGCGCCCACAGCGCAAAACGACGGCTGCCCCGCCGCCGCCTTTCCGCTTTCGCCCAACCCGCACCCGTCGCCGGGGCCCCTGCCAGCCAAGATCACGCGCCACATCCCCTTCCCGCCCTCCCTGACCCTGGGCGGGCCCCTCCTGGCGCCGGGAACCCGCCCGGGCATGCCCTACACGCTCACGGGCGTCGTCATTCACGCGGGCACTTCCCCCCGGGGCGGCCACTACACAGCTCTCGTGCGGGGCCGGGGCGGGGACTGGTTCTTGGCGGACGACGGCCGGGTCGCCCGCGTCGGCGGCGAGCCTGGTGGCGGGTACCCTGCCGGCTTGGGCGCGGTACTGGCTGCCCAGGCGTACATCCTTTTTTATGCCCGGACGGACGGGAACGGGAAGGGCGGGGCCGGTGGGCGTGGCGGGGCTGGTGCGGGCACGCCGCCCCGCCCACCACCTCCTGCCTCGGCGGCGGCCACGCGCCGCCCCTCCCGGTCGCCGACCCCACCCAAAGCCGGCCCGACCGCGCCTGCTGGCAAGCGGCCTGCTGCTGCTGACTCGCAGGCGTCCCCCAGCGCCCGGCGGCGGCGGTCGACCCCGCCCCCGGCCGCCGGCCTGGGCACCCACCAGGCTGCGCCCTCCCGCCTGGCGGCGGCGTCCGCGCAGCAGCGCATCGCCTATGCCGCCCCCGTCCCGCCCCGGTCCCGGACGGCGGTGGGGGCCCCACCCCGCACGCGCGGCGCCTTCCTGGTCGCGGCCGCGGTCGCCGGGTCGGACGGGCCTAAAAAATAACCTGTCCTTCTTTTCCCACACCTGATTTTTATTTTCAGCATCTATCTTACACGCTCCGTGCCGTAGTGGTCCGTCCTAAACAGAGAGTGGGGAATGGTGGTGGCGTGTCACAAATCACACAGCACCCTTCTCTTTTTCTACCCTTCGTCCGCGCACGGCGAGCGCCGCAAGACCACCGCGCTCGCGCCACCACCCCCGTTGCAGATGGTGGCACACCCAACGGACGTCCCGCGCTGTGCCATGGCATGCACCAAGCGCACTAGGATGGCCGCACCGGACGCGCCCAGAGGGTGGCCGAGCGCGACCGCCCCGCCGTGCACGTTAATGCGGTCGTGCGGGACGCCCAGCTCCTGCGCAAAGAGCAGGGGCACGGCCGCAAACGCTTCGTTCACCTCCCACAGCTCCACGTCGGCTGGGGTGAGCCCGGCCTTTGCCAGGGCCCGTTTGGCGGCCGCTGCGGGCGCGTGCGGGAAGAGGGCGGGCGGGAGGGCGGCGTCCGCGTAAGCACAAATATGGCCGAGGACCGGGCAGCCTAGCGCCGCGGCGGCTGAGGAGGAGGACAGCACCAGGGCAGCCGCCCCGTCAGAGAGCGGGGATGCATTCGCGGCCGTGATGGTGCCGCCTGCCGAGAAGGCCGGGCGTAGGGTGGGGACGCGGGCGGCGTCCAGGCGGGCGGGGCCGTCATCCTCGACCACCGCCCGCGCCTCGCCGCCCCCTGCCCGCCCGCTAGCAGGCACGGCCACATGCGACACCTCACCATCCGCCCTAGCGGCCGCCGCCTCGGCTGACCCTGCCCGCGCATGGCTGCCCAGCGCCCAGTCGTCCTGGGCAGCCCGCGACAGGCCTCCGGACGCGGCCACGGCATCCGCGATCGCGCCCATGTGCCTTCGTTCACTGTGCGGGCAGGTCAGGCCGTCGGCCAGCAGGCCGTCCGCAAGGGCGCCATCGCCCAAGCGTAAGCCCCCCGAGCGGGCGTTGCCGCCCAGGTAGTGAGGCACACGCGACATGCTCTCCATGCCGCCCGCAACGACGACATCATTGGACCCTGTCTGGATGGTGGCCGCCCCGAGCATCACCGCCTTCATCCCGGACGCGCACACCTTGTTAACGCCGGTGCAGGCGACGGTGGGGGGCAGCCCCGCGCCCAGGGCGGCCTGGCGGGTGGGCGCCTGGCCGCACCCTGCGGTCAGGACGTGGCCCATGAAGACCTCGTCCACGGCGGCCGGGTCGAGGCTGGATGGTGTGGCCGTGGAGGTCGAGGCTGCGGCCAGGGCGGCCCGGATGGCGGTGGACCCGAGGACTGTGGCTGGGATGGAGGCGAGGGAGCCCTGGAAGCCGCCAAAGGGGGTCCGGACGGCGCCGATGATGCAGACGTCTGGGGAAAAGTGAATGATGGTGATGGGTCGCGTCAGCATTTTTTTTTATCTTTTGTTTGCGCCCTCGCTTTCATTCGCCGTCCCAGCCCGGCCCGACACTCCTCTGCCTAGCTCACCTACGAGCTCCGGCTGGTAGACGCCCAGTGTCGCCATGCCTTGACGACCCGCCGTCGCGGCGAGAGCAATTCCACTGTGGGCAGCCCCTGCATCAGGCCCAACCATTAGCACCGATGTGCGGAAAGCCGAGAGAGGGGAGGCGTTGCAGTTGAGGGCCGCCCGCCGCAGGGAAGATGAGGCGGCGCGGAGCATGCGCCGATGAGAGAGAGGAGGCGCTGAGGTGACTGACCTCCTCCGTTGATGCGCGAGTGTCGCGCGGGGTTGAAGAAACTGAGAAAATGAGAAAAAGAGCAAACCTTGCGCTCGACCCAGACGGACGACTGTTCGTCTTCTTTCATTTCCCCTTCCACCACGCCTGCCCTCCCCCCGCCCCGCCATGCTCGCCCCCGCCTCTCTCACCTTCCTCACCGCCCTGATCGCCATCGCACTCTCCCTGGCCCTCTCTGCCTTGGCCCGGGCCCTCGCCACCGTCCAGTCCCGCCGGGCCGTCCTGGCCAAGCTCCCGGCCGCCCCAGGCGGCGGGTCGTGGGCGGTCGGCCACACCGCCGACATGCTGGCCCCCGACTTCCACCTGCGCCTGTCAGCCTGGAAGGCTGAGCTGGGCCCCATCTTTACCATTCGTGGGGTGGTCGGGTCCCGGGCGGTGGTCGTGGCCGACCCCGTGGCGCTGGCGACCGCGGTCGGCGCGCGGGGGGCGGGATCCTCGGCTGCGGCCCCCCCCCCGACCCGCCCCGCCTCGGCCGCCACCCCGGCCGCCCTGTCCCCCTTCCCCAAGTGGCGCCCCGCCTATGGCGTCATGGACGGTGTCTGGGGTGGGTCCACCCCGTCCATCTTCACGGCGGCCGGCCTGACCCCGCGCTGGCGGGCGGTGCGGCGGGCGACCGCGCCGTCCTTCAGCGCGGCCGCCATCCGGGGCCACTTCCCGCTCATCGCGTCGAAGCTGGCGGGCCTGGGCGACACGCTGGTCAGCCAGGCGGGGGCGGCGGCCTCCAAGGGGTCGCCCTTTGAGGTCGCCATGGACGGAGCGTGCATGCGGCTGGCCCTGGACGTGATTGGCATGGTAAGAAAAGGGAAAGGGGAGGCGAGAGGTGGTGGGATGGGTCGGAAGGGGCTTTCTCTCTCACGTCATCTCCCTGTCTCTCCAGGCCGCCTTTGGCAAGGACTATGGCGCCGTCTCGGGCGGCCCCTGCCCCATTGTCGACACCCTACCCATCGCCCTGGCGGAAGCCCAGGCCGAGATGACGGACCCCCTGCGCCGGCTGAAAGGGTTGGTGGTGGGAAATCGCGGCGACCCGGCAGCCCAGGCGGCGGCGACAGCGGCGACCACGTTTCGGGCCGAGATCGGGGCCCTGGTGTCCCAAGTCCACACGCACGGCGGGCCTCCAGGCTCCGTCGCGGCCGCTCTCCACGCCTGCAAAGACCCGGCGACGGAGCGCCCGCTGACGCCCGGGCAGCTGACCGGCGAGGTCGCGACCTTCATCATGGGCGGCTTCGAGACGACCGCCCACTCGCTCGCCTTCACCCTGCTGCGCTTGGCCGGGTGCCCGGGGGCCTTGGCCGCGGTGGAGGCGGAACTGGAGGCGGCCGGGCTGCTGGTGCGCAAGGGGGGCGGTTCCCTCGTCCCCGGCCGCGCCCTGGCCCACGCCGACCTGCGGGCCCTCCCCTCGTCCCTGGCCGCCATCCGTGAAGCCATGCGCCTCCACCCGACCGTGCCGGGCATGCCCCGCCTGACGGACCGGGAGGTGGTGCTGGCCGGGCACCGCATCCCGGCGGGGACGATGGTGTACTGCCTGCTCCGGGCGGCTCATCGGGAGGAAAGCGTGTGGGGTGGCGACGCTGGGCACTTCCGCCCGGGGCGGTGGTTGGAGGAGGAGGGGGAGGAGCAGGGGGGAGGGGGCGCTGCAGCGACGGAAGCGCCGGCTTCTCCTCGCCCGACATCTCCGCGGGTCAAGGCGTTCACGCCTGCGGCGGCCCGGTGCGGGCGGGTCGGAGGCGCCGGGTTTGCCGGCGGCAGGGTGGAGGAAGATGAGAAGCGCGACGTGCCCGCTGCGCCCACGACCAAGCCCGCCGCCCTCTCCCCTGCCTCCACTCCACCCCTGCCCCCAGCCACCAAAGCCTACTTCCCCTTCTCCGACGGTGCCCGGGACTGCATGGGCCAGACCCTGGCCATGGCGATCCTGCACGCCGCGGTGGCCGGCCTGGTCACCCGGTTCAGGTTGGGCCTCCCCGCGCCGGGCGGGGCTAGGGACGCGGACGTGTGCCCGCTCTCCCGCGCCACGCCCGGCGGCCTGACCGGGGAAGTACTGGATGTGAAGGAGGTGCTCATGCTGACCGCCCACCCGGCGGGCGGGGCGGTGCTGGTGCTGGAGGAACGCGTGTGAAGAAAAAACATGGAGCATGGTGCGTTGCTTCTTGCGTCTCGTCCTTACACTCTCTTGCCTGAAGGCACCTACCGGCGCGGGCCCTCCAGCCGGGGTGGCCCAGTCCCCCCGCCAAGGCGTTGCAGGAGGTCGTCCACGTTGCGCTGGAAATCCCTGTGTGAAGTGAGCGGTGAGGGCGTGTTGAGTGGAGGCGTGTGCAGAGGGAAAAAAAAAAAATGACCCGCTCTCTTCCCTTAGTTCTTACCGTGCTGCCCGCCGGACCTTGATGCGGACGTCCGCGGGAAAGGGGGCCAGCAGGATGTCCGTCAGGGAGTCCAGCATCTGTTGGTTTGTGGGCGAGTGAGGCGTGCGTGTTGCGTGTGAGAGAGCGGCCACCACCACCCTCTCCTTCTGTCCCAGGCCCCACCCTCTCGCTCCCTCTTCCCTCTCCCCTTTCCCGCCTCCGCGTCAGCCGTCCGTAGTGCCTCCCTCCGCATCACAACCGCCTTACATTCTTTTGGCGCAAGCTGCCATCCCGGCGCCGATAGATGGTGCGCCCCTGCATGGCGGCCAGCTTGGCCTTTTGAGGGGTCCCCTGGCGTGCGTCGGCGGAGGCAAAAACGACTTCCGCCCCCCGACCAGCGCGGGCGGTCGCGGTACCGCCCGACTCGGAGGGTGGAGGATCGGCTGGTTCGGGTGCGCCCCGACGGGCCACTCGGGCAGGCCCGGGGGGTGGTTGGCGGGGCATTTGAGGGCGAAGGCGGACGGCCGAGCTAAGGAGTGAACAAGCGTGTGCGCCCACCTCCTCACTCTCCACCATCATTTTTTTGTTTGCAGCTGAGTGGTGCTGACACTACCGACCGCAGAGCACGACCCCTTCGCCATGTCCATCTCGGTACGCAGGACCCTGGATGTGTAGCTGAGTGACCTATCAACGCTTAGCCGGCCTCAAACAGCGGGTGCCACTCGCCCGCCTCCCCTGCGCGCGGGCGGCCCTTTTGGGGCTCCCACTTCCCAGGCCGCGACCGGCCGGGCCACGCGCCCCCCCCCCGCCGACCGACCCAAAAAAAAATGGCGCGCTCACCTTTCTTCTCCCCTTTCCACACCCCCACAGGTGCAGGCCTCCACCCGCCAGGTCGGCTGCAGCACGACGGCCCGGCCGTCGGTTGGTGGTGAGTGAGAAGCTCGGATGAGGCGATGCGAACAAGCGAGCCTAAAGCGCTCGCGGCGGGCCGCCGTCGGCCGCGCCTCTCGCCCGCGGGCGCGCAACCGGAAGACACACCTGCGCCTCGCGCCCGGGGCGGGCCTGGCCGCTCCTTCTTCCACATGCAACGCACTCACTGTCTTGTTCGCACTTGAACGCACCCATGCACTCAGGTTCCCGGGCCCGCGCGTCCGTGCCGGCTGTGCAGGTGAGGGAGAGTTGAGAGACGGAGAATCGACGGCCAACGAACTCCCAGCTCGCGACACCCCGCGCCGGCTTGAGCCTGCATGCGCCGCCCTGCGGTGCTAGCCGTTGCGGCCAGGCCGCGCTCCAGACTGCGCCGCCTCCCCCCCAGTGGACGACAGGGAGCCCCCCCTAAGTCAACCCCTTGAAAAACTCACGCGGAAGCGTGGTCGATCCTCCTTTCCTTTGCACTTGTCCTTCCACCCCCTCCCCCACCGCTCGCTCGCGGCCACCCAAACAAAGAAAAAAACTCACGACCCCCTTTTCAACCCCTCCCAGCCCGCCCGCCGCGCCGCTGTGGCCGCCCCCGCCCTCGCCCCCGCCCTGGAGGCCGCCATCGCGGTCGCCCCCACCGCCTCCAGCCTCTCCGACGCCGACCGGGCGGCCGTCGCCCGGGATCTGGGCTACCGGTCCATCGGGGCGGACCTGCCGGCGGGCGTGACCCTCCAGGATGTGATCAAGTCGCTCCCTGCCTCGGTCTTCACCATCAACCCCGCCCGCGCCTGGGCGGCCGTCGCGACCACGGTCGCGGCCGTCGCCCTGTCCGTCTACCTCATCTCGGTCGCTCCCTGGTACCTGCTCCCCCTGGCCTGGGCGTTCGCGGGCACGGCCTGGACGGGCCTGTTCGTCGTCGGCCACGACTGCGGCCACCGCTCCTTCTCCACCAACAAGCTGGTCGAGGACGTCGTGGGCACCCTGGCCTTCGCGCCCCTGCTCTTCCCCTTCGAGCCGTGGCGCATCAAGCACAACCACCACCACGCCCACACCAACAAGCTGGTGGAGGACACGGCCTGGCACCCCGTCCCGGCGGCGGAGGCTGCCAAGTGGGGGCCGGTCGCGGGCACGCTCTACAAGGTCTTCCTGGGCTCACCCCTGAAGCTGTTTGCGTCCGTCGGCCACTGGGCCATCTGGCACTTCAACCTGGACCTGTACTCCGAGAAGCAGAAGCCCCGGGTGCTGGTGTCGCTGGCCGCGGTGGCGGCCTTCGCGGCGGTGGCGTTCCCCTTAATCTACCTCAACGGGGGCGGCCTCGCGGGCATCGCCAAGTTCTGGCTCATGCCCTGGCTGGGCTACCACTTCTGGATGTCCACCTTCACGGTCGTCCACCACACCGCGCCCCACATCCCGTTCAAGCCCGCCGGCGAGTGGGACGCGGCCGCCGCCCAGCTGTCCGGCACCGTCCACTGCGACTACCCGGCCCTCGTCGAATTTTTGTGCCACGACATCAACGTCCACGTCCCCCACCACGTCTCCTCCAAGATCCCCTGGTACAACCTGCGGGCGGCGACGGACTCCCTGCGGTCCAACTGGGGCCGCCACATGACGGAGGCGTCCTGGAACTGGCGCATGATGAAGGCCATCATGACGGAGTGCCACGTGTACGATGCCGCGTCCAACTACGTCCCTTTTGACTTCGGGAAGGAGGAGGCGTTCCTGGCGGCCCAGCGCAAGTGGTTGCCGGACACGATGTGAGCGGGGTGACGGGAGGGACGAACACGTGGAGAGAGAGAGCGCACGGGGTTCTGGTGAGATCATTTTTTTGGGGTGTGTTTCATCTGTGTGCGGGGGGAGAGGGTGTCTTTTGTGTCTGGGGGGAGAGCCCTCACAAACACCGCCCCGCTATCTCATTTATCGCGCGTGCGTGTGTGCGTGTGTGTGTTGTGTGTGTGAATGTAAACAACGCGCTGCTAGGCCTTTGTTTCCATCGTACGCGCGGGCGTGGGCAAGAAGAGAACGGAGGTTGAATGAAAAATCCCGCGACCGACTCCTAACAATCTCTCTTCTACCGCTCCTCCGCCGACGACCCTTCCATCAACTCGCTCAGGTACCGCTCCACCAGAAAACGCCCCGCACTTACCACTTCAACCCGGGCGGCGTGCCTCACATACCGCCCCCGGACCAGGCGGTAATGTAGGGCCAGCCGCTGTACGACCCAGGCCGAACCCGCCGCTTCGATCCGGTCGCCGTTGTATGTGTCGGGGGGCAAGGGGTGCTCGCCCAGGGAGCGAGGGGGTGGGGAGGCGTCAACGACCTCGAAGATGCCTGAGAAGCAATGGTGAGGAGTGGGGGAGGGCGGTCGAGGTCGGGGCGTTTTTTGTTCGAGTCAGTTGGGCACGGCTGGCGCGGCTTTCCTCCCCTCGTCGAGGTCGGGGCGTTTTTTGTTCTAGTCGGTTGGGCGCGGCTTTCCTCCTCTCGTCGGGTTGGGCGCGGCTTTCCTCTTACCCCACCAGGGGACCACCCTTCTCAAATAGACCAAACTCACGTTGCTGCTTCCGCTTGTTCCGGCCCCCACCCGAGCCGGGTGTGCTGGGCGGGCCTGCACCCGCACTGGCAGACACCAGTGCGGCGCGACCCCGCCGCGTGCGAGGGAGGGCGGCCGTGGAGGGGCTGCACGCGGACCTGCTCAAGGCGAGGTGTGGCATTGGCGATTTCTCGCGAGCCGTCTGGAGGATAATGGGCGCGTGGGAAAAGCGGCCGAAGTCCCGTGTTTGTGAGGATGCGCACTCAACGTCAGGCGCTCTCTCCTCTCTCTCCAGACGGGCGAAAACAGTGCTCCCAATTCCGCGCCGCCGCCCCGGGCGCGACGAAGACAGTGCTGCCTGGGCCATCAAACTACACATGTGTGAAGCTGACTAAACGATCTTCCCCCTCCCGTAGCGAGCCAGACCAGCCACCCCCTCCGACCGCTCCCAGCTGCCTCCCAAAACAACGTTTTGAGCGCGTGAAAAAATAAAAAACTTCAAAAGCGCCCTTGATATGGCCGACGTCGCCCTCCTGGAGCGGGCGGCGGCTGAGCTGGAGGTGCGTGTGCAAGGAGAAGGTCATGAACGCATCCTCCCGACCCATTGGCGGCCACCAATGTCTCACCCTGTCCACCCCCCTCCTCATCCTTTCCCTCACTCAGAACTCGACAACGCGCGCCTCGGCTGAAGCGACCCTCATCGCTTTTCGGGACGCTCCTGGCGCCCTGGACGCCGCCCGGGCGGTCGTCGACTCGCCAGCCTCCTTGGGCGCCCGCTTTCAGGCGGCCCTGGTGCTGCGCGATGCGGGTCTGCGGCGGTGGGACGACCTAGGACCGCCCGGCCAGGCAGCCCTGCGCGCCTACTTGGTCTCTGCCCTGCTCTCCTCCCCCGCCGCCTCCCGCGGAGGCCCGGGCGATTCGCTGGTGTCTTCCCAGCTGGCCCGGGCGCTGGCCACCCTCACCAAGCGTGCGTGGGGCGGGTGGGGCGCGGGCGAGCGAGGGGCCGCCCTCTCAGAACTGGAGGCCGCGGCTGTCTCGCCCACCCCGGGCGCGCAGGCTGCGGCGGCGCTCGCCGCGCTTGAGGCCCTGGTGGCCGAGTTCAACCCGGCGACCGCCTCCGCGGCCGGCCTGGCCTGGGAGTACCACGACGCATGCCGGGCGGACGTGCAGGGGTCGGGCGCCCTGGCCCGCCTGTACGCGGTCGCCTCGACGGCGGCCGCAACCTCGGCCCCCGCCGCGGTGGGCGAAGTGCGCGCGGGCGGCCCAGGCCCGGGCGCCTGCGCGGCTGTGTGTGAGGCCGCGCTCGCCCTGGCCACGACCATCCTGGCCTGGGATTTCAGGCCTGCGGGCGTCCCCGCCTCCTCATACGGTGGCGGCCGGCCGGCCGTCGACGCGCCCACCGTGCGCCCCGGCGCCGGGTTCACCAGCGTCCTCCTCCCGCCTGGTGATGGCCCCCCAACGTCGGCGCCCCCGCCCTCCGCCCACGCCTGGCTTTTCCAGGGGCTGGCCCTTGCACTGGCTGTGTCTGCCGACCTGGGCGCAGCACGCTCTCGCCTCGCCACCGCCTCCCGCGGCCTGGTCGTCGCCCTGGCCGGCCTTGACGGCCCTGTCTTTGGCCCGGCCCATACCCACCGGGCGACAGCGCACGCCGCACGCATCCTGGGCCCGCTGACCGCTTGGGCGTCCCCGCCCGCCACCGCGTGCGCTCGCGCGGACGGCCCGGGCGGCGGGGATGGTGGCGAGCTCCGGGACGCGGCCCGGGCGTGGGCGGCCCTGGCGCCAGTGCACAGGGCGGGCGGCTTGGCTGCGGCTGCGGCCGCGGCCGGCCTGCCCGGCCTGGCCACCATGGCCGACCTGGCCACCGCCTGCGTGGCTGCCGCAGGTGGGGTGGGTGATGATGCGGTTGTAGGCGATGCCGCGGATGCGGGCGCCCTCCTCCTGGACGCCTGGTCGGACGCCCTGGCCCCGCCGTCGGCTGGGCCTGCCCCCTCCTCGTCCGCCCCGCCGGCCCTCCCGGCCGCCGCGGCCGACGGCGCCGCCGCCGTCTTTGCCGCCCTGGTCCGAGCATCCCTCGCCACCGCAGCGGCGGGTGCCGTGGAATCAGAGGATGAGGGCGAGGCGGCGGCGGCGGCAAGCGGGGCCGGCGCGGCGGAGGATGCCCTCGCCCGGGCGGCGTCCCTGGGGCGCGCCGCGCCAGAGGCGGCCGCGGGGCTGCTGGCAGGCGGCCTGGACGCGTGCCGGGCGGCCTTGGCGGCCGCGACCGCGTCGGGGTCCGACCCTTCCATCCCCCTTGAACAGCTGTGCTGGCTAGCCAGGCAGGCCGCCGCCTTCCTGGCCGACCCCGCGGAGGGCGAGGCACCCGCCCCGCCGCTTGCCCTGCGCGCGGCCTGTGCGGCCGCGGCCGCTGCTGGCCGGCCCTGCCCCATCGCCCGCCTGTCCGCCTCCCTCCTGGCCTTGCCAGCCCTCGCCCTGACGAACCCGGACGTCGCCTCGCCACGCCTCATGGAAGCGGCGGCCTGGGCGGCGGGGCGGTGGGCGGCGACCCACCTGATCCCTGAATCTGAAAAGGACGGGACGCCACCGCTCTCACCAGCGATGGCGGCTGCTTACGGGTCGGGGCCGGGCGGGGACGCGACGGGGTCGGACCTCGCCAACGTGGCGGGGGCGCTCCTACTGAACCCGCCCTGGGCGGGTGAGGTGGACTTGCACGCGGCGGTCGCCAAGCGGCTGCTGCCGGCCCTGGTGCGGCGGAAGCGCCCGGCCGCGGCCGCCCTGCGCTGGCCCGCCTGGGCCGCGCTTGCGGCCGCCTTCACGGCCGGCCCCGACGGCCCCGCGTGCGGGCTGGCCGAGCCCGTCATGCGGCACCTAGGCCAAGCCCTGGCGTCTGCTGCGAACGGGTCACCCGACGCGGCGACAGCTCGATTGTACGTGGCCCAGCTGGCGGCCGGGCCGGCGGGTGCCCTCGCGCGCCTGGGCGGGGGCGGCGCGTCCGGCGCTCCGCCCCTTTCTCCAGCCGAGGCCGCCCGCCCAGACGTCGCGCGCCGCGTCGCCTTCCTGGCGGAGGCTTTCCGGGGCGTCGTCCGGGGCGCCCCACCCCGCACCGCCCCGGCCACTTTCGGGGCTTGGGCGGGGGCCGCGGACGCGCTGCTGTCCATCCAAGCGGCCGGCCTGGGCGGCGGCGCGCGCCGCCAGGCGACCTTGCTCCTGAAGCTCGCGTCCACGCTGGTGGACAACCTGGTCTGCCACCTGCCCGCGCCCGAGGCGGCTCGCCTGGTGGCCTGGGCGCTGGCGACCGCCCGGGCGCATGCACGGGCCCACGTGGGCGAGGTCTCCGCCGAGGTCTCCGCAGCCACGGACGCGGAGCGCGAGGTGCGCGCGCTCGTCAACCTGGCCGCCGCCCTGGCCTCCAGGGACGTGACCGACTTTTCAGCCTCCAGCAATGGCGTGGGTGGCGACCTGGACGTCGGCGGCGCCGTCTTTGCCGCCCTGGAAACCGTCTCCCCACTCATGACGGGCGGCATGCTCGCCTTCCCCAAGCTGGGGCGCGCCTATTTCGCCCTGCTCGGCCATGTCCTGGAGACCTACCCACACTTGCTGCCCGCCGCGCCTACGTCCCTGGCCACGTCCCTCCTGTCGGCCTTGGAGCACGGCTGCACGGTGGCGTCCGACGAGGAGCTGGCCAAGCCGTCCCTGGAAGGCTTGGCCGCCCTGGCACGGTGGGCGGCCCGCGACGCCGCGGCCGGTGGGGCCGGCGGGGCGGCCCTCAGCCCACACCTGGGCGGCCGCCTGGTGCGCCCACTCCTGGCTTCCCTGCTCATCGGCGGGGGCGCCGCCAGCCTGGCTGCGCCACGCTCACGCGTGGACGCCGCTGCCGACGCGCTCCTACCCTTGGCCATGGGCGCCCCCGGCGCGTGGGGTGAGGCCCGGGCGGCCCTGCTGGCCGGCGCGGTGGCCGACCCGGCCGCCGCGGCGCGGCTGGAGGCCTGCCTGGCTGGCTTTGAGGGCGCGCTCACGGAGGCAGCGGGGGTGTTGGAGGGCGGGCGAGGGCGAGCCGCGCCTGCTGCCGAGCGGGCGGCCCGCCGCAAGTTCCGGGGTGCGGCCAACGCGTTTGTGGACGCGGCCCGGGGGATCGTGAGGACCAGGTGAGGGAAAGAGGGGAGATTTCATTGTTTCCAATTCTGTTTTGCCCGATGAACGACGTCCTCCGCCTCGCCCGGGAGCGGGCGAGGGCGGAGCGGTCCCGCGATGCAGATGCTCACACACACAATGACACTCTCCGGGCCGCAGAGGAGGCGTTGGCGGGCCTGCCGACGGCGCCCGCTGCTGAGGGAAGCGACGGCCATGCCCGCAGCCGTGCGCCTGCCGAGCCCGTCGCCGGCCTCCCCGCCGGCGCGCGCTTTGAGCCGGCCTTCCTCACGCCCTCCCAACAGGCTGCGGTCCTGGCCGCGGTCGACGCCGCGTCAGTCGGCCGCTGGATCGCTGGCGGCACCGCCGACTCCCCGCGCCTCATCGCCAATTTCGGGGGCTCGCCCGGCCGGGCGGCCGTGACGGAGGCCCTGCCACGCTTCCTCCAAACGCTCGCGGCTGGCCTGGCTGCCCGGCTTGGGTGGGCGGCGCCGCCGGCCCACTGCCTGGTCAACGACTACCGTGGGACGTCCGGGCTGGTGCACCACACGGATGGACCGCTCTACTCGTGCTCGGCCGTCATCACCCTGGGCGGGCCGGCCCTGCTGGAGCTGAGGCCCGCTGCCGCCACTGGTGGAGGCCGCGGCGCGCCCCCGCCTGCCCACCTCCTCCTGCGGCCGGGCTGCGCGCTCGGCCTGGCCGGCCCGGCATACAGTGACTGGACGCACGGCATCGCGGCGGCGGCGGCGGACACCATCCCACCGTCCTGTGTGAATGTGGGTGCAGGCCAGGTTGGCCAGGTCGTCGCCCGTGCGCCCCGCCGGGTGTCGCTCGTGTTTGTGTGCAAGGTTCGGGAGTCGGGAGGTCGTCAAAGTGGCATTTCAGAGCACTTACATACACAGAGGTAGAGCAGCGTCAGACGCTGGGCATTAGAAGGAGGGGGGTGGGTGGGGGCGGGGGGGAGAGTACAAAGCAAATTAAGGAATGAGGGAAGACAAAAAAAAAAAAAACCTTTCGACCCTGGAGGGAGTGGTTGGTTCCGCCTTTTCAGCCCGCGAGATGGGTGCTGGCGGCCAGGGCGGCCATCCACGCGTGCGGCCCGGTAAATGCGGGCGCCGTCCACCCACCAACACCAGGCTCGTCCTCCTCATCGTCCGTCTCCTCGGCGGAAAGCTCCACCAGGCCCGCGCCCTCCCCGCCGCCCCCGCCCCCGCCCCCACCCCCGCCATCCTCCTCCACCAAGTCTCGGATCGCTTCCCGCTCCAGGCAGCACCGGCCGGTCTTGTAGGCCTGGCCGGGCGGGCAGGCCTTGTACACCCAGCCGACGGGGGCGCCACAGCCCGCGCAGGCCACGTCCGCGACGGTGTGGGGGCCGGTCGTCAGGAGGCGGGCTTCCTCCCGTTGCTCCACCACGTTGGACACGGACGCAAACAGGTAAGCCCGGCCGGAGCGGGCGTGGAAGGCGCGTGAGATGAGGCTGGTGGGGGCGGCCAGGTGCGAGCTGCAGCGGCCGCAACAGTAGGCGCGCCCGCCCGGGTCGGCGAGGGTGCGGAGGAAGGGGCGGCCCATGAAAGGTGTGGTGGTGTGATGATGGGGACGGCCCCGACGCGGGCGCAGAGCTTTTTGTGATGCCGTGTGCTATCAAGGACCCCCGGAATGTGGGCACCCGCTGAGGGCTGGACACAGGACTTAACCCACCCGCTAGGGAGGGATGAGAGATACGTGAGCTGGATAGCCGGGCAGGCGGAGCGAGAGCGCTAGTGGTCGTCGGTAGCAGAAATAGAGCACCCCCCATCTCTTTTCACACTTTTCTCTTTGACTCTTGTGTGGCGCCTGTCGGAGAGGCGGCGGAGGACGCGAGCGGCCTGGACACTCACGCACAGCCCCGCCCCTAACCCCCACCAACACATGGTCAGCTTCTTCGCGGGCGTCCTCATTGGCCTGGGCGTCTGCGCGGCGGGCGTGTGGGTCGCCACCAGTTGCCTCGGCGAGACAAATCTCCTGGTCAGGCTGGGCGTCAAATCGGCAGCTGACACACCCCTCCCGCGCGTGCGGGCGGACCCGCCGACGTCCGAACTATTGGATAACGTGGGGCGGGTGTGAGTGGGAGAGAGGCAAACAGGCGACGGCGGGAGCGAGCGACTGCGCCGATTTCTCCGACCTTCAACTCCTTCTTTCTTTCTTTCGACCCTCTTTCTTTCGACCCCCGCACGCCATGAAAGTCGCGGCCCTCGTCTCCGGCGGCAAAGACTCCTGCTACGCCCTCGGCCTCGCCCAGGCGGCCGGCCACGACGTTGTCGCCCTCCTCAACCTGTGCCCGGCCGACGCGTCTACGGAAGACACGGACTCGCACTGCTTCCAGACAGTCGGCCACAAGACTGTGCCCGCCCTGGCCGCCGCGACCGGCCTGCCCCTCCTCCTGCGCCGCTTGACGGGCGGGTCAAAAGCCACGGGCATGGGGTACGATGCGGCGGTGGCCGGCGATGAGGTGGAAGACCTGGCCGCGCTGTTGCTGGCCGCCGTCGCCCGGTTTCCGCGGCTGCAGGGCGTCGTCTCGGGCGCGGTCGCGTCTGATTACCAGCGCCTCCGCGTCGAGCACGCGGCCGCGCGGGCGGGCCTGGTCGCCCTGGCCCCGCTCTGGCACATGCCCCAGCTGGAGTTGCTGGCGGACATGGAGCGGGCCGGCCTGCGCGCCATCCTGGTGAAGGTGGCGGCGGAAGGGCTGGAACCGGGCCGCTGGTTGGGGACGGCGCTCGCGGCCGCGGGGCCCCACCTCGCCCGCCTGGCGTCCCGCCTGGGCCTGAACCCGGCCGGGGAGGGCGGGGAGTACGAGACCCTGACCCTGGACTGCCCGGCCTTCGTGCGCGCCCGCCTGGAGATGGTGGGCGGGGTGGTGACGCCCGCGGGCGGTGGCGCGGGCGTGCTGGCAGAGGTGGCCGTTGAGGTCGTGGTCAGGGATGCGCGGGTGCCGCCCGGCGAGGTGGCGTGGGTGGGCGACGGCGCCCCGCCGACGCCTGCTGACGCGCCACGGACGCCACCCCTCCATGCCCCTGCCGCCACCCTCACTGCCGGCACGCGCGCCTCGGCCGGCGGCGGGGGCACCGTCCAAGCCTGGGCGACCGTGCCGGTGACGGGGGAGGTTCCAGCCGAGCACGCCACCGCGGCCGCCCTGGCCACCACGCACGCCCGCCTCCTTGCCGCGGGCGTGGCCGGCGGCATCAATGCCTGCTCCCACATCCGGCTCTACCTCCCGTCCATGGCGGCCTTTGAGGGCGTGAACGGGGTGTGGGCGGCCGCCATCCCAGGGCCCGCCCCACCCGCGCGCGCGTGCCTGGCCCCGGCGGGCGGGGCGGCCGCCGCGTCCGTCATCCTTGACGCGGTCGCGCCCTTGAACCCGTCCACCCGGCGCGTCCTGCACGTCCAGACCATCTCCCCCTGGGCGCCCGCCTGCATCGGGCCGTACGCGCAGGGCGTGGCGGATGGGGGTGGTGAGGGGGGGGGGGGGGGGGGGGGCGAGCCCCCGCACCCCCCCCCCCCCGTCCCCCGGGTCCCCCGGGCCGGGCAGAACGGGTTGGAACCGGCAACCCTGACCCACGGCGACGCCGTCGACCAACCGGCCCGGTCCCTGGCCTCCGCGGCCGCGGTGGGCGCCGCGATGGGCGTGGACCTGCGGACGCTGGCGGTGGGGTGGACCCTGCTGGGCGCGGGCGGGGCGGCCAGCCTGGGCGCCCTGGGGCGGGCTCTCCGGGCATGGTCGGGGCCGGTCGGTGGCCGCCAGCCCTCCGCGTCGCCCTCGCCCTCCACCTCGGCCTGCTCGGACGGGTACCTGGGCGGTGGGCGCGTCGGGCGGGAGGAGGACGACCGCCCGTTCACTGATTCCTACCTCCGGGCCGCGGCCGCCTCCCCTCCCACCCGCCCCGTCACCATTTACCTGTTAGCCGCCGGCCTGCCCCGGGGCGCGGTCGCCGAGGTTGAGGCCCTGGCGGTGGCGCCGGAGTGGTTGGGCGGCGCGCCGGCCGTGCCTGCCTGGGCCGAGTCACTGGGGTGGATGGGGCGGGAGGCGGGCACCCACTCCCTGGCGGCCGCCTTTTCACCGGGCGCCTTTGCGCACGTCGCGGTCGGTGGCCACGGGGGCGCCTGCCTGGGTGACGATGTGCATGCCGCCACTGCCCAGGCTATGGCCTGCCTTGAGGCAGCTGGCCTGGCCGCGGAGGACGTGAGCCTGGCGCGCGTGTTTGTGCGCGCGGACGGGCTTGAGGCGGCTGGCGCGGCCTTCCCGGCCATGCTGCACGCCGCCTGGTGTGGGGCGGGGTTTGAGGAGCCGGTGCCCGTGGTCGTGCCTGTCCTGGCGGTCGGGCTGGGGCCGGCGGCAGGAGAGCCGGTGGTGTTCGAGGTGACGGCAGGGAGGGGGGGGTGAGATAAGTGCTATGTGTTACACGCGCGCGCTTACTTTTGCGCCCATGCACACACGCACACACACACACACAGCACAATATACACACAACACAAAGTCTACAACGCGAACAGGCAAAGAGGGGCGGGGGGCAGATGCTAGCATGAGGAAACACAGGACGCAGGACACACACAGGTGGGCCCAGGGAAGAAAACAAAAAAACGAAACAAAAACACTCTACGCCTTCGCATGCTGCAGCACCACCGCGTCAGGGTGGTCGCCCGCCTCTAGGTCCAGGCCGCCAGTGGTGGAGGCGGCGGCTGTCTTGTAAGCAGCCCCCGTGGGGCGGGCACGGCGAGCGGTGATGGCGGTCCAGGCGCGGGTGAGGATGAAGGCGAGACCGGCCACGCACGCCAGCAGGGCTCCCGTGATCAATGCCGCCCCTGGTGCCAAACATATTGTGCGCAGGGGTGACTCGCCGGGTTCGGTCGTCGGGGGCGGGTCCACGCCCAGGCGGGCCGGGTTGAGGGGCGAAGATGGCACCACCGGCGAACCCAGGCTCCCCGAGTCCAGCCAGGCCGGCCACCACACGGACGAGGGCGCGGGCTTCTGGGCCGCGCTCGCGTGCCCGAACTTGACTGCCGTCGCAATACACGAGCAGCTGACATCCTTGGCGCCCTTGGAGTCGCGGCAGTGGAAATCGATGTTGGAAGATGAGTGGCAGGCGGATCGGCACTCGGCGTGTTTTTTTCTGCACCAATTTGTCTCCTCCGCTGCCGCAGTCGTGAGCAGGGCGGCCAGGATCAGGACCGCAAATCCCATCGACCCCATCAACCGTGCACACCGGGTGGGAACGAAGCTGCTTGAGGTCATCAGGGACAGGGTTTAGACGTGCGAAGGACGGAGGGCTGGGGTTTGGTGAGGGCGTGGACGGGTGCGTCGCGCGAGTGGGGATGTGAGCGCGCCTGGTTGCACCTCGCCTCACACCACTTATTTGTTTTGCCGTCCCCCCGCGCGCCAGCCCCGCACCCCCACTCATCCACTCCCCGCCATGCTCAGCCTCCGCGCCTCCACCCGTTCCCCGGCCGCGCCCCTGGTGTCCGCCTCCCGGGCGTCCCGCGTCGCCGCCCCGGCCGCCGTCGCTGCCAAGGTAAACAAAAAAAAGAAGAGCTGCGCTCTGCCCCCCCTCGCGCACGCCGGGCGGGGACCTATTGCCCTCACGTGGCCCCCACACATTGGACGATGGTCGCCCGGTCGAGGGAGTGGGGTGCCGGAAACCGTGTGCTAGCCTCCCCGACCTGTCGCCCGCGGGGCGTTGAAACGCCATAAATCGCTTGCTCTTGGTCCTCACGCACTCCGTTCCCTTCCACACAGGCCCCCGTCGCTGCCGCCGGCCTCGTCGCCGCGACCGCATTCACCATGATTGCGCCGGCGGCCCAGGCTGCCAGCGAGGTGATGGTGCTGGCGGAGGTAAGTGCCGGGGAAGAATTGTGTGAGGAGCGGGCGACTGAGGGCCGCGCCGCAGGCGCCCGCCGCCGCCGGCGCAAAAGGGTCGGGTTTGCGCCTTGTGGGCGCCGCCGCCTGGCCCGGCGCCGCGCCCGGCGTGCCCTCTGAGTCACACCAGAACAGAGCAGGGCTAGTGGCCTACACGCCAGGAGGCTCAGTGGAGGAAATCGGACGCCCCACTGGCCGTGCGCCGCCCTCCCCCGCGTGCGCCACCGGGGGGGGGGGGGCTCTCTCTCAACCACTCCCTCACTCTTTTCTCCTTTGCCACACACACCAGGGCGAGCCGCTCATTGTCACCCTCGGCTGGGCCGCCACCTGCGCCATGTTCTCCTTCTCCCTGGCCCTCGTCGTCTGGGGCCGGTCCGGCCTGTAGAGAGGGGTTATAAAGGTGGTGGAGCGCGGGAAGGGCTGCTGCTGCTTTCTGGAAAGGATGGAGAGGGTGCGGGCGGGGAGGGGGGAGGGGTGCCTTCGATACCCGCAATTCAACACCCCGGCCCATGCCGCGCCGCCGGGCTGCATTCACTTGGTCGTGTGTTGTCGTGTGTGTCTGCGAGAGACGGGGGAGCGTGAGAGAAAGGCTTATTTGCTTCGCGCGTGAAATCCTGGGATCACACTTTCAACCACTCTCTCTCCCTCACCCGTCACCACTCCTCCCGCCTGCCCCGCCAGCCTGCCAGCAACACCACTCTTTTTCCCCACTCAAACCCCGGGCCACGGCGCGGCCGGCCGGTCCGCCAAGCGGGCCGCGTCGTTCAGTGCCCGGCAGAGCGGGCGCAAGGCCGCGGGCGTCGGGACGGCACCGCCACCGCCAGACAGGATCGCCGCGCTGGTCGGGGAAGGCGAGGCGCGCCCGCTGCGGCCGCTCCCGCCCTCTGCCCCCAGCATGGCCGCCCTCGCGGCGGGTCCCGCCCGCGACAGCACGCTCACCCCGAGGCTGTAGTCGACCATGAGGCCGCGCCCGCCCGGCACCCTGTAATCCGCGTCGGCCAGCCCAAACTCAAAGGAATCGTCCCGGGACGCCGCCCCGCCCGCGCAGGGGCAGGAGACGGAGAGGGAGGCGCCGGGGGAGGCGGCCAACGCGCCGCCGGGCCTCGTGAGGCGGGCGAGGGCGGCCGCGTCCAAGGTGAGGAGGGCGGCCACAGTGCGGGCGCCCGCGGACGCGCCGACCCCGAGGTGGACAGCCCGGACGGCGAGGGGTGCGGACCACCAGCCGCGCTTGCCGGGCAGCTGTTTTTTGAAGGGGGGGGGGGGGGGGTGGGGAGGGGGGGGTGGAGTTTCTGAAAGGGTAAGGTTAAAAAAACCCATAGAAAATAGAGTAAAGCCAGACAGTCCCACCCACCCC